>Ga0316204_10001549_pt1 | contig 60580 bp, 42 predicted proteins | sample 6monrhotite_MG_2_FD_205661 | JGI IMG/M metagenome (GOLD analysis project Ga0316204, IMG submission 205661) | Microbial mat bacterial communities from mineral coupon in-situ incubated in ocean water Damariscotta River, Maine, United States -... | ecosystem: Environmental > Aquatic > Marine >...
TATAAGATACAAAAAAATAGTCTAACAACAGTACTCAATCGATTGATAGTCAGTGCATTATATCAACATGCGGATGTGCATAAAACAAAAAAAGTCGGAAGAAATAAATCTTCCGACCATGACTGCCTTAGCCCCCAAGTTTTCAGCTTGACGGCCCACCAAACGGCCAGTTTATTCACAGTTGTTTGTTTTCAAAGGTGTTCATGAATGCCGGAAGGCCGGCATTATCCAATGCCTCATCATTACCAGTTTTCGAGCAGAATACGGATTTACTCACAAAGTGTTTGTTTCAAAGGTGTTCGTGATTCGCTTCGCTTAATAGAAGCTAAGACTTCAAAAGATTGGAGATTATCGGGAAACTTCAAAAGAGGAATTTCCAGCACTACGAGCCAGTTATACATAACAAGAGGTTTTAAGTGAATAAAAAGGTGAAACCTCCCCATCAATAGGGGAGGGAGGAGAAGCCGAACTCGAACCAGAGCAAGCGAGCATAATGGGTGTGCAGCCAACCGCTGCGAGTGCTACAAAACTTGAAATTGCAAGTGCCCCACAACGTGAAGACGTCAATGGTCTGGGAGACCATTGGGCGAGACTGGGTGTAGGCCTGGCTAGGCAAGGGAAACTCATTATATAGGGCCAACTCCAGCATATCCACCGCACAAGCTCACTCAAAAGCCCACAGGGCTTTTGCTGTCCACAGGCTCTGGTAATGTGGCAATCCCAGTAGCACATAGAAACAAGGCCTAAGCGCAACGGGCCGTCACACGAACTCGCCCAACAGCCCACTGGGCTGTTGCCGTCCACAAGCTCTGGCTAACGTAAACACGTCAGCTCACGAAGCACCAAGCCACAGCCAACCAAAATCTCAAATCTCAATCCTTTTAATCTTTTGATCGGATTCTGACAATCAATCAGATAAAATCGTTCTGGATGATTGTTCGGAAAATCTTTCAAATCAAATGGCGATAGCCATCAATCTTTAAGTTCTTTTGATTTAGTTCTATCTGATGTAGGATATTATTACATAGGTTTTAGACATTTGTATTTTTTGGCTTGACGCTTCGACCCAGCTCAGCCCAAGCCCAAAAAGTACCAAAAAGGTCAAGGCTTGCGAAAATTTTGCAGGGTTTTACCGAAATGCGCTTTCTCGCGTCATCCAAGCCCTGAAGGTGTGGAACTTCCCGGGAGGTGGGTGGAAGGAATACACGACTATATCCATTTGCATGAGATGTGGTTCAAGGATGACTTTGCTCCCGATAAAAACGGGAGGCCCGCGCTCAGCACCTTTCGAAAACACTACACAAAATCTTCGAAGGCCGGTTTACCTGATAATTGATTGACAGCAAGGAATGTATTGGCTGTGTTGAATAGAAATCCAAAGCATAATTAACAAAGGCGCGTGCGCCAGCCAGCGGGAGGCCGAAAATATGGCCGGGGCTCGCGTGGGCCTTGCGGGCCGAAGCGATATATTTTCTTGACTTTTCTTTGGTTCGTTTCTTTTGGTCAAGCAAAAGAAATGACCATCCACAAGCTCTGGCAATAGAGCAATCCCATGAACTCATGGAAACAAGGCCCAAGCGCAACGGGCCGTCACACGAACTCGCTCAACAGCCCACCGGGCTGTTGCCGTCCACAGGCGCCAGCTGCCTGACAGCCGTCAGCTCACGAAGAACCAAACCCAAGAAAACCAAAATCTTAAATTCCAATTCCCTTTAATCTATTTCTCTGATTATTCCTGGCTCTGATGATGCCTGCACACAAACTCGCTCAAAAGCTCACTGAGCTTTTGCCGTAATCGCTGAGAACTGCGCAGCAATCGTCAGCACATTTAAAAACAAAATAAACTCGCTGACAATCGCGTATTTGAAAACGAATGGATACATGGTCATGAATTCTTCAATCTTTTATTCTTTAATCTCCAGCGTACTCAAACCAAACGCGCAAGGCTCGCTCAAATACCCACAGAACCCTGGCCGTGCAGAATATGAAAAAAAGCGAAATCCAAATTTCGGCTTTGTGCGGTAAAAAATTAATCTTAATTTTCTATGAACGAATCGTGATAGCAACCCCCGCTATTGAGCCACGGCATTCGTTATTTCTAAATATGCATTTTACGATCACCTAACTTAAATCAAAAAATTATGCAACGTTACAAGCAAGTTCTCACGCTGACACTTTTAATTTTTACCCTGTCACTGACAGTGCTTATTTCCAATTCTAAAGAAGACGTATTTAGCGAAAAAGAAAACCTGGTGCTTAACATGGAAACGCAGGACGGGCAACCTGAAACCAAAGGGGTTGATGCGCTGGAGACAGGTGATGAGTTTGTAAATTATTGCCCGTATTACGTCACCAAGGCCAAAGGCAGTCAGAACGGAAATCTCATCAAGGTAAGGGACATTATCTGTTTTAAATGTCCTGCAGGCGCCAACCCAATTTGTCCCACAGTACAAAATGTCAATAAAACGATAGACATAATAGGACCAGACGGAACCGAAACTTATACGGTGACACTGGCAGGAAACGGAGGCGGGTGCATTGCCTGTCCAGCTGGTGGTTTAGTGGTGGATCAGTTTATCAATTAAGGTAGTGTCTGTCTCATCACAAACCGAGGTATTCCTGATGCTCAGTTCCTAACTTTTGAAATCGATCTTGCCAGTGCGGATCGTGCTGGCTGTCAAACTCAATTACTGATTGTGCACCGTGGATGTTGATAGCTGTTTTGCGAAAAGCAGTGGTAGCCTTCGAATAATTGGAAAGGTCCACTTGCAAGTATTGGAATTGTTGCTCGGTGTTGGCGGGTTGCTTTTGGTAGCCCAATGTTTGGTTGAACCTTAGCGCAGCTTTATTGTCGCGGTCCACTTTGGCTTGCAGCGTATCTAAGTGCAGGAAATAGAAGCCTAGGTCCATGAGGGCGAGGATGGCAAACATGGGCAGGGTGGTGCCTAGAAATGCGGTGTTGCCGGTAAATATGCCTGCTTCACCCGTTTGTTTTTGCCAATCGATGTTTTTGATGTGGATGAGGCCGGCTGGGGTGGCCCCGGATTGAAAAATGAAGTAGAAGTTGGTCGTTGGGTCCAATTGTTCAAACCACTGCGTTTGCTGGTTAGGGGAGATGATTTCCTGAAACTCCATGTTGGGCCGTACGTGTTCTGCATTGCGCCATTGGCGCACCATTTTCAGGTGTTTGGAGGCCAGTTGGGTGAGTTGCACGCCATAGCGGGTCACCTGCATCACTTTTTCGCTTTAATCGAATAGGCGGGCTTGTTCACCCGCGAGGTGTAAATGCGGTTGATGTAGCGCCCCAGGATACTGAGGCAAATCATGATGACCCCGGTAGCAAATAGTGTGGAGACAATCAGGGAGGTAAAACCCAGCTCTGCGCCATAGGTCATTTTCAGGTAGATGTAATAGGAGCCGAATCCAAAGCAAGCGATGGACAGCACCATACCGCCCCACGACATGGCTTTCAACGGCCAATCGGTGTAATAAAAAACCAACCGCCAGGCAATGGCCATGAGTTGGAAAAAGCTGTAGCCAGACTGTCCGTCAGCCCGTGGCTCGTGTTGCACGTCCACATATCCGATGTCGGTGGTGTGCCAATGAATAATCTGGTTGATGAACAAATGTTCGTGAAAGCGTTCGTTGAGGTTGGCTTTCATGCCCGGTCCAATGAGCCGAAAGGAAGTACCAATGTCCGAACCATCCATCCAGAGGAAAAGTCGTTTGATGAGGGCTGAACCCAATTGGCGCAGAATGCCTTGTTTTTGCTTGGGCACAGTGCCGTAAACAACATCGCTTCCGGTTTGCTGCTGGTGGGCCAGAAGTGTGGCGATCTCTTCGGGAGGAGTTTGCAAATCGTCATCAATGGTCACGATTTGTTGGCCCGTAGCGTGGTGAATGCCGCACAGGGTGGCTGCATTCTGTCCAAAATTCTTTCCCAGTTTGATGATGCGCGCGTTATCGGGGTAGTCCGCATTGATTTGTTGCAAGGTGCTCCAGCTGTTTTCTGAAACACCGTCCTCTACAAACACCACTTCAAAGGTGAGGTTGAGTTTTTTCAAAGTAGCAGCCGTTCTTTCGTACAAAGTACGCAAGGAGTCTACCGATTGGTAAACGGGGACAACAACAGATATATCGGGCTGGTTGCTCAAACAATAATCATTTCCGGGCACACAATGTGCTCTGTGTCCAAAATTACACTTCCCCACGAAAGACCTACTCCAAAACCGGATAAAACCAGCTTGTTTTTGGCATTGCTCAGTGATTGGCTTTGTTGGCTCACCATTGTCACCGGAATGGTCGCGCAACTGGTGTTGCCGAAATCATGCAACGAAGAGGGGACTTTGGTTAGTTCGATGCCCACTTTTTTTCGGATGGCTTCGAGCAGCAATTTATTGGCCTGGTGGAGAAACAGATAGTCTAATTCCTCTGCTCCTGTAGCCGTTTGTTGCAACAGCGCCTGGATGTTTTTCGCCACATGTGTCAATCCAAATGTAAACACGTCATGTCCTTTCATGCTCAAATGAGCCGGACTCCTCGAAATGGAGTTGGAAATCACTTCTTCGGTATAAGAAGCTGGTGTTGTTGGATTTCTGGCGCCACCGTGTGGGATGTATATCGATTGATAATCAGCCCCGTTGGAACCGAGTAAAAAGTGCATGTCTGGCACGGCAGTATTCAGTTTCAGTGCTGTGGCCGAACCGGCATCTGCAAAAATTGGTTTTAGGCTCAGGTCGTTGGGCGAGATGGTCCGGGTGATGGTATCTCCCACCAGCAACAATCCTTTTTTTAGTCCCGCAGCCGATAGCATGGCACCAATGGTTGAAAGGCCATAAACGTAGCCGGCACAACCGTGGTTTAAATCCAGCACCATGGATTGGGTGCGCATCCCCAGGCGGTGTTGCAGTTGCGTAGCAGAAGCGGGTAGGAGATGGTCTGGAGTTTGACTGACCACAATCAGCACGTCAATTTCTTCTGGACGCCAATTGAGTGCGCCTAGCAATTTTTGGGCTGCTGCAAAACACAAATCAGAGGCACAAGTGCCTGTTGGGGCGACATGGCGGTAACGGATACCTGTCCCTTCCATGAGTTCTTGCTTGCTCTTTTCAGAAAGGTTGGGCAGGGTGGAATTGTCTTCCCGGTTGGCCGGCACCGCAGCGGCAACACCTGCGATTTGCACATTGGAAAGCGAGAACAACGCCATTAGCCCATGTGGTTAAGGGTCAGTAAAAACAACTCTTCCAAGGTATTGGCGGCACTCAGTTGATTTTCGCGCAAGGTCACACCATAGGCCTCGTCAATGGCAGTCACCACAATCAACGATTGCAGCGAAGACCAACTTTCAAGGGTTCTAAATTGCGTGTCGGGTTGTAAGAGGGCAGCAGCCTCGTCAAACTGTTCCGCCATCAAGCTCAAAAAATCGGTTAACTGGGGTTTGTTCATGCAACGAAATACAATGGAAATGACTGCGAAATAGAATATGCTTTGGCCGGCTTAGTTAATTCTTGGGTAATCCAGTTCCAATACAACAATTCTGTTTTTAGAGCGGCCAGTGAAAGTGGAATTGCTGAAAATCGGACTGTCTTCACCGTATACCTGAACTTCGATGCGGTTTTTCGGAACATTCAGTGACAACAAATATTCGCGTATTTCCGCAACGCGATAGGCTGCCACGCTGTAATTGATATTTTCTTCTCCAGAATTATCGGTGTGGCCATGCAGCGTCACTTTCAAGGTTCTGTCTGATTTGATTTTATAAGCGATTCGGTTGAGTTTAATTCGATCCCGGGAACTTAACCGCACGGAGTTGAGGTGAAACCAGATCTGGGTTGAACTGGGTTTGTATTTTTTGAGATCTTCTGCAACTGGTGGAGCAGTGGCAGCCGGCTCTTCTACTGGCATCGGGGAAACCGGAAGTGGTTCTAATTCCAATTTTCGATTCGCCAATTGATTGACAGGGCGCTCCATCGCCAGTTCGTCCATTACCACTGCAAAGCCCTTTTCCTGATCGGGCTTCATGGTTTGCACCACTTCACCTTTCGCATTCATCAGCGAGAGGGTCATGTTGTCAGACAAACCACCTTCATCTTCTTCCAGCAGTACTGCATACTTTTTGTCTGCTTCCAGCTTCGTGAACTTAAACGTTCCACGGGCATCCGTGATGGCATATCCAATTACATTGTTGTCTTCATCTACCAGTTTTACCTTCACTCCGGCAACTGACTCGTTTCCGAGGTTGAGCATCCCGTCAATGTCGTTTGGTCGGGCCTCTAGCTGTTGCACCGGGCGCTTGTTCAAGGCCAGCTCATCCATCACCACAGCAAAACCTTTTTCCTGATCAGGCTTCATCGTTTTAACCACTTCGCCTTTTGCATTCATCAGCGAGAGGGTCATGTTGTCGGACAAACCACCTTCATCTTCATCCAGCAGTACCGCGTATTTTTTGTCTGCCTCGAGTTTGGTGAACTTGAAGGTACCACGGGAATCGGTGATGGCATATCCTACCACGTTGTTGTTTTCATCGACTAATTTCACTTTAACACCAGCAGCAGATTTATTTCCCAGATTGAGCATGCCGCTCATGTCGTTTTCGTCCACACTGCCGAGCGCATTGGCACGATCCCTTGCCAAGGTTTTAAAGTTGAAAGAAGCTTTGTCTTTTTTCTCAACGGTTTCAACTACTTGACCTTCCTGGTTGGTAATGGCCAGCGTCATGTCCTCCTGAATGGTTCCTTCCTCTTCGTCAATCAACACGATGTAGTTCGCGTCAGGATCCAGTTTCTTGAATTTGAATTCCCCTTTTTCATTGGTGGTGGCATAGCCGACCACCTTGTTGTTTTCGTCTACCAGTTTTACTTTGATGCCTTCAGCAGGAGCTTCGTTCGAGTAACGGAAAATACCACTGACATCTTCTTCCTGTAACTGACTTAAACCACTTGCACCTTCCCGGTTAAGCGTAGTAAAGCTAAAGGAGCCTTTCTTTTTTGCCACGATGGTCTCCATCACTTCTCCTTCATCGTTGACCATTGAGAGCACCGCATTTTCAGGAATGCTGCTGTCTTCTTCGTCAATCAAAACGATGTAGCTGGCATCAAGGTCTAACTTCTTAAACTTAAATTCACCCTTTTCGTTGGTACGGGCATAGCCAACTACTTTGTTGTTTTCATCCACCAATTTAACCCGCACACCATTTACTGGTATGTCACCAAATTGAAAAACTCCATTGACATCCTCTTCGCGAATAGAGGAGAGGGAGGCCGTTTCTACACGGTCCAATGTTTGAAAGTTGAAGCCTCCTTCTCCCTTACGGAAGATGGTTTCCATCAGTTGGCCCTGCTTGTCCGTCATGGCAAGGGAAGCGTTTTCAGTGAGCGAAGAATCTGCATCGTCCATCAAAACGGTGTAGTCAGTTCCTGGAGTGAGTTCGGTGAACTTAAATGCTCCTTGTTCATCCGTAGTGGCGTAACCAACCGTTTTGTTCAAATCATCCACCAGGCGCATTCTAATTCCTTCCATCGGTTGGCCTGCAGACTTAAAAATACCAGCGACCTCTTCCATGGGTTGCGCGGTCGGTGTTTCAACAGGTGTGGTTTGGTTGGTCGCAAAGCTAAATGAGCCTTTGTCTTGCTGCTCGATGAGGGGCATCAGTTCGCCCTCTTCGCTGAGAATAAACAGGCTGGTGACATCCGGTATGTCCGATGGATTCTTTTCCAATTTCACATAGAACTCAGAATTTTTGAGCAGGTTAGCAAAGGCGAATCCTCCACGGCTGTCTGTTGTATCACGAGCCAGCACATGGCCATCTTTATCGACAATCTTTACGGGAACGTTGCCAGCAGGGGCATTCTCAAATTGCAACACGCCTTCTACCGAGGTGACCATTTCTGGTGGATACACCGGAGCAGGGGACTTAATGTTCACCTTAATGGTGTAGAGGTCGCTCAACTCTGAACCTTTGTTGCTGGAATAATAGGCCAACGAATCGGCACCAATTAGGAAATAAGCGTCAAAGCCCTTCGAATTGATTTTGTCGCCCAAGTTGACCAGTGGCCCCCAGTTGGTCCAGGAATCATCGAGCCGTTGACTCATAAAAATATCGGCATCTCCCATCCCTCCGTGACCGTTGCTTGAAAAGAACAGTGTTTGACCGTCCTGGGATAAATAGGGGGAGATTTCAAATCCTTCGGAATTAATTACCGGTCCGAGGTGACGCGGTTCGGTCCATTTGCCTTTGGCATCCTTTTCACAAATGTAAAGGTCTTCTTCTCCAAGGGCACCATCGCCCTGAAAAGAGATAAACAGCACATCCTCACTGCGCGCTACGTGATAGCCATAGTGGCCGTAGTTGATAGGAAGTTTGGGGATCTTTACTTTTTTGGGAGTACCCCAGGTACCATTTTTATTCTCTGAGACAGCCAATCCACGGTTTAAATCACGGTTGGTGCCATAAGAATAGAGCACATACATGGATTCTGCCGAAGGATTCAGTCCGTTGATAACATTGTTTTCCAGGTTGTTGACAGGCCCCATATCGTTGAGCGGTTCGCTCCAGGCGCCATTCATCTTATGGCTGTACCAGATATCTTGTCCACCGTCCATACCACCTGTATTTCCTTCATGGAACGTACGGACAAAATAGAGGGTATTGCCATCTTCACTCAGGTAGGGGGCATTCTCCTCAGCATCGGAGTTGATTGCTGCCGATAGCCTGACCGGATTGCCTGCAAAACTAAACTCGTCCTGTGCAAAGTTGAGTTTAACAGCAAAGAGCAGGACACCAAGTAGGATGAGCTGAAATATCCTGGTTCGTATCATCATGCTTAGAATGCGATGTGTTCTCTTTTGTTTAACATCAAACCAATAAATATTTCGTGACTTCCAGTTGCAAACTCACGTATGGTAGAGACGCTGTAATCATACGAATAGCCAAATCTATACTTTTCTTTGAGAGTCATCCCAAACAATCCAACAATTGCGGACTGGTTGCGGTAAGAGATACCTCCCCAAACGAAATTTTGATAATCTAACTTCACGTTAATGTCGTAGGTCACTGGTAGGGGGGCCATGTTCTTTACCATCACACTCGGAGTGAGGCTGAATTCTGAATTGATATCAAAGGTATAACCGGCAGATAAATAGTGATGTCGCTCCAATTCAGTTCCGGTTGCATTGGTTGTTCCAAAATCAATTTGATTTTGCAGCAATTGCAACGCAGAGTAAGCAAAGTACCAACGCTTGTTGTAAATAATCGTTCCGAATGATGCGTCCAATACATTGGCCGAAGATCCACCGGAAATAAAATTCACATAGGTTTGGTCAGTTGATGCGTCAGCTTCAATTTTTGAAGCGTCAAAAGCGTAGTTGGATAAGCCAGCACTCAAGCCGAAACCAATCATGATTTTTTGGTTCAGGGGAATGTGGAGGGCATAAGAGCCATTTGCCAGGGTTTTTCGGAAAGCACCAATTTCATGGGAAGCTACCATGCCACCAACACCGTGGTAAAGGCTTTTGCGTTCTTCGGTTGCCTTGGCGCTTCCACCATATTTTTCCGGATTACTGATTCTTGTTGAAGATGCCTTAAAACTTGGTTTGCGGTATTCTCTTCCGAGAGGAGAGGCCCCGCTTAAGTAAAACATAGTAGGAGCCCCCGAAATTCCTGTCCATTGCCTGCGGTAGCTTAAATTGATATCTACCTGGTGGTTGATACCGGCTGCGGCAGGATTGAGCACATACATGTTTTGCATGTATTGACTGAATTGACCCAATTGCTGGCCAAGAGTAGTCGGTGTAAATCCGATACCGAATAAAGCAAAGAGAAGGAGTAAATGTCTTTTCATAGCCGTCTTACCTTATAACCGATGTGAACCCTTTATAAATCGACTTGTCACTTGGAACCTTCGAATCATTCAGTTTAATGATGTAATAATAGGAACTTACCGGAACATCCGTTCCCTTGTACGTTCCGTCCCAAGGATTGGCAACTGCATTGCTCGATTCATAAAGTACGTTGCCTCCTGAATTAAAAATGACGACAGAGGCATTCGGATAAATGTCCAATCCCTCTACTACGAAGAAATCATTTTTCCCATCGCCATCAGGAGTAAACATCGATGGAACCTTTATGAAGATTTCTGGTTGCGTAATGGTAACGTTGTCGTCAATAGTACATCCGCGGTCATCAGTCACGGTAACAGTATAAGTTCCAGCTCCCAAATCTGTTTCAATCACGGAAGCGCCACCTGAACTCCAATTGTATTGATAAGGCTCTGTGCCGCCACCCGCTTCTACCGTTGCCTCACCATCGGTAAAGCCGAAGAAGGAAGCATTGATGATATCTGTCAGTTGCAATGTCAAAGCATCCGGCTGCTCCACCGCAATGGAGTTGATGGAGGTACATCCATTGACGTCTGTCACAGAAATACTGTATGTCCCAATACCCAAGCCTGTTTCAGTGGCGTTATTGCCTCCTGAAGACCAGCTATATGAATAAGGTGCAGTACCGCCCAAAGGTAGCACCTCTGCCACTGCATCAGAAACTCCATTACAGGAGACAGGGTCGTTCAGTTGAGTGGAGGTAAGCAATGAATCTGGCTCTGTAATCGTAACAGCTCCAGAATCAACACAACCGTTGGCGTCAATGATGGTGACCGTGTAAACTCCTGCGGATAATCCGGCCTCTGTAGAGTCGGAGCCACCGCTGTTCCAATTGTACGTAAATGGTGCAGTTCCTCCTGTTAAGGAAACAGTGGCTGAGCCGTCTGAAAGGTCTTTGCAACTCACATTGACGACAGACCCAATTGTTGCCAGTAAGGAATCAGCTTCTGTAATAATGACTATGGAAGATTCGGTGCAACCATTGGTATCTGTAACAGTAACGGTGTAAGTGCCTGCCGTTAGGTTAGCTGCTGTGGAGTCTGTTTCGCCCGAACTCCAGTTGTACGTATAAGGAGATGTTCCTCCGACAGCATTAACCGTTGCCGAACCGTCCGAGCCGTTGTTGCAACCAACATTGACCTGATTGCTAATGGATGTGACCAGTAAAGTTGGTTCAGATATGGCTATTGAATCAATCACCTGGCATCCATTGGCATCCGTAATGGTCAACGTATAAGTGGCAGCGGCCAATCCGTTAACAGAAGCTGTTGTGGCAGTATTGGACCAACTGTAGGTATAAGGAGAAGTTCCTCCAGTTGTTGTGGAAGTCGCACCTCCATCGGCCAGTCCGTTGCAACTAGCATTGCTGTCGAGTGCCATGGTAGTCGCCAAAACGTCAGGTTCAGTAATGTTAATGGCATTTGTATCAGTACAACCGTTGCCATCCGTAATGGTCACGGTATAAGTTCCGGCAGTCAATCCTGAATTTAAAGCGATTCCAGTGCCATTGGACCAGAGATAAGAGAAGGTACCTGAACCACCTGTCGCAGAGGCTGTAGCACTTCCATCACTCAATCCGTTACAAGAGACGTTGTTGTTCAAGGCAATGGCGCCAACCACAGCAGGAGGTGATGCAATGAACGTGGAAGCAGTTTCAGTACATCCATTCTGGTCAGTAACAGTAACCGTATAAGTGCCTGGTGCGATGCCTGTAATACTCGCTGTGGTTGCTGCATTGGTCCACAGATAAGTATAGGGTGTCGTTCCTCCGGAAGGTGTTACAGTCGCGCCTCCATCCGTCAGGTTGGCACAGGAAGCGTTGCTATCTGTAACCGCTGAAGCTGCAAGAATAGTCGGCTCTGTTATGCCAATGGAGCTGGTGTTGAAGCATCCATTTGCATCGGTAACAGTCACCGTATAAGTTCCGGCTGTTACTCCAGCAAGGCTAGCGTTGGTATTACCATTCGACCAAAGGAAACTCAATGGAGTAGTGCCACCCAAACCAGAGGCGGTAGCGCCACCAGTGCTCAATCCAAAACAACTCACATTGCTGTCGAGAACAGTGACCGCAGAGAAAACAGCGGGCTGTGTAATCGCGACAGCAGAAGAATCAGTACATCCGTTGGCGTCTGTTACGGTAACAGAATAGGTTCCGGCAGGGAGACCAAATATTGAAGCCAGGTTAGAGCCTGTAGACCAAATGTAGCTATAAGGAGATGTACCGCCAGTTCCAGCCACAGTTGCGGCACCATCCGAGACTCCAAAGCAGCTGACGTTGCTGTCTATTGTAATCACTCCATCCAGAATGAATGGCTCTGAAATGATGGTTGAACTGGTGTCCGTACATCCGTTGGCATCAGTTATAGTCACCGTATAAGTTCCGGCAGTTAATCCATTGTTGGAAGCAGTGGTAACACCATTTGACCATAGTAGAGAGTAGCCAGGAGTTCCTCCCGAGAAACTTGATGTGACAGCTCCATCTCCGAAACCATTACAAGTGGCATCGGCAACGAGAGTAGAGGTGATGACAAGCAATGGTGGCTCTGTAATAGTAACCGATGAAGAATCAATACATCCGTTTGCATCCGTAATGGTGACACTGTATGTTCCAGCTATTACTCCCGAAATAGTCGCTGTAGTTGAAGTATTGGACCAGAGGTAGTTGTAAGGAGTAGAACCTCCGGAACCTGAAACGGTTGCTCCACCATCGGTGCCTGTATTACAACTGACATTGTTATCAACGCCAGCTGTTGCCACCAGGGCAGTAGGCTCGGTAATGGTAATTGATTCCGAATCCGTGCAACCGTTGGCATCGGTTACGGTAATTGTGTAGGTGCCAGCAACAACACCAGCAATGAAGTTCGTTGTCACACCATTTGACCATAAATAGGAGTAGGGAGTAATACCTCCGGTAACGGCAGAGGTTGCTCCACCGTCAGCAAATCCGTTGCAACTCACATTACTGTCCAGAGTAATAGCGGTGGCCAAGGTGGCAGGCTCCGTGATAACCGCAGAAGCAGAGTCTGTGCAACCATTGGCATCGGTGATGGTAACGGAATAAGTTCCAGCCAATACACCGGTGATGGCCGCAGTAGTGGCGCTATTGGACCACAGGTAAGTGTAAGGAGTTGTACCGCCTGTTACTGAACCCGTTGCTCCACCATCGCTGAACCCGTTGCAGCTGATATTGCTATCAATAGCAGCCGAGGCAACTAAGGTGAGTGGTTGTGTGATTATAACAGAAGTTGAATCAGTACATCCGTTGGCATCGGTAATCGTCACTGAGTAGGTTCCTGCCGTTAAGCCGGAAACAGATGCAGTGATACTGGTGTTAGACCAATTATAGCTGTAAGGAGTTGTGCCTCCGGTTCCAACGGCACTCAAGCCGCCATCATTGCCGCCATTACAATTGACATTACTATCCACTGTCGTGGTAGTCAGTAGTTGAGCTGGTTGCGTAATAACAACAGAAGTAGAATCGGTGCATCCGTTGGCATCGGTGACAGTGACAGAGTAGGTGCCAGCGGTCACACCAGTGATGGAGTCTGTAACAACGGCATTTGACCAGATGTAAGTGTATCCTGGGGTACCTCCTGTAACCACGGCTGTTGCTCCACCGTCACTCAACCCGTTGCAGCTAATATTGCTGTCCACAACAGTGGTGATAGATAATACAGTAGGCTCAGTGATGACTACGGATGCTGAGTCGGTGCATCCATTGACATCGGTAATTGTAATGGAATATGTTCCAGCGGCAACACCTGTTATAGAAGCAGTGGTGCTACCATTTGACCAGGCATAGGTGTAAGGCAATGTACCTCCCACAGCGGAAGAAGTGGCTCCACCATCGAGCAGCCCATTACAGGAAACCGAACTGTCCAGGATGGTGCTGGTGACCAATGGTGAAGGTTCAATTATGACAACAGCATTGGAATCAGTACAACCGTTGGCATCGGTGACGGTCACCGTATAAGTTCCGGCAGCAAGGCCCGTGATGGAAGCCGTTGTGGCGGCATTTGACCATAGGAATTGGTAAGGTATGGTGCCTCCGTTTGTTGCCGCTGTTGCTCCACCATCAATCAATCCGTTGCAACTAATGTTGCTATCAGCTGTGGCAATGGTAACCAACAAGGCCGGTTCCGTTATCGTGACGGTGGTAGAATCGGTACATCCGTTCGCATCGGTTACCGTTACTGAGTAGGTTCCTGCAGTAGCTCCGGTCAGGGATGTTCCGGTTGTTGTGTTTGACCACAGATAGGAGTAAGGTGTAGTTCCACCAGTACTGGATGCTGTGGCACCACCATCGCTAAGATTGTTGCAACTGACATTGCTATCCACAACAGTAGTAATATCCAGTACGGATGGTTCCGTAATTGTGACCGTAGTAGAATCGGTACACCCGTTGGCATCTGTAATTGTCACTGAATAGGTTCCTGCCATCACTCCGGTAATGCTGGTTCCAGCAGTACTGTTCGACCAGATGAATACATAAGGAGTGGTTCCTCCGGTTGCCGCTACAGTAGCACCTCCGTCTGATAATGCATTACAACTGACATTGCTGTCAACGATGGTGTTGAGTGCGATAACCGCTGGTTCTGTGATAACGGTAACACTGGTGTCAGAACATCCATTGTTGTCAGTGATGGTGACTGTATAACTTCCCGCAACCAAACCGGTGATGGAGGTAGAAGAGGCTCCATTGGACCAACTGTAAACGTAGGGTGATGTTCCGCCAGTAATGGAAGCGGTTGCTCCACCATTGCTGAAACCATTGCACGTTACCAGGCTGTCAGCAACGGAAGTTGCTGTGAGTATGAAAGGAGCACTTACAGTAACTGAACTGGTATCGATGCATCCGTTGGCATCTGTAACTGTGACAGTGTAAGGTCCGGCAATTATTCCGGTCATGGAGGCCGTTGTTCCGCCATTGGACCAGAGGTAAGTATAGGGGGCAGTTCCACCGAGCTCTGAAGCCGAAACTCCACCATCCATGAACCCACTGCAACTTGCATTGCTATCAACAACCGCACTTGAAACAAGTAGGGTAGGTTCGGTAATGACTATGGAAGCCGCATCGACACAGTTGTTAGCATCAGTGATGGTTACCGTGTAAGTGCCAGCAGACAATCCTGAAACGGAAACGGTCGTTGCCGTAGTTGACCAAAGGAAAGTATAAGGAGATGTACCACCGGTAGCTATTGCAGTGGCCCCACCATTGGCAAAGCCGTTACAGCTAGCATTGCTGTCTAGACTGGTACCAGCTATTAATAGGAGTGGCTGAGTAATGCTAACAGAAGTTGAATCAGTGCACCCGTTAGCATCGGTGATGGTAACAGAATATGTTCCTGCAATTACTCCTGTGATAGCTGGAGTCGTTGTGCTGTTTGACCAAAGATAAGTGTAAGGCATGGTGCCTCCTGTTGCAGAAGCGGTGGCTCCACCATCAGCAAACCCGTTACAACTGATGTTGCTATCAACAGCTGCTGCTGACAGTAGTAGAGTAGGCTCTGTAATAACAACAGTGGTAGAGTCTGAACAACCGTTGACATCGGTAATTGTTACAGAGTATGTTCCTGTTACCACGCCAGTAATAGATTGCGTTGTTGCAGTATTGGACCAGGTATAAGAATAAGGCATGGTGCCTCCAGTTGCTGAAGCCGTTGCTCCTCCATCCGTTCCCGCATTGCAACTGACATTGCTATCAATGACTGTTGACGCCCCCAATGAGATGGGTTCTGTAATGACAATGGAAGATGAATCAGTACAACCGTTAGCATCGGTAATGGTCACCGAATAAGTTCCTGAAAGCACTCCCGTGATGGAAGCAGTTGTGGCACTGTTGGACCACAGGTAGGAGAAAGGTGTTGTGCCGCCAGTTGCCGAGGATGTTCCTCCTCCATTTGCCAGGCCGCTGCAGCTGGCATTGCTATCAACTACAGCCGATGATACTAACAAGGCCGGTTCGGTAACTATTGCAGAGTCCAGGTCAACGCACCCATTGGCATCGGTGATGGTCACCGTATAAGTTCCGGCACTGAGGCCTGTAATGGAACTGCTTGTCGCACTGTTTGACCACAGATAACTATAAGGCATGGTACCTCCAGTTGCAGAGGCGGAAGCGCCACCGTCCAGCAACGTGTTGCAGGTTACATTGCTATCCACCACGGCTGTTGTTGTCAACGTTGTTGGCTCAGTAATAGTAACTGCTGTTGAGTCCGTACATCCATTGGCATCGGTGATGGTTACCGAATAGGTTCCTGCAATTACTCCCGTGATGGTTGGAGTCGTTGCGCTGTTAGACCAGAGATAAGTGTAAGGCATAGTACCTCCTGTTGCAGAAGCGGTAGCTCCACCATCAGTAAAACCGTTGCAACTGACATTGCTATCCACAACCGATGCGGCAACAAATGAGTTTGGCTGGGTCAGAGTGACAGAAGCTGAATCAGTACATCCATTAGCGTCAGTAATGGTGACAGCATAAGTTCCAGCAATTACTCCGGTGATGGAAGCCGCAGTGGCACTATTGGACCAAAAGTAAGTGTAGGGCATGGTGCCGCCTGTTGCAGCAGCTGTTGCTCCGCCATCAGCAAAACCATTGCAACTGATGTTGCTATCAAGAAGCGTATTGGCTGTTAACGAAACAGGTTCTGTGATAATGATAGAACTCGTATCGGTACATCCGTTGGCATCCGTAATGGTGACAGAGTATGTTCCTGCCATTACACCAGTAATGGACGGAGTTGTTGCAGCATTGGACCACAGGTAGGAGTAGGGCATCGTTCCGCCAGTTGCCGATGAGGTCGCCCCTCCATCTGAGAGGCCTTGACAACTAACGTTACTGTCAAGTGCAATGTTTGCGACCAAAATTGCTGGCTCAGTAATGATGATAGAAGCTGAGTCCGTACATCCATTTAAATCCGTAATTGTAACAGAGTAAGACCCGGCAATTAGACCGGTTGCCGTGGCGGTTGTTTGTCCATCGGACCACAAGTAGGCGTAAGGCATAGTACCACCAACTGCAGATGCGGTTGCTCCACCATCGGCCAATCCGTTGCAACTAACATTGCTATCAACTATAGAAGAAGTCACCAAAGTGACAGGCTCAGTAATGGTAACTGAAGCAGAATCCGTACAGCCGTTCGCATCCGTAATGGTGACCGAGTAGGTATTGGCTAGAACACCTGTAATGGAAGAGGCAGTAGCTCCATTTGACCATAGGTAGTTATATGGAGTTGTGCCACCAGAACCAGTAACCGTGGCTCCGCCATCTGCAAAGCCATTGCAACTGACATTGCTATCAAGGGAAGAAGTGGCAATCAAGCCAATTGGTTGTGTAATGGTCACTGAAGCCGAATCGGTACATCCGTTGGCATCGGTGATGGTCACCGAATAGTTTCCTGCAGCTAATCCAGTTGCCGTTGCAGAAGTTTGTGCATCCGACCAGAGGTAAGTGTATCCAGCTGTTCCACCTGTTTCGGAGGCCGTAGCTTGTCCGTCTGCAAATCCATTACAAGAGACATTGTTGTCAACCGCTGCTGAAGCAATAAGGGCAGCAGGTTGAGTGATGGTGACAGAAGCAGTATCAGTACACCCATTGGCATCGGTGATGGTCACCGAATAAGTTCCAGCCAGGACACCAGTAATGGATTGTGTTGTTGCAGTATTGGACCACAGGTAGGAGTAAGGCATTGTGCCACCGATTGCAGAGGAAGTAGCACCGCCATCGGCAACACCATTACAACTTACATTACTGTCGACAACTGAGGAGGCAACAAGCACATTTGGTTGAGTAATGGTAACAGAAGTTGAATCGGTACATCCGTTGGCATCGGTAATGGTCACTGAGTAAGTACCAGCAACAACTCCCGTGATAGAAGCAGAGGTAGCACTGTTGGACCAGAAGTATGCATAGGGTGTAGTTCCACCGGTAGTTGATGCTGTTGCTCCTCCATCAGCTACCCCATTACAACTCACATTGCTGTCTACCACTGAGCCAATAGCAAGAATAGCAGGTTCTGTAATTGTGATGGAAGCAGAGTCCGTACAACCGTTGGCATCGGTGATGGTCACCGAATAAGTTGCCGCCATCACTCCAGTAATGGAAGCAGTAGTAGCACTGTTGGACCAGAGGTAGCCGTAAGGGGAGGTACCACCTGTTAGAGAGACGGTAGCTCCACCATCACTAAATCCGTTGCAACTGACATTGCTGTCTAAAGCCGTTGTCGCGATTAGCGAGGCAGGTTGCGTGATTGTCACTGAAGCCGAATCGGTACATCCGTTGGCATCGGTGATGGTCACCGAATAGTTTCCTGCAGCTAATCCTGTTGCAGTTGCAGAAGTCTGTGCATCCGACCAGAGGTAAGTGTATCCAGCTGTTCCTCCTGTTTCAGAGGCCGTAGCTTGTCCGTCTGCAAATCCATTACAGGAAGCATTGTTGTCAACTGTTCCTGAAGCAATAAGGGCAGCAGGTTGCGTGATGGTCACCGAAGCAGAATCGGTACATCCATTGGCATCAGTGATGATCACCGAATAAGTGCCTGCCATTACCCCTGTGATAGAAGCGTTGGTTGCACTGTTTGACCAGGAATAGGTGTAAGGCATTGTTCCACCAGTGGCAGCAGATGTTGCCCCTCCATCACTAAGACCATTACAGCTAATGTTGCTGTCTAAAACTGTTGATGCAACTAAGGTCACTGGCTCTGTAATGGTAATCGAGCTTGAATCGGTACAACCGTTGGCATCGGTAATGGTCACTGAGTAAGTACCAGCAACAACTCCTGTGATGGAAGCGGAGGTTGCACTGTTTGACCAGGAATAAGTATAAGGAGTTGTTCCTCCAGTTTGTGAAGCGGTTGCTCCACCGTCTGCAAAACCGTTGCAAGACACATTGCTATCCAGAACAGAGCTGGCAATTAAAGTAATAGGCTCTGTAATTACAACTGAAGCAGAATCCGTACAGCCGTTCGCATCAGTAATGGTGACAGAGTAGGTACCAGCAGCCAAAGCAGTTGCAGTAGCATTTGTTTGTCCGTTGGACCAGGCATAGGTGTATGCAGCAGTACCACCTGTTTGAGAAGCAGTCGCTTGTCCGTCCGCAAAACCGTTACAGCTTGCATTGTTATCGACAGCTCCTGAAGCTACCAATGCAGCGGGTTCTGTAATAATGACTGATGCAGAATCGGTACATCCGTTGGCATCAGTAATCGTAACGGAGTAGGTGGCGGCAATTAAACTGGTCGCAGCCATTGTTGTTTGACCATCCGACCAGAGGTAAGTGTATCCAGCTGTTCCTCCTGTTTCAGAGGCCGTAGCTTGTCCGTCTGCAAATCCATTACAGGAAGCATTGTTGTCAACTGTTCCTGAAGCAATAAGGGCAGCAGGTTGCGTGATGGTCACCGAAGCAGAATCGGTACATCCATTTCCGTCCGTTATGGTGACAGAATAGGTAGCAGCCATTAAGCTTGTTGCAGTAGCGTTGGTTTGTCCGTTAGACCAGAGGTAGGTGTATCCGGCTGTGCCACCCATCCAGGAAGCAGTGGCTTGTCCATCAGATAGGCCGTTGCAACTAACATTGTTGTCAACAGTGGCGGAAGCCGCCAGCGAAACAGGCTCTGTAATGGTTACCGAAGCAGAGTCAGTACAACCGTTGGCATCCGTAATTGTCACGGAGTAAGTACCAGCAACAACTCCGGTGATGGAGGCTGAAGTTGCACTGTTTGACCAGGAATAAGTATAAGGAGTTGTTCCTCCAGTTTGTGAAGCGGTTGCTCCACCGTCTGCAAAACCGTTGCAAGAGACATTGCTATCCAGAACAGAGCTGGCAATTAAAGTAATAGGCTCTGTAATTACAACTGAAGCAGAATCCGTACAGCCGTTGGCATCGGTAATGGTCACTGAGTAGGTACCAGCAGCCAAAGCAGTTGCAGTAGCATTTGTTTGTCCGTTGGACCAGGCATAGGTGTATGCAGCAGTACCACCTGTTTGTGAAGCAGTCGCTTGTCCGTCCGCAAAACCGTTACAGCTTGCATTGTTATCGACAGTACCTGAAGCGATTAGGGCAGCGGGTTCTGTAATCATGACTGATGCAGAATCGGTACATCCGTTGGCATCAGTAATCGTAACGGAGTAGGTGGCGGCAATTAAACTGGTCGCAGCCATTGTTGTTTGACCATCTGACCATAGGTAAGTGTATCCAGCTGTTCCTCCTGTTTCAGAGGCCGTAGCTTGTCCGTCTGCAAATCCATTACAGGAAGCATTGTTGTCAACTGTTCCTGAAGCAATAAGGGCAGCAGGTTGCGTGATGGTCACCGAAGCAGAATCGGTACATCCATTTCCGTCCGTTATGGTGACAGAATAGGTAGCAGCCATTAAGCTTGTTGCAGTAGCGTTGGTTTGTCCGTTAGACCAGAGGTAGGTGTATCCGGCTGTGCCACCCATCCAGGAAGCAGTGGCTTGTCCATCAGATAGGCCGTTGCAACTAACATTGTTGTCAACAGTGGCGGAAGCCGCCAGCGAAACAGGCTCTGTAATGGTTACCGAAGCAGAGTCAGTACAACCGTTGGCATCCGTAATTGTCACGGAGTAAGTACCAGCAACAACTCCGGTGATGGAGGCTGAAGTTGCACTGTTTGACCAGGAATAAGTATAAGGAGTTGTTCCTCCAGTTTGTGAAGCGGTTGCTCCACCGTCTGCAAAACCGTTACAGCTTGCGTTGTTGTCAACCGCTGCTGAAGCAACCAATGTGACAGGCTCTGTAATTACAACTGAAGCAGAATCTGTACAGCCGTTCGCATCAGTAATGGTGACAGAGTAGGTACCAGCAGCCAAAGCAGTTGCAGTAGCATTTGTTTGTCCGTTGGACCAGGCATAGGTGTATGTAGCTGTTCCACCTGTTTGTGAAGCAGTCGCCTGTCCATCCGCAAAACCGTTACAGCTTGTATTGTTATCGACAGCTCCTGCAGCCACTAAAGCAGCAGGCTCTGTCACTATGACTGAAGCAGAGTCCGTACATCCATTGGCATCCGTAACTGTCACCGAATAAGTTGCCGCAATCAATCCACTAATAGAAACAGAGGTAGCACCATTGGACCAGGCGTAGGTATAACTGGCAGTACCACCAGTTTGTGAAGCAGTAGCTTGTCCATCAGACAAACCATTGCAAGAGACATTGGAATTAACTGTTCCAGAAGCTACCAGAGCAGCAGGTTCTGTAATAGTTACCGAAGCAGAATCGGTACATCCATTTCCATCCGTAATGGTGACAGAATAAGTTGCAGCAGCCAGTGCTGTTGCAATAGCATTGGTTTGTCCGTTCGACCAGAGGTAGGTATATCCAGCCGTTCCACCCATCCAGGAAGCCGTTGCTTGCCCATCTGATAGGCCGTTGCAACTAACATTGTTGTCAACAGCAGCAGATGCATTTAATGAAGCAGGCTCTGTAATGGTCACCGAAGCCGAGTCCGTACAACCATTGGCATCTGTGATAGTCACAGAGTAAGAGGCAGCGGCCAGAGCAGTCGCAGTTGCATTTGTTTGTCCGTTAGACCAGAGGTACGTATATCCACTAGTACCACCAGTTTGTGAAGCAGTCGCTTGACCATCTGCAAAGCCGTTACAACTCACATTGTTGTCAACTGTTCCTGAAGCGATAAGCGTAATAGGTTGTGTAATAGTAACCGAAGCGGAGTCGGTACAACCGTTGGCATCGGTAATGGTGACAGAGTAGGTACCAGCAGCCAAAGCAGTTGCAGTGGCATTGGTTTGACCATTTGACCATAAGTAAGTGTAAGTAGCCGTTCCACCCGTTTGTGAAGCAGTCGCCTGTCCATCCGCAAAACCGTTACAGCTTGTATTGTTATCGACAGTACCTGAAGCTACCAATGCAGCGGGTTCTGTAATAATGACTGAAGCAGAGTCCGTACATCCATTGGCATCCGTAACTGTCACCGAATAAGTTGCCGCAATCAATCCACTAATAGAAACAGAGGTAGCACCATTGGACCAGGCGTAGGTATAACTGGCAGTACCACCAGTTTGTGAAGCAGTAGCTTGTCCATCAGACAAACCATTGCAAGAGACATTGGAATTAACTGTTCCAGAAGCTACCAGAGCAGCAGGTTCTGTAATAGTTACCGAAGCAGAATCGGTACATCCATTTCCATCCGTAATGGTGACAGAATAAGTTGCAGCAGCCAGTGCTGTTGCAATAGCATTGGTTTGTCCGTTCGACCAGAGGTAGGTATATCCAGCCGTTCCACCCATCCAGGAAGCCGTTGCTTGCCCATCTGATAGGCCGTTGCAACTAACATTGTTGTCAACAGCAGCAGATGCATTTAATGAAGCAGGCTCTGTAATGGTCACCGAAGCCGAGTCGGTACAACCGTTAGCATCGGTAATAGTGACAGAATAAGTCGCAGCAGCTAAGGCAGTTGCAGTAGCAGTTGTTTGTCCATCTGACCAGGAATAGGCGTAACTAGCAGTACCACCCGTTTGCAAAGCCGTTGCTTGTCCATCGGCAACCCCGTTACAGCTTGCATTGTTGTCAACCGCTGCTGAAGCAACCAATGTGACAGGCTCTGTAATTACAACTGAAGCAGAATCCGTACAGCCATTCGCATCAGTAATGGTGACAGAGTAGGTACCAGCAGCCAAAGCAGTTGCAGTAGCATTTGTTTGTCCGTCAGACCAGGAGTAAGTATATGCAGCAGTACCTCCTGTTTGAGAGGCAGTTGCTTGTCCGTCAGCAAATCCGTTACAGCTTGCATTGTTATCGACAGTACCTGAAGCTACCAATGCAGCGGGTTCTGTAATAATGACTGAAGCAGAGTCCGTACATCCATTGGCATCCGTAACTGTCACCGAATAAGTTGCCGCAATCAAACCTGTTGCGGCAACGGTTGTTTGTCCATTGGACCAGACATAGGTGTAACTTGCTGTACCACCTGCTTGTGAAGCAGTCGCAATTCCATCGGCCAGTCCGTTGCAACTCACGTTGCTGGTTGCTGCACCCGAAGCTACCAAAGCAGCAGGCTCCGTAACAGTCACCGAAGCTGAATCGGTACATCCATTTCCGTCCGTAATGGTGACAGAATAAGTTGCAGCAGCCAGTGCTGTTGCAGTAGCATTGGTTTGTCCGTTCGACCAGAGGTAGGTATATCCAGCCGTTCCACCCATCCAGGAAGCCGTTGCTTGCCCATCTGATAGGCCGTTGCAACTAACATTGTTGTCAACAGCAGCAGATGCATTTAATGAAGCAGGCTCTGTAATGGTCACCGAAGCCGAGTCGGTACAACCGTTAGCATCGGTAATAGTGACAGAATAAGTCGCAGCAGCTAAGGCAGTTGCAGTAGCAGTTGTTTGTCCATCTGACCAGGAATAGGCGTAACTAGCAGTACCACCCGTTTGCGAAGCCGTTGCTTGTCCATCGGCAACCCCGTTGCAGCTTGCATTGTTGTCAACCGCTGCTGAAGCAACCAATGTGACAGGCTCTGTAATTACAACTGAAGCAGAATCCGTACAGCCGTTCGCATCAGTAATGGTGACAGAGTAGGTACCAGCAGCCAAAGCAGTTGCAGTGGCATTGGTTTGTCCGTCAGACCAGGAGTAAGTATATGCAGCAGTACCTCCTGTTTGAGAGGCAGTCGCTTGTCCGTCAGCAAATCCGTTACAAGTAACATTGTTGGTTAAGGTCCCCGATGCAACCAAAGTTGCAGGCTGTGTTAATACCACACTGGAGCTATCGGTACATCCATTTTGGTCGGTAATAGTTACGGAGTAGGTTCCAGCTACTAAATTCGTTTCCAAGGCGGCAGTTCCACCTGTGTTCCAGGCATATGTATAAGGTGTTGTTCCACCTGTTGCAGAAGCTGTTACTTGTCCGTCCGAATCTCCGTTACAATTCAGTGCTGAGGTAACCGCAGCTGAGCTTGATAGGGCAGTAGGTTGTGTTAATGTCACACTAGAACTGTCAGTACAACCATTTTGGTCTGTAATAGTAACAGAATAAGTACCTGCATTTAAACCAGTTTCCAATGCAGCGGTGCCGCCAGTATTCCAGGCGTATGTATAAGGTGTAGTTCCACCAGAAGCTGAAGCAGTTACTTGTCCATCCGTATCTCCGTTGCAATCCAATGGGGAAGTAACCGAGGCTGAACTTGACATTGCGGTAGGCTGTGTCAATACCACACTTGAGCTATCCGTACATCCATTTTGGTCGGTGACTGTCACTGAGTAGGTACCTGCTCCAAGACCTGTTTCCAAGGCTGCGGTGCCACCTGTGTTCCAGGTAAATGTATAAGGAGTGGTGCCTCCTGTTGCCGAGGCAGTCACCTGACCATCTGTATCTCCGTTACAATCAAGAGCGGAGGTGACAGTAGCAGAGCTGACCAATGTAGCAGGTTCAGTTAATGTGACACTAGTACTATCGGTACATCCATTTTGATCGGTAATTGTTACGGAGTATGTTCCAGCTACTAAATTTGTTTCCAACGCAGCAGTGCCGCCTGTGTTCCAGGTAAAAGTATAAGGTGTTGTACCTCCAGTTCCTGAAGCAGTTGCTTGCCCATCCGAATCTCCGTTACAAGTAACATTGTTGGTTAAGGTCCCCGATGCAACCAAAGTTGCAGGCTGTATTAATACCACACTGGAGCTATCGGTACATCCATTTTGGTCGGTAATAGTTACGGAGTAGGTTCCAGCTACTAAATTCGTTTCCAAGGCGGCAGTTCCACCTGTGTTCCAGGCATATGTATAAGGTGTTGTTCCACCCGTTGCAGAAGCTGTTACTTGTCCGTCCGAATCTCCGTTACAATTCAGTGCTGAAGTAACCGCAGTTGAGCTTGATAGGGCAGTAGGTTGTGTCAATGTCACACTAGAACTGTCAGTACATCCATTTTGGTCAGTAACTGTCACAGAATAAGTTCCAGCTGCTAAATTCGTTTCCAATGCAGCAGTTCCACCTGTGTTCCAGGCAAAAGTATAAGGTGTTGTACCTCCACTTGCAGAAGCGGTGGCTTGTCCGTCCGAATCTCCATTGCAATCCAAAGTGGAAGTGACGGCTGCGGAACTGGACAATGCAATAGGTTGTGTCAACGTCACACTAGATGAATCAGTACACCCATTTTGGTCTGTAACTGTTACAGAATATGTTCCAGCTACTAAATTCGTTTCCAATGCAGCGGTGCCTCCTGTGTTCCAAGCATAGGTGTAGGGAGTTGTACCGCCTGTCGCAGAAGCGGTGGCTTGTCCATCGGAATCATTAAAACAATCCAATGCAGAAGTGACAGCCGCAGAGCTAACCAATGCAGGAGGTTCTGTAAATGTCACACTAGTTGAATCGGTAGCCCCGTTTTGGTCGGTAACAGTTACTGAGTAAGTTCCTGCGCTTAAACCCGTTGCTATTGGAGTAGTAGCGCCTGTGCTCCAGGTATATGTATATGGCGTGGTGCCACCAGTCGCAGTGCCAGTCGCTTGTCCATCTGAATCTCCATTACAAGCCAAAGGGGATGTAATCGTGGCTATACTAGCAAGAGAGGAAGGTTCCGTAATAATTTCTGAGTTGGTTGTTGTGCAACCGTTGGCATCGGTAATAGTAACAGTGTAAGTTCCAGCAACCAAACTAGCATTGGAAGCGGAGGTTGCTCCATTGGACCATGAGTAAGTATAAGGAGTGGTTCCGCCACTTGGGCTAACTGTAGTTTGTCCGTTTGAACCACCATTGATCGTAACATGATTGTTAACAACAATGCTGCTTGTTAATGCAGTAGGTTGTGTCAACGTCACACTGGAACTATCCGTGCAACCATTTTGGTCGGTAACAGTAACAGAGTAAGTGCCTGCATTTAAACCAGTTTCCAATGCAGCGGTGCCACCTGTGTTCCAGGCGTAAGTATAAGGAGTTGTTCCACCTGTTCCAGAAGCGGTGACTTGTCCATCGGTATCTCCGTTGCAATCCAACGATGAAGTTACCGCTGCTGAACTTGATAGTGTTGCAGGTTGCGTCAACGTTACACTAGAACTATCCGTACATCCATTTTGGTCTGTGACTGTTACCGAGTAGGTTCCGGCTCCTAAACCAGTTTCCAGGGCCGCTGTTCCGCCTGTATTCCAGGTATACGTGTAGGGAGTTGTTCCTCCTGTTGCACTAGCAGTTACTTGTCCGTCTGTATCGCCATTACAATCCAATGAGGAAGTAACGGCTGCTGAGCTAACCAATGTAACAGGTTGTGTCAATGCCACACTAGATGAATCAGTACAACCATTTTGGTCTGTAACGGTTACCGAGTAGGTTCCGGCTCCTAAACCAGTTTCCAGGGCTGCTGTTCCGCCTGTGTTCCAGGTAAAAGTATAAGGTGTTGTTCCTCCAGTAGCAGAGGCAGTAATTTGTCCATCTGTATCTCCGTTGCAATCCAATAAGGAAGTAACGGCTGCTGAACTTGATAGTGCTGTAGGTTGCGTTAAAGTTACACTGGAACTATCAGTACATCCATTTTGGTCTGTGACTGTTACCGAGTAGGTTCCAGCTCCCAAACCAGTTTCCAGGGCCGCTGTTCCGCCTGTATTCCAGGTATACGTGTAGGGAGTTGTTCCTCCTGTTGCACTAGCAGTTACTTGTCCGTCTGTATCTCCGTTACAAGCCAGGGTGGAAGTAACCGAGGCTGAACTTGACATTGCGGTAGGCTGTGTCAACGTCACACTGGAACTATCCGTGCAACCATTTTGGTCGGTCACAGTTACTGAGTAAGTTCCAGCTCCCAAACCAGTTTCCAGGGCTGCTGTTCCACCTGTATTCCAGGTAAACGTATAAGGTGTTGTGCCGCCCGTTGCAGAAGCGGTCACTTGTCCGTCTGTATCTCCGTTGCAATTCAATGTGGAAGTAACCGCAGCTGAGCTTGATAGGGCAGTAGGTTGTGTTAATGTGACACTGGCTGAATCAGTCGCCCCATTCTGATCGGTCACAGTTACCGAATAAGTTCCTGCGCCTAAACCAGTCTCCAATGCAGCAGTTCCACCAGTGTTCCATGCATAAGTATAGGGCGTTGTACCACCCGTTGCAGAAGCAGTCGCTTGTCCAGTCGATATACCGTTGCAGAGGATGGCGGTTGTAACCCCTGTACTGGCGACCAATGATGATGGTTCTGTTATCGTGGCTGAATTGGTCGTTGTACACAGTTGGGCATCGGTAATGGTAACAGTGTAAGTACCAGCAACCAAACTAGAAATAGAAGCCGTAGTTGCGGCATTGGACCACAAATAACTGTAAGGGCTTGTTCCACCACTTCCACTAGCCGTCAATTGTCCGTTTGAACCACCATTGGTTGTAACATGACTGTTTATAACGATGCTGCTGGTTAACGCAGAAGGCTGCGCAATGGAACCACTTCCGGTTACAGTGCAACCATTTTGATCAGTGACAGTTAAGGTGTAAGTTCCAGGGGCAAGGCCACTGATGGAGCTCGTAGTAGCAGCAGTTGACCACGCATATGTATACGGAGACGTTCCTCCAGCAGCAACGGCACTATATGAGCCATCATTTGCACCGTTGCACTGCACATCGACACCTGTAAATGCGTTGGCCACAAATTCTACCCGCATGTTTTGAGAGGGAGCCGAACAAGAACTACCTCCAATGCCACCCCAATTGGCATTTCCAATGTTTGGTCTTAAAATCGGGCCGGTATTACAACCACAATCTGAAACGGTACTCCTGGCATAGAACTCCACGCCATCGCTAGGGACCCCGCAACCTGTAACACAAGTAGTCAAAGCACTAATTCTCCAGTTCAAACCATTGCAAACCACAGTTGTCGTGGTACCAGCCTTTAAGGCCGTTGCAATTTGATTGACCAAAGATGGGGTGAGGCAGGAGACCGTTGCCCCAGCCGAACCCGAAATGTGAACTTCGTTATAAGTAACACTTGAAGGTTCTAAGGAGGCTCTGAACCCTTTCCAATTGTCATATTGTGCGTCTCCAGGACAATAGGAGGTGCCGTTCACAAAAGATTCGTCATAAACAACAGAGCCATTGACGGAAATGGCTGAAGGTGCCGTAAGGGTCGTAGAATTTGTGGCCGTGCAACCGCTGCCATCCGTTACAGTCACAGTGTAGGTACCGGCAGCTAAGCCTGAAGCACTTTGCGCAGTGGCTCCATTGGACCAGAGGTACGAATAACCACCTGCCCCGCCAGAACCGGAAGCCGTAGCCAAACCATTGGAGCCTCCATTGCAGCTCGGGTCGTTTGAAGTAGTAATATTTGCAACAAGTACTGATGATAGGTTTGTTATGGTAGCCGAAGAAGTTGAACTAGGACAATTGTTGACGTCAGTGACCGTAACAGTATAAGTGCCGGCTGCTAAGCCTGAGATTGTTGCAGAAGATCCTCCGTTGGACCAGTTATAGGTGTAAGGAGCCGTACCATTGGAGCCCGCAGCTGTTAAACTTCCCGTGCTGGCGCCATTGCAGACCACATTTGTTTGGGCCGAGATGGAACTGCTTAGGCTGGTGTTGGCCGAAATTTGCACCGAATAGCTTTCTACACAAACCGGATCGTTGTTACCACTATCACCAACGCGCAAGGTCCAGTTGCCTACGGGAGATTTGTTGTTAAAATTGTTGAGGTTTCCATTGTTTGGCAGAAATGTACCTGAAGTGGGGGTGCCCGATGGAATGCTTGCTGCAGATTGATCAAAAGTAGTGGTCCTTTTGGCAATATTGGCATTTCCTGTCCAGGTGCTTGGAGCGGCTAAAATTACGGTAGTTCCATCAGGGCCGTCCAGCCGAAAACTAGTTTCTTCATGAAAGGAGTTGCCGTTCCCCGGAGCAGCACAAGTGCCATCGGTTTTGGCCCAGGTGATGGTAATATTGACATCGGTAATTAAACACCCTGTGGTGAAATCAGCGGACGAGAAGGTCACCGGGGTCATTGCGGTTCCATAGTTACCAACACCATCAACAGTGGTAGAGAAGCCAGGATCGTATGTCTTGGTAGCGGTTTGTCCTAGAGAAGAGTAGGCACCAATAAACAGGAATACGAAAAGGAGTAATTTTCGAATCATAGGCGTAGGCAGCAAGGACGGATCAACAAACGGTCGGCTAAAATACGAAGTAAGTTGTTGTTTTGTTTCTTTTTTTAGCACGAATCTTCTGAAAAAATTAGAGAATTATCCCGACAGTTTTAGCCATTGCCTGATACCGTTGCATTTCCTCCGTTTGATTGGATTCTGACAAAACTGTCAGAATTGCCTGGTAAAGGTCAGCGTGTTGCGGAAATGTCTGAATGCCCAAATCCAATGTTTTGGCAGCGTCCTTTGCCTTTCCTAGAGACATTTGGAGCCTTCCCAACAGCATGAAATAGTCAGGAACATCAGGCTGGTGCGGCAATCCCACAAGAAGTTGTTGTTCAGCACTTTCGATGTTGCCAAGCTTTATTTGGCACAGTGCGTAGTGATAATAGGAATTGGTGTGGCTTATGCCTTTTTCGATGGCTCGTTCAAATTGTTTGCTGGCCTGGGCAAAATTTTGTTGCGACATGTAGTATCGCCCCAATTGAAAATACGGCACCGACAATTGGGGAAAGTGTAGGGTGGCTTCCTCAAACAGCGGCAAGGCCTTGGCTGGCTGACCAAACTCCATGTACATTTCGCCCAACGACATGTAAGCTCCTAACAATCGATCAGTGATTTCCAGCGTGCGCTGGTAGTGTTGGAAAGCGGCTTGTTTCAACCGCTCTTTTTCCGGGCCAGTTGTTTCGTAGTAAAACTTTCGTGAAACATTGGCGTAGTTGAAATTGGCCCGTGCACAGTTGGTCAAATCGGGTAAATCCGTTTGTAACAGTGTGTAGGTATCCTTCCAGGCCTGGTTTCGGTGGATGCTCATCATTGCCAGCAACAGTGCTGGAACAATGACCCAGCTTTGGAGTACACGTTTTTTTTGTAGGCCAAGTTGGTTGAATAGAGCATCCATTCCCCACACCAGGGCGATGCACCAACCCAGGGAGGGGACAAACATGAATCGGTTGGCAATAAAGTCTGGTGCGATGGCAACAATGTGCAGGTAGATGGAGATGTTGACAAAGAAAAACAAGAGTCCAAAACTGGCCGGGGGTATTGTTTTGCGGAAACGCAGAATGCCATAAATAAATCCACCTTGAATGATCAACGAAAGCCAGGGGAGAACGTTGGCCCAACCAACCAATTCGATCTGGTTGTAGCCGTAGTCGTGCAGCAGGCCGGTGGGGACAAAAAACTGTTTGAGGTAAATGAGCAGGATGTAGCTGCTATTGGCCAATAAATCGATTTTCGACTGAAGTGCAAAGGCAACAGGGTTTCCGAGGTAGGTTTCTTCGTAAAATACCCCTTGACTGATCAATGCTGCGGATTGATCGGCAAAAAACCATTCGGAGTAGCTTACTCCACGGATCGCCAGTAAAATCACCAATATTCCTATAGCTCCCAGCGCTCCTTTTATGCGCGAGGCCTTTGAAAATGAACCAAAGAGCAAGGCGACCAGGAAAGCAACGCCAACGAGTGTAATGCCGCTTTCCTTGGATAGAAAACTACCCACAAACAGCAAAGTGGCAAAGAGCAATGCCTTCCACTGGGTGGTGCGCAGAAAATGCTGGAATTGAATCAAAGCGAGTATTCCAAAGAGCATGGCCAGTATCTCATCCCGGCTTTTGATGTTGGCTACCACTTCCACGTGCAGGGGGTGAACCACAAAGAGCAGGGTGGCCCAAAATGCCAGAGATTCTTTGTATTCCGGGAAAAGTTGGCGCAGCCACAGAAAAATGATTGCACAAAGTAGGGCATATAATAGAGAATTGGTCAAGTGTGCCCAAAATGGAACTATGCCAAAGGTGCCCACTTCGATGGCAAATGTGAGCAAGGAAACGGGGCGGTATCCGTACCTCCCGTCTACCTTGTCTGACTTGATGTTTTCGAACAGCGAAGGGAGGCCTTTCCAGCCTTGCTGAACACGCTCATTTCCGGTGATGACAATGGCATCATCCCACGCGTAGTCGTGACCCAACGTATTGGCGTACACTACCAATGCCGAAGCAAAGAGAATTATCTGAAACTTGTATCTTTTTAAGTAGCTCAAATCCAGCTAAATAGATTTTTCTAATTCATCTATTTCTACCAATCTTGATTGTTGGCTTCAAAATCAAAATTAATGCAAAAGTTCAGTCCTGCAAATGAGCTGAATTACACACGAATTGCGCGAGTATATTTAAGCGGTACGGGAAGGTTGTCGGAGGAGTAGCTTTGGGAGTATGTTGAGGGCTGTTTGGCAGGAAGGAATTGGCTCGGATCGGGATACATTTCTAACAAAATAAATCAAGGGCAGATCACTATGCAATGACCCGCCCTTGAAGGCACTTTTTTCCATTGGCTAAATAACGTGTTTAGCTCATGAAAAGTATGTTACTAGTTACTTCCGCCCAGAATAAGTGGCATGCCATCTTTTCCGCTGCCAATGATGATGGTTTTTGAATTGGGAGATTTAGACAATTCAAGCGTTGCCTCAATGCCCCTCATCTTCAATAAGCTCGGTGTCAAACTATTGTTAATGATTTTGTTGGCAGTAGATTCTCCCTCAGCAGCGATTCGCTTTCTTTCCGCTTCGCTGGTTTCTTTTTCCAATCGGAACTTGTAGGCCAATGACTCCTGCTCTTGTGTGAGCTTGTTCTCAATAGCATTTTTGATGTTGTCCGGAAGCTTGATGGCACGAATCAACAGGGCTTTCATCTCTATGTTGTTGGTTTCGGCCCGTAGCAATTCGCCTGTTTCCAAAATAATGGATTCTTCCACTTCTTTTCTTTTGGTGGAATAGATTTCCTCGGCAGAGTAGCGTCCCATTACTTTTCGAACGGACGAGCGTACCTCTGGTTTCACCAGCCGGGTTATATAGTCTTGTCCAAATGTTTCGTGCAGGTAGCCAATACGGCTGTAGATCGGGTGAAAACGCACGGTAATGTCAACATCAATGGACAGTCCGTTTTTGTCGAGTACTGACATCGTTTCATCTTCGGTGGTTTCTTTTACCTCATAGATGTGAATCGTATTCCATGGAGCTACTACCTCGAATCCAGGAGAGAAGATGTTGTCCTTGTCCAGACCCGTTCCGAATTGTCGGAATATGACACCGCGCTCTCCCGGCTGAATCGTCAGAAAAACGGTGTTGGAAAGAATCATAAAAATAACCAGGATGATAACGCCTACCACAACTAGTGGGACCAATTTTTTTTGGTTCATGATATGTTGTTTGTTAAATAAATGGCTGAGTAAATATTCTGATGCAAAGGTCGATCAATCGACACAAATAGAAAACCGAATGGGCTTTCCTTTTTTTAGTAAAGACGAATGAGTACTAGAAATGTTCAATTTTCGGCCTACCCGAAAATGGCTGCTGCTAAATTCAACTGTCCGGTTTGGCTAGAGCCATCCACTTACAGGTGGTAAAAATACACTCCCGTATTTGGAGTTGAACAAGCCCCATGAATCTGTTGTCGCCCACTTTGTAACAATTGAAGTAGCATCTTTTAGGCATCGTTTTGTGGTGAATTTAGGTATTTTACCGAGTGAATTTAATGGAGTCAGCGGTCCGTACTTGCTGCGTTTGCAGTAGGAGAGGAGGTAATTACACTAACTGAAGTAAATTCTCAGTAGATAATTTTGTTAATCTTTTAAAAGCCATTTGGAACAGCGTTCCTGTTCCCTTTTATATGTAAGATGACCAGCATTGCTTAATTTTGTAAGTTGTGAGTACTCTATTATATTATATAGCCCTCCCACTAATCTACCTGGTATCTTTGTTGCCTTTCAGGTTGCTCTATATTCTGTCGGATGTGGTGTTTTTAGTGTTGTATCATCTCATCGGGTACCGAAAAAAGGTGGTACTGACCAACCTGCGCAATTCTTTTCCTGATAAGTCTGAAGCAGAAATTCACACCATTAGCATTGAGTTTTACCACAATTTTTGTGACCTGATGTTGGAGACTATTAAGACCCTCACCATTTCACCGTCAGCATTGAGAAAGCATGTATTGTTAGAAGACGATTCGGTGTTTCGGGAATTGCATAAAAAAGGGCAGAGTGCCATCATTGTTATGGGGCATTTGGGCAACTGGGAATTGGGGGGAGCGCGATTTGCAATTGAACCTTTTCACAAGTTATACGTTATCTATCATCCGCTAGTTGATAAAAACTTTGAGCGATTAATTGTTCAAATGCGCACTCGGTTAGGTAATGGGTTGTATAAGATGAAAGAAACAATGCGTGGTATGATAACCAATCGGGAACAGTTGACGCTAACTGCGTTTATTGCTGATCAAACTCCTTCGCCAAAGGGGGCCTATTGGACCACATTCTTAAATCAGGATACGCCTGTATTTACAGGAACAGAGAAAATTGCTCGGAAATTTAATTATCCAGTGGTATATTGTTCTACTACTCGCGTAAAACGCGGGTTGTATGCGATAAACTCAGAGGTTTTAGTAGGAAATCCACAGAACACCGTTGATAACGAAATCTCTGAATTGCATACCAAAAGATTAGAAAAAGATATATTTGCGCAGCCAGCGTCATGGTTGTGGAGCCACAGAAGGTGGAAACATACCAGAAACATTCAAAATCACTAGCCCGTGCTTGAAGGAAAAGAACTCATACTAGCGACTAAAAAATACGCAAAAGAAGATCGCAAAAAGAGCTGGATACTCACCATCTCTACATTAGCGGTTTTAGCGCTGACCTATGTTGGCATTTTCTTTAACGTCCACATCATTGGTAAAATCATTTGCAGTGTTTTGGCGGGATTGACCCTGGTTCGTATGTTTATTATTTATCACGATTACATACACAAGAGCATCCTCCAAAAATCACAGTTGGCCAATGCCATTTTTACCGTTTTTGGCCTGTACATCCTTGCTCCTAAAAGCATTTGGAAGCGTTCGCACGATTACCACCACCAACACAATTCAAAATTGTACACATCGGGGGTTGGTTCATTTCCCATTGTTACCAAAGAAAAGTTCGTTTCTTCCAGTTGGAAAGAGCGCACGATTTATCTGTTCATCCGCCATCCGTTGACGGTTTCTTTCGGGTATTTGTTTGCTTTTATCTACGGCATGTGCATTCGTTCTTTCGCCAGTAGCCCAAGAAAACATTGGGATTCGTTGGTTTCGTTGTTTCTTCATTTTGGCGTTGGTACTATGATGTATCTATTTGCTGGTTGGGAAGGGGTTATCCTCGGATTTGTTATGCCTGCTTTGATTTCCAGTGCGCTGGGAACTTATTTCTTCTATGCGCAACACAATTTTCCTGGTGTTACTTATGCCAACAAAGATGGCTGGACTTATATCAGTGCGGCACTGAGTTCTTCGAGCTACATGAAGATGAATCGTTTGATGCGTTGGTTTTCCGGTAACATTGGTTACCACCACATTCACCACCTCAACGCGCGTATTCCTTTCTACAATTTGCCCAAGGTATTTGCTGAAATTCCCGAGTTGCAGCAGGCCAAACGCACTTCGCTGAATCCCCGTGACATTTTCCGCTGCTTTAAGCTGAAGGTGTGGGACGAAGAAGCTCAGCGCATGATTGGGCGCAAAGAGTTGTTCCGCTACAAGTCGGCAGTGGCCTAATTCTTCCTACAGGAATTCTATTTACAGGACTTTATTTCTCCGTTTGTCGGAGTCTGGCAATCCGTTGATTTCTCTTACCAGCATTTCTGCTGCTTTAAGCTGAAGGTGTGGGAGGAAGAAGAGCAGCGCATGATTGGTTGCAAGGAATTGTTCCGCTACAGGGCGGCTTAGGCTTAATTCTTCCTACAGGAATTCTATCTACCAGACTTTATTTCCCCTTTGCCGGAGCTTATTAATCCAATGATCCCTTGAGTACCCCAGGCCTTTTTTTAACCATTGCTGTGGTTGTATTGAATTCTACTTTGTTACCTGTGCATCTGTTGGAGCTTATTAAGCTGTTTTACAGATGTTCTTTAGCCAAAGCTATAGCTGTGAACATGAAGGCATAAAAAAAACTGCCTGATGCAAGCAAGAGGCAGTTTCAATATCGATGCAAAGAGGCAGGCTAAAAGATGGCTGCCTTCTCTGGATTAAATTTTCGTTTTAGCTTAATGATGCCCAAAAAGTCCATGACCAGCATGGCTGTGTACATGGGGTCCCATTCAAACCATCTGATGGCGTGGTTAGGACGGCCAGCATATTTGTGGTGGTTGTTGTGGTAAGCTTCTCCCCAAAAGAAAATATCAAAGAAGGGAATCAGGTTCATGGAAGTGTTGTCCAGCGGAAAATTGCGGTAACCAATTTTGTGTGCAAAGTAGTTGATCATTGCCCCTTGCAAGGAACCTATGATAATGGTCATAGGCAAGAAAATCCAGTGCCACCATTCTGTCGCAAAGTAAGCCCAAAAAGCGGTGTACAAGCCAATCCAGACAAAACGGGTGACCCAATTGTGTGCAATTTTTTCGAAGCTTTCCCACTGAGGCAACTGCTTGCGGTATTTGTCTTCAATTTCAATGCGCTCAAAAAATATGTGGTTGTACTCAATCTTCGTATTCCACATGAGCATGAATACATTCGAGCTGGTAACAGGTGTGTGAGGATCTTTCACCGTATCTGTATGCACGTGGTGCATGCGGTGCATGATGCCGTATGCATAGGCGCTGATGTAGGAAGAACCTTGCGTAAGCCAGGAACCTATAAAAAACATTTTTTCCCAAAAGGGAGACATCGTACAGATTCTATGAGCTGAATAGCGGTGGTGAAAAAAAGACTGAAAAAACAGTGAGAGGTACCACTGCGCTATAAAAAAGTAGACAACTTCCATGATGATGTGTTTCAGATTTGCTGCTATCTCGTTAACTTAAACGGCTTCGCTACTTAGACTAAACAAAGCACGCCAATTTAAGTTCTATGCAAAGCTATCGCTTTCTTTTTAGGTAGGAAACGCTTTGGAAGCGAAGTTCCAACAGTATTTTGTTAATGAACTAGGAACGAGCAGACTAAGTTGAAGCAAATCCCTATTTTTAATGAGAGGCCTGGCGTTGCTGAAGCTGCTGAAACGTTGTTGATTGATGCTACAATGCCAGCGCACGGTCCGTTGCAAGGAGATAAGGCAGATGCCCTATATTGCAAAGAATCGCCTGAGTCGGTATAAGCGGGGGAATTGTTAAGTTTGAAAAATGCAGGAACCTGAAGAAGCTGTTTGTACCAATTGCGGAGCACCGGTGGTGACCAACTTTTGCGGAGAATGCGGTCAGAAAAGCATCACGGGAGGGCTCGATTGGAAGCACCTGAGCGAAACCTTCATCAGTTTTGTGTTCAATTTTGACCGGCCCTTTATAAAAACGCTGCGTGGCGTTTTATGGAATCCCGGACTGGCCAGTAGAAAGTACATTCAGGGCCAGCACCAAACTTATTATCACCCCATTCGTTTTTTTGTCTTTATCCTGGCGATATATGTGCTTATCAGAGTTTTTGTAGAGTATGATCCGCTGGCCATTCAAGTTGAATTGGCAGAAGGAGAAGTTTCTGAAAATATTCAAACTTCCTTTGATACCAGGGTCGCAGATAAATTGAGTCAAAGTATCAACTACATCCTATTTGTGCTGGTCTCCATTTTGGCGATTGTGGGACGTTTCTTTTTTCAAAAGTCGCGCTTCAACATCGTGGAATTTCACGTGCTGTCGTTTTATGCGGTTTCGGCCTATTTAATTTTTGCCGGTTGCATCACCCCATTGACAGTGTATGTTTCGCCTTATTTCCAGTATGTGATTGCCGGAATTTTGTTTGTGTATCTGCCCTTGGCCTTGTACAGTTTCGTTCAACCAAAGCAAAAACTACTGGGGTTGTTCAAAGCCATTTTGGTGGTCGTCATTGCCTACGTCATTTACATTCCAACCGTTTACTACAGCATTTACGGCATTCTCTGGGTCAGTGATTTTCTATGAGTTTATCCACTATAAAGTCCAATTGTTCCTTCATCTTCGACACGTTTTTCAGACCGGATTCCTTCAAAGCATTTAGGTTTTCCTCTGAAGCGTCATCCATTTCGGCACTGGCGTTGAAGAACTCGGGTTCCAGCCGGGCATAGTGTTCTTTAACTCCTGCATCGGTGGTGTCGAACAACTGGTGCAGCTGATAGCTGACCGTTTCTGAGTTACCAGACATCATGATGTCGATAATTGGTTTTATCCATTGTACCATGCCCCAATCTTTGGCTTTTTCGTAGGCGTAAGGCTTTTTAGTCGACCCCGTTCCAATGGAGACCAGAAACATGTCTTTGGCCTTTGGATTGGTCGCTTTGTCCTTTTTGCTGAAGTCCATGGTGCGTGCTTCAGAGTAGGCACATAAGGCGGGGTTGTTGGCAAAAACACCGCCATCCACCAAGGCTATCGAGGCACCCATTATCGACTTAATGTGAGCAGCTTCAAAATAGGTAGGCGCTGCCGAAGTCGCCCGACAAACATCTCTCAGGTAATAGTCATACATTTCAGACGTGGCATCAGCCGAAGTGAAAAAATGTGCCTTTCGGTTTTGGATGTCGTAAGCCGTAATCAGGCAAGGGGTGAAGGCCTCACTTAGTTTGGTGCTGCCCATGTAGTCTTTTAAAATTCCTTCCAGTTCATCAGCACTGAACTTTTCATCGGTGATGCCACCCAATGTGCGCAATTTGTGCTTGAACGTAACATTAAAAATCTTGTCACCGTGTTCCTGGTACAGATTTACTGCCTCCTGGGCTGTTAGTTTGGGACGCTGGTCTTCGTTGGGTGTGACATACGCGCAGGAAAGAATTCCACCGGTACTCGTGCCGGCAATGAGTTCAAAGTAATCGGCCAATCTAACGTCCGGGCCTTCTTTTAACTGTAATTGACTTTCGATGTAAGCTAGGATGGTTCCGGGTAATACGCCACGGATTCCACCGCCATCTATGGAGAGAATGCGCACTTTTTTAGACATGTCGATTCATTTTTTTGTGGATGATGAAGGTATAAAATTCGGAAACTGTGTCGAGAAATAATAGCGTATTTCTACGGGGATTGTGTTTTGCTGCGCTTGGGCTGTTCTCGATACAATTTCCTTTCATGCTAACGCATGAATGAAATCACTCGAACTGACATCCGGCTAATAGTTTTGGTAAACAAGATGACTGCTTCATAGTAGCTATGTCAGTTCGAATGATTTTGAGCAGGCTGAGGCACTCGAAGTCTGCCTCAAAATTGTATCGAGAACAGCCCACAAAACCAAACGCTACTTTTTCTTCACATGCCCAATCATGCAACCAAACTGACCTCCTTTGTCCAGGCGACCGGTGGCTTTGACGTGCATGCGAGAGATGGCCCCATCCAGGTAAAGGGCGTTTTGACATCCGTAATTTTCCTGAAAAAAAAGAGCGAAATCGTAGAAGTTAACCGGTTCATTGGAAATGACGAACACCAGGTGTTGCGCATCAACAATGCCTACACCGCTGCGGATATACTTGTTTTTGGAACCTTCGCGAAAGGCGCTGTGCATTTCTCCGTCAATGAGCAGCATAGGACCGCTTTGTGTGGCAAAAGAAATGGGCGATTTTACTTCTTCAAAGCGCGTAGTGCGCACCACTTGTGCCCCCTGGTCGGTGAGGAGAAAAATACCATTGGGTTGCATGTAGAAGTTGCCATAAGCTTGTGGCACCGAGTTGATTTTGTTCAGTGTTTCTCCATTTTCGATGTACAATCCCTGAGGTGAACGATCTTCCAGGTACATGCCGCCATTGGTGGCGAAGAGCAATTCAGCACCCTGTTCTTCCACCTGCTTTTGGAGGTTGCCGAGGCTTTTGATTTTGTTGCCTGCTGTGTCTTTCCAATAGAATACTAAGGAGTCGGTCGAGAGATCAACGGTGTATACATCAAAGGTGTTTTCGCGAAATTGAACGGTTTGGGACCACCCAGCGGTTGTGGCAAAACATCCTACGAATAGTGTCAGCAGTAGCGAGCGGAAGAATTCACTTTTTACCATAGCATCACAGTTTTATCGCTTTTAGGCCGTAGACCATCGGCAGCATGCCTTGCAGTCCTTTCACCTGCCATTTTCCTGGTGCTGATTCCACCAGGTTGGCGAAGCAGTTGTAAGGTGAATAATCGAACTCGTCAAACTGAACAATTTCCAGGCCATTAGCCCACAAGGCATCAAATGTCTCGCTGAAGGAATGGTTCCAGGAAACAATGGTCCTGGTCTTTTTCTCTCCTTCGTTGGCGTAAGAACCTTCTTCGTCTTCTACGATTGGTTCCGTGTTGAAGTAAGGATATTGAAATTTAGCTTCTTTTTCGCCCAGCATTTGTTGCACCGGGTGAAAGTCTACGATGTGAAATTCTCCACCTGGCTTCAGTCGGTCGGCAATCACTTTGGCCCACCGATCCAAATCGGGCAACCAGATGATGGTGCCGTAAGAAGTAAACACGACATCAAACTGTTGATCGAGGTGCTTGGGCAATGCATAAATGTCACTGTGAATAAAGTCAGCCGCAATGCCTGTTTGCAGAGACAGTTCATTTGCCTGCTTGATGGCTACTTCAGAAAAATCTACTGCTGTGACAGCAGCTCCTTTGTGTGCCCAGGAAAGGCTGTCCATTCCAAAATGGCATTGCAGGTGCAGCAGCGTTTTGCCCGCTACATCGCCCAGTTGATCCATTTCTACTTGATTGAGCGAGTTTTTTGTTTCGAGAAAACGGGGGACATCGTAAAAGTCAGATTCTACGTGTGGAGCCACGGCATTGTCCCAAAATTGCTGGTTAAAGTCGAGGTAGTTATTGCTAATATCTTTTGTCATGGGTGGTGTTCTTTGAAAAAGGTGATGACCTGGTGCTCATGCCACATGTCGTCTTTTAGCAACCAATTTTGTGTAAAGCCCACATGACCGCCAAATTGTGGGGTAACCAGGTGAAATTGTGGGTTGTTACGTGCCTCTTCAAAGGGGTAGCAACCAGCTGCCAAAAAGGAATCGTCCAGGGCATTGATTAACAGCGAAGGGACAGTAACCCGTGGTAAAAACTGTTTGCTGCTGGATTTTGCCCAGTAATCTTCCGCATCCTTAAAACCGTGGGCAGGGCCTGTGTACATGTTGTCAAAGTCGTCAAAATCTTTGACTCCTTCAATTTGAGCGACCGTAAACGGTGCTTCCGGAAACAATTGCTTTTTTGCCAAAGCTTTCTTTTTGAGTGACCGGATGAAGCGCTTCAAATAAATGAAATTGGATCGGTGGTGCAAGGCGACTGAAGCTGATTTCAAGTCACAAGGAACGGAAACAGCTGCCACAGCTTTGACAAATGGAGGTAAAGCACTGCCATTTTCTCCAGTGTACTTCAGCACAATGTTGCCGCCCAAACTAAAGCCAACCAACAGGAGGTGCTGATAGTGGTGTTTTTGAAGCACATACCGCACGGCAGTATCCAGATCATCCGTTTTTCCGCTGTGGTATGAAACATAAAGCTTGTTGGCCTCTCCGCTGCAGCCGCGTTGATTCACTGCCACAGCATCCCAGCCGTTGCGGTTGATGGCGCGCACCATTCCTTGCATATAGCCACGTTCAGAATTGCCTTCCAGGCCATGTACCACCAGCACAAGTGTATCACTGCCGACCTTCGAAAAGTCCAAATCCAAAAAATCACCGTCAGGCGTATCCATGCGTTCACGCTGATAGCGGACGCCATTGACTTTGCGAAACAGGTGCGGATAGATGGTGTTGAAATGCGGGTTGCGCAACAATGCAGGGGGGGAGTAGTCGATATTTTCCAGCACAGGCATGATGCCTGTAAAGATAGATGTTCAGCGGAAAAATAAGCCGATGTTGAAAGTGGTATTTCGACTTAAATCTCAGCAAGAGCTGTTGCCTGCAATAATCTTTTTATTTTGTTGGGTAGAAATACCAAACCAATGTCAATCGATGAAAAATATGCAACTTCTTCTCGTGTTGTTCTTAATGGGATTCGCCTCGGTTTCATTTGCTCAAACTCCTGATTCTACTCTTGTAAATGATACAATCCGTGCACGAAAGGACAAGAAACCAGATGAAATAGTCGAGGATTTTTTCAAAACCTATGAAATCAACCCGGTCAAAGCGGTAGGTGAGCTTTATGCTTATTCGCCTTATCTGGATAAAATGGAAGACGAAGTAGCCGACCTGAAAGACCAAATTAAAGACCTGGGTTCCATTTTGGGAAAACTGCACGGAGAGGAACTTTTCTTGGAAAAAGATATAAAAGATGTCTTTGTCCGGATAACCTACATCGTCAAATATGACCGGCAACCCATTCAAATGCATTTTGAATTTTACCAACCCGATGACCAGTGGAACCTCCATGCATTTACCTACGATGACAGTTTTGACGATGAGCTGGAAAACGCCATGAAACTGGAGATGTTGAATGCAGATGAGGAGAAGTAGCAACACTTTTCCAGACTGAATATTTCATGACTCTAAACCTTGATAGCTGGTGCAAAATTTAGGTTGGGAAGAAGAGGTGGATTATCCACTTTATGTGATGCTGGCGGTGCCATTGCTGGCAGGTTCCTTGTACCTCATGCGTCATCCCAACCGAAACCTTGCCGGGAAATAATCAACAGCATGAATTCCAATTTCAATCCACTTTTTGAAGCGCTTTTTAATCGGTACTTTAGTAGTCCCTGTAATCGATTAGCCCCCTTAAAGCCCTATGAAAAGTAAACTTCTATTACCCGTTTTGGCTGTTTTGATGTTGGCCCTGGTGCAATGCAACCCCGACTATTCGAAGATGGCGGCCCTGAAATTTCATCCCAACGATCCATTTAAGAACACCATTGTTCCCAGCGAGACCTTTGATATTGATCCCACTCAGGACAATGTGGTAGAAGGTGAAAATGGAACCGTGATCGTTTTGCCCAAAGGGTGTTTTAAAAATGGGGCAGGAGAGACAGTCACCGGAGACGTAAGGATTGAATTGGCCGAAGCGCTGACCATGGATAACATGCTGCTCTCTAACTTGACAACAACCTCTAACGGCCAACCATTGGAAACAGATGGCATGATTTATTTCAATGCCAGTGCCGGTGGAGAACCACTAACCATTGACAAGGCCAATCCCATTTACATTGAAATTCCAACCGAAGATCGCAAAGCAGGCATGCAGGTGTACCGAGGAGAGCGTGATGAAAATGGCAACATGAATTGGGTAGAGCCGCAAAAACTGGAAACATTTTTAGTGACCGTTGATATGGACCTGCTGGATTTTCTGCCCCAAGGTTTTGAAGGGGCCGTGGGAGCCGGACTTCCTTACAAAAGCCACAAGACAACTTCCGATGCGCTGGTAGATAGTTTGTACTACAGCCTGTCGGTAGGGAAAGTAGGAAATCTGCAGGAACTAGAACTTTCGCCAACCGAATACAACGAGCCACACCACAACAAAAACAAGCAGGTGGTAGATGGCCAGTATACAATACGATCGTATGTGGTTGGAGACGAGGTTTTTTCAGTTGCTGAGGCTGAAATGGATGCTGCTGAAAAGGAAGCAGTCATGGAAGAGGACGGTATTTCTCCAGCCACCATTCAGGTCATTCGCTCCAAAGACTATCAAAACACCTTCATCGCCACCAGAGAGTTTGAAGCCCGGTTGCGGGTGATGTTTGATGCATGCCGCAACGACATTCTGGAGTTGTACATCAACAACCTCGACAAGAACTTGTGGGAACTGGACAGTATGGCAGCGGGCATGTTGGGAGCAGACGAATACAAGGCCGAATTTTGGGATTTCTACCAACAAAGGCTCACCAAGGTGCAGGAAGCCAACAAATATGCAGAGCTGCTGAAAGGGCATTATGAGAAGAGGTTAGCCAAAGTAGAAAAGCAGCTCGCCAAAGCACAGCAAAAGGTAGAGAAGGAATTGAAAAAGGAAAATGTAAAGTTTGAAAAGGTGGCAACAGAATACAAGGAAGTGTTGCGGGATCGTGAGAAGTACCGAATGGAAACCTACGGCTTTGAGTGGGCAGAAAACGGCTGGATAAATATTGACAACGGAACACTTCCCAAAACCTGGGGCCCCGAGCCATTGGAGATACAAGTGGCCGATGGCAAAAAATATGACCGGGTACACACCTATGTCATTTACACTTCCATTCTAAGCTTGTACCGACTCAACTCCAACGATCAAGAGTTGTTTTATGTCGGCAATGAACAAGACAAAGAAATGAACATGCCCAAAAAGAAACCGGCCGTGGCCATTGCGATAGCTTATCGCGGAGATGATCCGTTTCTGGGAACTACGGAGTTTGAAACAGGCACTGACCAACAACTTTCGATTGAGCTTCAGCCTTCCACTGCCGCTGGGGTCAAAAAGGCCATAAAGCAGTTTGAAAAATACAAGCAAGAAAATCGAATAGACAAAGATTTAAAATACATGGCCCTGTTTGCCAAAGAGAAAAAGCGGCAACGCGGGCTTCAAGAGGAACGGGCTTTTATCAATAAGTTGCGCAAGGTGGCGTTCGCATGTAGCACCGAACCACCAGATGGCGAGAAGCTGTTTCTGGCCAATTGTGCCTCCTGCCACAAGCCCGATAAAAAATTGGTCGGACCCGCCTTAAAAGGAGCCCGGGATCGCGTTCCTCCAGGGGATTGGATTTACCGATGGGTGAAGAATTCGACACAGATGATAAAATCAGGAGATGAATATGCTCTAAAGATTTTTGACGAATACAATATGACAGTTCAAACGCCCCAAGCCCTGACCAATGAAGAGATTGATGCGGTCATGGATTATGCGGATAGTTATAATACTGGGCCTTAACCAGATTGCAGATACCAATTTCGCCCCGGTTGGCCGAACGGTTGTGGTACCTGATATTATGGGCAAAGGCGGTTGGACCACTGAAAAAGTGTCCCCATTTGTGTGTGCATTTGAAACAGTCGGGCAACGGATACAGGAATTTGGTTTCTTCTTTTTTGAAGCGTCACGAGATAAACTCTTTGTTTTTGAATCGGGCGAACTGATTTTAATTGATCACGATAACCGGATTTTTTGGGCAAAATCCCTCCAGGCAGCGTAGATCCAGGGAATGTTTAAAAGAAGGCATAAGTGAACTGATTTTTTGGCAATAGGAGCTTGTTTATTTCGTTGATGATGCAAAAATGAAGCACCATGAAACCAATTGAAAATCCCGCATTTGATTACGACCAATTTGGACAAACCTATTCGGGACACCGAGCCACCGACCCGCGCATTTCTGAGCAAGTTTTCAAAGCACTTGAAGGAGCAACCACCATTCTGAATGTTGGGGCAGGAGCGGGTTCCTACGAACCTCTAGACAAATATGTGGTGGCGGTAGAGCCTTCCGCTGAAATGCGCAAACAAAGGCTGCTAAATGGCAAAACACCGGCCATTGATGCCACCGCTGAATCCCTGCCATTTGATGATAATTCTTTCGATGCTAGTATGGCCATGGTCACTGTGCACCACTGGCCTGATATGGAAAAAGGATTGCGTGAACTGAAGCGGGTCTCCAAAAAGAAGGTGGTGATCATGACATTTGATCCAGATGGCCTCGATGACTTTTGGAATGCGCATTATTTCCCTGAATTGGTGGCGGTAGAAAAACAGCGGTTTCCGAAGAATGATCTGGTCATCAATGCATTGGGTGGCCACTGCGACATTGTACCAGTACCCATTCCAATCGATTGTGTCGATGGTTTTCAGGAAGCCTTTTACGGCCGGCCCGAAGCCTTTTTGAGCAAAGAAGTGCGGCTCAACCAATCTGCTTGGGGATTCTTACCAGCAGGGACAGAAGAACAAATCGTGCAACGACTAGCCGATGATTTGACCTCAGGGGAATGGGACCGAAAATACGGAGAGCACCGGAGTATGCCCACTTTTACGGGCGCCTTGAAGCTCATCGTTGCAGACGTGAGTACGGTATGAACCGCAGGAACTTGCGAACAATAGTCACATTGTAATTCATGGGAGCCAAAAAGCCCCGCGTTGAAAAGCGGGGCTAAAACTGTGTGTAACCCATCATTTAAAGATGGTCAGGTTGAAAAAATCATCTTGGTCGGTCATTGAATCAGAGTTGGCGGGAATCAACTCGATCGTCACGGGCTGCACGGAGCCATCCTTAAATACTGCGGGGATGTCGTAATTCACCATGGTAGGAATGGTTGCCTGATGCCGCACGGCTCCTGATTGACCAGAATAGATGATCGATTTGCCGACACTTTGACCGTTTACCTTCACTTCGAATCCATTGTATTGGGAAGCAATGTCGTGGGTCGAGACGGAACCTGAAAACGCCAATGTTTCTGTAACATCCGATTCGGGAACGTAATTAAATTTGATCGGAAGAGGACCGGGTTTGTTGACAAGTATTGCGTTGGCAGTAGACATAATTTTATGTTTTAAGTTTTGCGGCCATATGACCATGTCAAATGTATCCTCACGGGGCAGCAAAAAGAATGATCACAGTCACGGGTTTCGATGATTTTGGATCTGTTGTCGGCTGAGGTAAGTCGCTATTAAAGAGTCGTTAGCGTTACTTCCGATAAGAAAGTATTCGTTAATATTGATTGTACAACCCACAAACAATCAAATACTATGAAAAACTACCGTACTCCACTTTTTTCCCTGCTCCTTATCCTGGCCTTTGGCTGCTTAACAGTCGCGTTTAAATCTCCTAATCTTAATTCTACCTTCTCAATAGCTGGTATAGCGCCAGGGGATACCACTGAGGCCATTGGCGATGGTTATGTTTATATACGGGTGTTTGAGGCTTGTACCGGGAGTGTAGCATCCAAAATTATTATCACGAATGGCGAAGGCACTTCTGACGTTGTTATGCTAGAAAGACCGCGACCACCTCATCATCCCGAGAATATTGATAATCCGAAAAAAATTGTAATCGAGTTGAATAAAATCAAAGCCAAGGGCTATCGTTTGGTCACCTCTGAAGGCAGCAGCAATATGTGGGGAGCCATCACCAATTACATCTTTGAAAAGGAGTAGAGTGCCAATATTAAAAGGATGAACATGAAAAAAGGCTGCTTTTTTTTGATGATTGTTTTACTGGCCCAGATAGGTGTTGGTCAGTCGTTCCAACTGGTTGAACCTGACAAGGATGAAATCATGGAGGCATTGACCCATGTGAAGGAACGCATGTCGACCGCTCAAATGTACCTGGAGAAAAACTATGGTGCAATGGGAGAACCCGATTCCATTGTGCACTATGACGATGGTAGTTCACCAATTTGTGCCTTTCAGCAAACTTACCAGCCGAATATCATGTACAAGCAAGAAGCATGCATGGAAGTAGGCCTCAATGAGACACTCATTTTTCCCAAGGTGAGTACCGAGGCGTTGCACCGTTTCATCGACCTCTTGTATTCTGATGAGGAAAATGTTTGGTCGACCGAAACAATTTACGAACCAAAGGAGGGAGGGGCCGGATGTTATTACGAGATCATCCAGAAAGAAGATTGCTCCATCATCGATTCTTATTGTGGTTGTTGATGGGAGGCACTGGAGCGTTGGTTCGCGGGAAGGAGGATGATTTTTGCTCCTCCAATTGAAAGGAATCGAATAAACTTAAAAGTAACTTTTCGACCGACAAATCGTCTTTGCTGGAATGAGATCAATGGCAATAGTCCTTTGCACGAGCTTCTGGCTGATAAGTCAGTTGGTGCATGGTCAAACCTTTCGCTCCATTGACCTAAAGACCAATAAGGTTTCCGAAATTCACCAATACAAATTGGATAGCTCAGGAGCGGAGGAAATGGAATCCATCCAACTGGTAGACACCAACGGTCGGATTGTTCAGGAACATTGGAAGTTTCCAATCGATTCAAATAAAGGGTCATTTATCCAATACGACAGCTTGGGTAGAAGGATTGAATACAGGTCTATTTTTGACGAAGAACAATGGGGCATTGATCGCTATACCTATTGGGGGGATACGTTGGTGGTGCATACCAAGCGATTCGTATACACCAAACAGGAGGTAAACGATTCTAGTTGGTGCGAAACCAGAATTAGTCGCAATGGAAAAAAAGAAATTACTGATTGCTTTACTCAAGATGGACCATTGGATCACGGTGTACACAAAATTCGGGGAAACAGGCATTCAAATAAAGTAATCAATCAAAAAGGCCGTTGTTTTTACCGCACGAAAAGTAATCGGCACCGAGCCAAAATTATCAGGAAAGGTCGCAGGGAGGATAAAGTTTACTACAGGCATATCACCATATTGAATTTTGACAAAGAGAAGCGCACAACCAGCCAAGTGAACAGAAGTCGCAGGCACCATTGGCAAATATGGTCAAATGTGCAATCCAGAACCAATTACTTCTATGGCCCGGATGGTCTTTTGAGTAAAAAGCAATATTTGAGATGGTACCATGCAGGTGCAAAATCACGCAGAGCCGATAGAAAAAAAAGAGGCCCGCGATCCTTCAGAAAAGCGTTTCCTTCAGAGGAGTTAGAAAAGAAAGAGGTTAAATCCAGCTGGTCCTATTACCGATACATAAAAAGGGAATAAACGGATCCATTGAAGTTTGTAACTTTCGATTCTCAAAGAGCAAAACGAACCAACCAGTGATCATGAAATTTCAACACCTCATCCTATTCCTCGCATTTCAATTGTGCCTGCTTCCTGTGGTCAACGCCCAACAACCAGCCAAACAAGTAAAAGCAGATCCCTCCAACCAATGGGCGGTGAATGATTTGGTAAAAAAATGGGAAGGCAACAAAGAGTACACCATAGGAGTGCTGGAGGCCATGCCAGCAGAGGGGTATGATTTTGTTCCCGCTGAAGGCATGCGCTCGTTCAAAGAGCAGGCTGCCCATATCGGCAGTGTGTTTGCGGTTAAAATGGGCAAGCTCGGTAACACGGACCTGCCCAGGGTCGATGATACGAGCAAAGAGACGATCATCGCCTCCTGCAATTTGATTTTTGACGCTATCATTGCGCACCTGAAACAACTGCCAGGAAAAACGTTGCAGGAAGAAACCAAAATGTGGTACGGTCCTTCGTCTAAAAACCGCATCATGATGCTGATGGACAACCACCTCGCGCACCACCGCGGACAAATGATTGTTTACCTGCGACTAAAAGGTGTGGAGCCGCCCAAATATGTTGGTTGGTAGTTTTAACGGATGGCAAGATGGAAGAAGTTCGGTTCCTTATCCCCAAAAAATTAGAGCCCTACATCAACTGCATCATGGTGCAGCAAAATGATGACTCATTGGCCGAAACGAGTATTCCCTTGTATGCAGATGGCTATCCGGGCATCATGTTCCAACAGTCACAAAGTGGCTTTCACCTCATGCCGAAGGGCAAAAAACTGTCCGACCTGTTTTTGTATGGACAAACGCTGGAGCCCGTTTCACTGGACGCCACAGGGCCATATAAGTTTATCGTTGTTCAGTTGTATCCTTTTGCTTCTAAGTATTTATTGGGTGTTGACCCCAAGGTGCTGAACGATGAATGTTTTGATCTGCTGCAATTAACCCATGTCGATGTGAAATCGATTTTCAGGGAGTTGAACAACACGGCAGATTTGGAACAACAAGTTGCCTTGGTCTACCAGCTGATACTACAATTGATAGAAAAAAACAACCAGCCTCCGGATGACCAGTTACAACAAGCCATTTCGATGATCATCCGCCACGAAGGACAGGTGCCGATAAAAGAAGTGCGCGACAAAGTATACCTTACAGAACGCACATTTGAGCGAAAATTCTCCACCTCTGTAGGGTTGACACCAAAGCAATTTGCCAAAATCATTCAGTTTCAATGTTCCCTCCACCAACTGAATGAGGCCAACTACGATCGGTTGGTTGAAATTGGTATGGACAGCGGGTTTGCCGACCAATCCCATTTCATCCGAACGTTTAAAAAGTACACCGGGCAAACTCCCTCTTACTACCTCAAACAAGCCCTTTGACCAAACCATTTTGACGGTTTTATTCTATTTCTGGAATTGTCCGGCTCCTAATTTTGCTTCATAATCTTAAACTAAAAGACATGAAAGTAATCGTATTTGGTGCCACAGGAACAATCGGACAAAAGTTAGTAGAACAAGGTTTAGAGGCAGGACATGAGGTAACAGCGTTTTGCCGAAATGCCAACAAGCTACTCAATCAGCAACGGGCTAACCTGCATACAATCGAAGGAGATGTTTTTAATTTGGCCGATGTAACTCGGGCCATGGAAGGGCAGGAGGCCGTTTGCATTGTGTTGGGCTCAGGCAAAAAACGAACCGGAGTAGTGCGCTCACAAGGAACCAAAAACATCATCGATGCGATGAAATCCGCTGGAATTTCGAGGCTTATTTGCCAAACAACATTGGGCGCAGGAGACAGCAATGCCAACCTCAACTTCTTTTGGAAAAACGTGATGTTTGGCTGGTTTTTGAAAGAAGTATTCATCGACCATGAGCTACAAGAGCAATTCGTGCGCAAAAGTGGTTTAGACTGGACCATCGTGCGACCGGGAGCGTTTACCGATGGTGCTAAAACGGGACAGTACCGCGAAGGTTTTGCGCCCACCGATCGTACCGTCAGTTTAAAAATTTCCCGGGCAGACGTAGCCCATTTTATCCTGAATGAACTGAGTGCCAGCCGTTATTTGCACAAAACTCCTGGTTTGTCTTACTGAGTTAAGCTCCAGTTTATAGTACAAAAAAGGAGCAACCTCGTTAGACGTTGCTCCTTTTTTGCGGTCTGTTTTAGACAACTATCAATAAATTTTGGCCTGTCCAACGTTCCACGAACTGTAGCTGACCGTAGACGTGCCTGAGTTACAATCAGAAACAGGTTGAACCGTGCCAGGAGCAATACAGCTTAGGCCGGCAGTGGCATCGACTGGCACTGCTCCTTGTCCGTAGACTCGGATAACATAGCCCATGCCTGTAGGAATCACATAGCAATTTGGCCCTGGATAGGCTAAATCAAAGAAGTTACCTGCATATACGCAAGCAGTTGATCCATATTGAATGTTGATGTCGAAAGTACAGTTGGTGTAATTGTAAACGAAAAATTCGTTGGCGGCACATTGCGCCTTAACTGTTGAGGCCATAAGCACGAAAGCGAAAGTCACCGCAGCAATAGAAAGCATTTTTTTGAGCATAATTTTTAGGGTTGATTAGATTATATAATGAATAGAACCTAAAGGTAACGCCAGATACAGATACCCCACCAGCGCATTTATACGGTAAAAAAATGATGCCTATATTCTACATGAATGAATAGGTGTTTATGCGTGCTTTTGCGGTGATAAGATTGATGCCTGGGTTTTTTCTCCGTTTTTTGTGTGAGAGGAAGGTGATCTTTTTAACTTTTCACCATTAAAAAGAAAAAGGGCTTATGTATTCAATAAAATCTCGATGGTTTCTATTCATCCTGGTCTTACTCACAGCATGCGGTGATGCTGGTGATGGCGCAAATCAACAGAGCATTGCAGTGAATGCCAAAGCATTGGCGAAAACCATCAAATATTCGGAAGGCGATCCATTCATTGAAACGATCAAGAAGAGCGAGTTTTTTAAGGCCAGTGGACTTGAAGACAAAGTGATCGAAACAACCAACGGCACCCTGATTTCCATACCCAGGGCAGCGTTTAAAGATGCCCGTGGAAATACCGTGGAGCAAGAAGTCACCATTGAAGTTACCGACATCGCTTCGTTCGAAGAGCAATTCAATGCCAACATCACCAGCGCAGAAGGGCAGAACGTGCTGTTGAATGGGGGAGCGCTCTATTTTAATGCTACCAGGGATGGAGAACAACTCACCTTAAACCAGGAAAATCCAATTTATGTAGAGTCGGCTCAAAAGGCAGATTCGGATGTGGTCATTTTTGAAGGCATTCGAAACGACAAAGGCGAAATGCAATGGATCAACCCAAAGCAGCCCAAAAAGTTCTTGGTACCGGTAGACTTGTCCGCATTGGATTTTCGGCCAGCAGGATTTGCCAACGAAGTTGAGAAGTTATTGCCGTTTGGGACGCACACAACCGCAACCGAGGAATTGATTGACAGCCTCTATTATAGTTTGGCATTAAAGCCATCAGGCGCTGCGGAGGACGATGTCGAGTTAGACAGGCAATACAGAGATGCTAATGCCTATGCCAGTTATTATGCCTTGCCAGAGCAGTCGGGAGGGGATCAATTGGATTCAGCAGCAATGGCCTGTGCAGCCATCAACCCCGCCTCCGTCAAAGTCATCAAAGGGAAGAAGTTCGCCCAAACATTCATCGCCACCAAACAGTTTGAAACGCGGATGCAAGCCATTCACCGCACCAGGGATCAACAAGTGTTCGAAATATATACCAGCAACCTGACCAAAGACCTTGCTTATTGCGACAGCCTGGCAGGGCGGCTCTGTAACAGAGGCAGTTCGCTGGAATTACAGTTTGATGTCTTTGCCAAAGAAAACTGGGGCAACCTGGAAAAACTACCCCGCTCGGTTCGAAAGCTAGGCGAATACTACACCAACAACCTCAACAAGGTGGAAGAAGAACTGCTCGCAGCCAAAAAAGCCTACCAGAAAGCATTGGACAAAAAAGCAGAGAAGGCAGAAAAAATCAGGAAAGAATACCAGGCACTGTTGACTAAAAGACAAAGTTACCGGGCAGAGAAACACGGGTTTGTGTTGAGCAGCACGGGGTGGGTGGCACCAGGCATCGTGGTGATCAAGCCTTTGGTCATCAACCTACAAGTGACGAATGGCGCTGATTTCGACCGGGTGAACGTCTACACCATCGACCCGAGCATCCAGTCGATTTTTGCATGGCAAAGCTCCGACAACATCCATTTTAAGTATGCCTTTGCCGAAGACCGGCTGCTGATTTACAAAGCTAATTTAAAGGGCAAAGCGTTGGTGGTGGCCTACAAGGGAGTAACTCCTTACTACGACCTGCAACACTTCGTAGCAGACGACAACATTGAAATTGATTTTATAGCCGAACAAACAACCCAAGGCGACCTCGATCAACTGCTCAAAGAGTTGGACGGAGGAAGCAAACGCTACAACAAGATAGAGGTCGACCTATCTTATCAGGCCTTCTTTCACCAAGAGAAGCTGCGGATGCAACGAGTTCAGACAGAACGCATGGCCATGTACCGTCTGACCAGCTTTGTTTATGGTTGCAATTTGGATGATTTGGCGGGGCCACAACCTGTACCAGCCGGTAGTGCTCGTTAGAAAAAGGGAAGATTTGATACCAGAACCAGGACTTTTCATTCTCGATCGGTAGTTGTAAACTGTATTTTCGCCTTAGCCTTCCTGGTAAAGCGCGTCTCCTGGGTGGATATTAATTTGCACAAAACAAGCTATATGAATACCTTCGATTTCATTCCAACCAGGGGATGTTTACCTGCTTTTTATGGGTAATTTTATCCTCCAATTCACCTGAAGGAAATCAAAGCAATGAAGCATTATTTCGTTTTGTTCACCCTATTGTTGGGCGCATGTTCGCTAGATACCGCTGAGCCACCTGTTCCTGAGGTTGAAACGGCAAGCGAATCGGCAGCACCAGTTTTTGAAGAAGGTCATTATCACCTGGCTGATCGCCAGATGCTGACAACCATTCTCAACAGTGGATGCCCAGCCAGGGACTACCGTTTTATTGATTTTTATACCGTTTTAGATTCCATTCCAGCTGACACCAACGACCGTTTGGTGTTGGTAGATTCGTTCAAAACCAAAGGCTATGTAGTCACGAATCACGGTCGGGGCAATTGGCCGGGTGGGCCACGTATGGTGAGTGTTACCCTCGCCAACAATGAATGTGTTTGTCAGGTCGACAAATTGTATCACCTCACCCAGGTGGAAGGTTCTTATTCCGTAACAGAGCGCATTAAGTGCCGGTTGGAGCATGGCAAAGCAGGTGTTTCAGGAAGCCCAGGCCCGAGCGAATGAATTTTCCACCATTGATAAGGATCGGTTTTTACCCGGCACTTTGGACCAGTAGTAGTTGGAGATCGCTACTTTTACTGGTAGCAGTTGCGCTTCAACTCTCCTTCAGTTCAGTGGTCATGGCGGGTAATCCCGAACGCAATTATGCTCCAGCCCAGCTACAGCAAGATTTTAACACATTGCTTGCATCCATAAAAGCGGTGCATCCTTCCGTTTACGCCTTTATGCCGGAAGACAGCCTCAATGCTTTAACCGCCCGCACGTTTGCCAGTTTAACGGACAGTCTTACCGAATCAGAATTTCACGTAGTCGTCCGAAAATTTTTGCGGCATTTGAGCTGTGGACACACTGTGGCGACTCCTTCAATAGAATGGTACGAATACCAGCGGTTGCACTCGAAATCGCTGCCACTGGAGGTTTTTCTTCAGAATGACCGCATTTACATTGCTTGCGACTTAGACAAAGATTCTTCCCTGGTATGCCAGGCGGAGATTACCGCGATCAACAACATTGCTGCTTCAGAAATCCTGAGCGAGATGAAGGCCATTCAGGAAAGAGATGGTTTATCGACCACGTTTGAACGGCAGAAAATTGAACGGTTGTTTCGCACTTACCACCTCTTTTTATACGGACCCAGTGATTTCTATACCATCGAGTTTCGGCACGGGGGTAAAACGGAAACTGTTCGATTACCATCGGCAGTCAAAAGGAGGGTGCGGACGAAACGGTTCGCGCCTGTGACAGAAGTAGCCGAGGAATTGAATGCGTCTTTCGCCCGGTTTTACGTGCCTGAATCAAATCCTGAGCTGGCTGTGCTGGACATCAACGGCTTTGGGCGCAAGAAATACAAAAAATTTTACAAGGCAGTTTTTAAGTCGATTAACCAACAAAACAAAGAACACCTCGTGGTGGACCTCAGGGGCAATGGTGGAGGTTTTTTTCCAAATGGGAACTTGTTGCTGCGTTACCTGATTGATGAAAAATTCAGCTTTTCTTTTCACCGTAACAAAGGGCGGGTGAAGCGAAACCGGTATTTGAAAATGGATGTTGTGAGCCGTATGACCAGGAGCATATTCAACTTTATTCCCGACCGGAACAAAGAAGACCCACGAAGAAATTACCGCATCACGCAGAAACCAAAACGCAAACACCATTTCAGTGGCCAGCTTTATGTGCTCACCAACGGTGGTTCATTTTCTATGAGCGGCTATGTGGCCACTCAATTGAAAAAAGAACGTGATGTAACCATGATTGGAGAAGAAACCGGTGGCGGAAAAGCAGGGACCAATGCGTTGTTATCGTACTACCTCACCCTGCCGGAAACACAGGTGCGCGTGCAAATTCCTCATTACTATTTGGATCACGGTATCTCTGAATCCACTCACGGTCGAGGCCTGTTGCCCGACATCGAAGTCATCTATTCGCTAGACGAGATTTCGGAAAAAGTGGACAAAGAGATGGAGGAGGTGAAAAAAATGATGGAGGAAGCCGCCCGGAAAAATTAGCGGAAGTAAGGTTTTACTCCAATTGAAAATAATCCAGACTTGCTTTTGAACGGGAATAGTGGTTTGTTAGACGATAGTTTAGTAAATTGAAACAGCGTCTATCGCCATGATATGAATGACTTGCACGACAACATCGTTTTTAGAGTACACGAATCCAGCATGGAAACAGATTGGTACCAACCAAAAGGACCGGTAACCCAAAAGCAATTCCTGGACTATTTTGATTCCATCAATTGGAAAGAAATTTTTTGGACTGAATGGGTCAATGAAACCTGTAATCCTATATCTCTGGAAGCTTTTAACACAACTACATCCACCTACTTCAGAATATCCATTTGTCCTAATACACATACCAGCTTTCAGTTTTTAATTGCTTTAGGCAAGCACGGGGAAAGAGGCAATACCAACGTGAACAGAATTGTAAAGCTCTATTGCACATCTAAGGACAGCCCCGAAGGCGTAATCAGACTGACGAAATTATTTTTCTCCGGTAATTTAAAGGAATTGGAGATGAGGTTAAGGAAGCTGACTTTTATGAATGAAATCAATGATGTGTATTGGAATTTGGAATAGCGCCCATTCTGCCATTGAGGAAAGCCATTTGTTCAGACGGTAATTTTATTGATTGCCCTTTTTATGGAAAATTGGGCAATATCGGCCCAATAAAGAAGAAGTTATGATATACCCGTACTGAACCATCCATTATAGCCTTATGAAATTTGCTTGTGATCAAGATTGGGATGCGATGCCTGCTTCGAGTTGTGGCAAGTTTTGTGGCCAATGTCAAAAGGAGGTGAAAGATTTTACCAGTTACTCAAAGGCTAAGGTCAGTCGGGATTTGGCGAGAAATCCAAACCAATGCGGTCGATTCAAAATAGAGCAGGTGGATCCCAACATCATCGCTCCGCTCAAAGTTCCTTTTCCGAAACAAATGCCCGTTTACCTTGCAAGTGCACTGATGTTATTAGGGGCACGAACTGCTTTTTCGCAGGAAACAGTTCCACATCCAATGGTGCAAGTGGAAAATGCGACTGACAGAGCTGATCGCCCGGAATGCCATGAAGAGTGGGAGATGCAACCGCATGTTTGTTCCGAAAATTGCAATTGCAAGAAGGAGAAGCCGGCCAAGGCCGCAGAGAAAAAGCCAAAGAAACGATGGTTCTTAAGCCGCAAGGCTCCCTATGTAGAACAACGTGAACGTTATGTAACGGGGATCCGTTTTTTATAAGTGTAATCTACTATAGCCCTATGAAATTTGTTTGCGATCAAGATTGGGATGCGATGCCTGCTGCTGGTTGTGGTAAGTTTTGTGACCAATGTCAAAAGGAGGTAAAAGATTTTACCAGTTACTCAAAGGCTGAGGTCAGTCGAGATTTGGCGAGAAATCCAAACCAGTGCGGTCGGTTCAAAATAGAGCAGGTGGATCCCGACATCATCGCTCCGCTCAAAGTTCCTTTTCCCAGACAAATGTCCGTTTACCTTGCAAGTGTATTGATGTTATTAGGGGCCAAAACTGCTTTTTCGCAGGAAACAGTTCCACATCCAATGGTGCAGGTGGAAAAAGTGACAGACAGAGCTGATCGCCCGGATTGTCATGAAGAGTGGGAGATGCCGCAGCATGTGTGCCACGAAAATTGTGGTTGCGTAACGGCCGAAGAACCCCAGAAGACAAAACGTTACAAGCGAAAAAAAAGGCTGTATACGTCTTGGAGCTTTCCTTTTATTTCCTTTCGCAGACCTCTCGTCTTGGGCAAGCGTTTTTAAATTTTCTGACTACTCTTCAAACCACATCAACATATCTTTAGTATACCTTTAACCCAAAACCTCACACTCCTATGAAGAAGATGCTATCAATGCTTGTCTTTGGCTCTCTGTTCATTTGTGGCAGCGTTGCACAGAATACTGAAAAAATTAATGAGTACTTTATGTTGCCGTATAAAGTGGATATGGATACGGGATACTTTTATCACGTATATGATGAGGCTGCCAGTCCCATGCTGGAGGCATTGCTCAACACCAATGGTAAACGGCCTGGTAAAAAGCATACACACCGTTTTAGAAGCCAGCGCATCCGGGGACTTGATAGACCAGTTCGATTTGTTGTTTACCAGGGTATTGAAAAGCCATCGAGGAGCGATCAGTATGTTATTGGTGAATCAGTTAAGTTTAGTGAGGTAGATTTGGCAACACTACCAGACAATCAACGGCTATGTTTGACGATCTACTTTAAGAACAACAGCCGTTTTCGCTGGGCGGAAGCAATTGAGAGCAAAGAAGAAAGTGAGCTCGTCTTGCAGCACCTTGCCGGGCTGGTGGAGTAGCCTGGGACAACCTATTCCTCAAACCGCATCAACATATCCGAGGTAAACTTCCATTCGGGACTGTCCAGCACTTCACCAAAATCGGTACTGTACCATGGGCTGAGTTCTGCATCCATCGGGTTTTTTAAAATCTGTGTTTCCTGCGCAGGCATGTAGCTTTGTGCCAGTAGAAATATCTTTTTTCCGGTTTTAGGATCGATGGCCACATCTGTTACCAGCAATGCGTGTCCGGGACTTCCACCTTGAATGAACACATCGCCCGCCCGCAAATCGCTCAGTGGCACTGATTTTAGTTCCCGCGACAGGGAAAGTGTCCCGGCATAAGTGAAAATCAATTCCATGTATGCCCGAAAATCACTGTAGGTGTTGGACGGTTGAGCCGATTGTTTCCACCACGTTTTGTTGCCTTTGATGGCCACACGTTTGCCCTGCATCCATTCGGTGTAGTCGACCCGAAAACCGTTGGTGAAGTTGAAGTGGATTTTATCGTATTGCTTTTCCGCCCAGAGATGCTCAGCCCGCAAGCGCATCACCGCATCGGCACATTGTTGCAGATCTTTTTTACCAATATCCATTTCGACTACCGCATCGTAAACCCCGCGTTTGCTTTTCTCACGACCATCGTACAAGAGCACCTTGGAGCCGTGGGGTTTGAGTGGTAATTGCCGCAGGTAAGCAGCGTAGGAGTGAGGCAGTGCTGCAACGCGTTCATAACCGGCTGGCACGTTAAAACGTTTCTCCAGCGTTTGGCCTTTCGGGTCAATGAATTCACTGTCCGAACCATAAGACCGAACAATGCGTGCCACTTTTTTTTCAATAAACTGTTGTTGGGGTTCGCCCGGGGAACAGGCCAGCAAGATGACTGCTGAAATTACCAACAAGCCGAAAGGTTTGATTCCTGGTCGCATGTAACTACAACGTCAAAAAAGGAAAAAGTAACATGTTAGTTCAGCGAAAGCGCTTTCTTCAATTCTGCCCATTCAGTAGCAGAGCCGTCATAAACACCATGGTCCCAGGTAAAAACTGCGGCAGGCTTGGTGGTGCGCTCGTAAATGGGCAGCACATGCACGTGAAAATGAGGACAGGTATTGAGCAAATTGTCAGCAGCGCCAATGGAGGCAATGTAGGTATTGACCGGCTTCAATGCCAATTCCTGTTTGGCAGCAAATTGCCGGGCCAATTCAAAACAGTGTGTGTAGTCAGCAACCGGAATTTCCGAAACGGAAGTCAGGTGCGCATTGGTCGCAATCACCACATGGCCCCAGGTGCGTGGGTACTTTGACAAGAATGCCGTGATCTGTTTGTCTCGATAAAGAACCAGGTTATCATGGGGGTGGGCCATCACTTCGCACATCAAGCAATCTTCCGGATGGGCGCGTTCTCTGGCCAGTTTTTCCAACGCATCAGCCTTTGAAATTTTATGGGCCATCGGCAGCGATTTCCTTGAGTTTGTCTAGCTTGGCCTTCAGTGTGTTGATGAGTTCCTGAGTTTGCAGAGGACCTAAATCGTATTTCGCATCGGGGAAGGCCAAAGCATAGAAATACCAAAATTCCAGCATTCCATGACCCTGGCTCATTTTTAGTCGGTCTTCTCCCCAGATGGCATAGGTAGAGCTTTCTGAAAAATAGGTTCTGCTGATGTCTTGGGCACGCAGTTTACATTTTTGTACGAGTTTCAAAAATTCAAGTTCTTTTTCAATTTTCTCAATGATAGCATCATATTCATACTCGGTGGATGCAATCATGTTTTCATTGACAATCACATATTCCCGGTAAAACTGTTCTTCCTGATGAATGTAGTCCTTGTAGTGGTATTTATTATGCATGGAAAAATTCGTACGTACCATGCGTTTAGTGGTATACTTGTCATTGATGTAATACACCGCAGCAATGCGATCCTTTATCGCTTCCAGGCTGTCCATGGGAATGACAGTGCCCTTCTGGTCAATAATTTGAGTCAGGCCCGGGTAAAAGGGATTGATGCGACAAATAAGCGCCTCGTCTTTAAGGGTGATCTTCAATAGTTGGTGTCCGTAATCCTTTTCCCCGTGGCAAATGGGCCAGGCATGCGGCCATGCAAAACGTTTTTTGAAAAACTGTTTTTCCTTGAGCACCTTCGCCAACGGATGGTTTCGAAACCGTTTGCTGCTCAGTGACTTTTCGTAAAAGGAAACCTCTTGCGGTCCACGCCCCTTGATCAACGTTTTTTTGCCCTTCTCAATTTTGCGCACCTGAGCCGGAGTCGTCCAGGAATAAAGGACGTTGCGGAAATAATCTTCGTTGGAAACTTTGAATTGTTGGAGCAGCATCAATAAGCTGTCTCGTTCGGCCTCCGTAAACCAGTCGGGACTATCAGGTTGAGTTGGGGGAGTGGCCCAGGCAACACCTTTGGAAGACAGCAAAGCACCCACAGCCAGAAACAATCCCCAATTACGTTTTTTCATCTATACCTATTAACGCAAACCCGGCAGAAAGGGTTGAAAATTACAAGCCAGTTTCGACCACCAATTTGCCCTTCGCTTTGTTTGCCTCCATGTATCCGTGAGCAGCAACGATGTCGTCCATGCCAAAAACAGTATCAATTCTGATTTTGATGGAACCATCCTCCACCTGCTTGATGAATTCGCGAAACAACACCGCAGATAAGTTGGCCGATTCACCCATGTAAGAAGTCAGGCGCACTGTGGAAGGAATATCGCCCATCGGTTCGAAATCCTTCAACACCCATTGGTTGCCCAAAATGCCTGTCATACAGACAATGCCACCAGCCTTGGCGCATTGCAGCGAATCTTTCAAAGTCGTGGCACCAATCAGTTCCAGCACTTTGTCCACCCCTTCAGGGTAGATGGCTTTTACCTGGCTGGAGAGCAATCCGTCATCGATGAGTACCCGATCCACACCATTGTCTTTCATCACCTGCATTTTACTCGAATTTCGGGTAGTCGCAATCACCGTAGCTCCCATCGTTTTGGCCAATTGTGTGGCCGCCATTCCAATAGAAGAGGTGCCACCACGGATAAGTAACGTGTCTTCCCGGTGCAGGTTTAACCCCAGTTGCAGCGACCCGATTGCCGTTTGAAACATTTCGGGCAAAGCGCCCAGCACCGACCAATCCAGCGTACTTTCAAAAGGCAGCACAATAGACTCCGGCACACAAACATACTCTTGATAGCCTCCATCAAACTCACGGCCCATGCCACCCATGATGGCGCATACCTGTTGACCTTTCGCAAATTTGTTGGTCGTTCCCTTTTCGACAATGCCCACGCATTCAATGCCCAGCACAATGGGGAATTTCACCGAAGGAGATTGCCCTTGACGGGTAAACATTTCGGAACGGTTTAAACCAAATGCCTTGACTTTGATGAGCACCCAGCCCGGTTTGGGCTCAGGAATAGCGCGTTCAACAACTTTGAGCACTGCTGGGGGGCCAACCTTTTCAGCAACAATTGCTTTCATAAAATGAAGTATAAATTACACAGGAAGCCAAATATATAGAATTGGGACAGACTAGAAAACGAACGATACGCTCCAGATGCTTTCAACTCGAAACATTTAATGCCTGCCGGGTCTTTCGACCCGGCAGGCAGGTAAGTTCCCGCCTCCACAGCATTCCTGAGGCGGGAATCCACATGTACTGACAGTGTGCAAAACAACCCCAACTTTTTCAACTGGAAACTCTTTAATGCCTGCTGGGTCTTTCGACCCGGCAGGTGAGCAACAAGTGCACCTTATGGAACACCTGGGTATAACCAAAACCGAAAATTCAATACCCGGTTTTTTTATCTGATTGGCTTTGGAGCATTGACAACATAGTTGTCTGTGAATTAAATGAACACTGCCGGGTCGAAAGACCCAGCAGGCAGGTAAGTTCCCGCCTCCACAGCATTCCTGAGGCGGGAATCCACATGTACTGACAGTGTGCAAAACAATCCCAACTTTTTCAACTCGAAACTCTT
>Ga0316204_10001551_pt1 | contig 60543 bp, 53 predicted proteins | sample 6monrhotite_MG_2_FD_205661 | JGI IMG/M metagenome (GOLD analysis project Ga0316204, IMG submission 205661) | Microbial mat bacterial communities from mineral coupon in-situ incubated in ocean water Damariscotta River, Maine, United States -... | ecosystem: Environmental > Aquatic > Marine >...
AATCGCACTGCGATAAAGACATCTATACTGAACACAATTCTTATAGCTTCATAATGAAACAAATATGATAAAAAAAAAGATGTAAACTTAAAATCTACATAAAAATCGACTTAGAATTTGTAATATGGACTTGAAATGCTAGCTTCAAAAGCTCAAAACTAATACCAAGCTTTAACCAAATGAAACTATTTTTTAAATACTTATTTCTATTTACAATACTTTTTGCCGCTTGTAAGAGTAGCAAAGAGCTAATTATTGATAGCCCTGAGAAAAAAATGGGTTACCAAGGACAACCTAAAAGTCCTGTTGTACCTACTGTTGACAAGCCTGTGCAAAAACAATGGAAAGGGAATTGGGTCTTTAATGACAGCACCACTTTTTTTACCAATAATTTTGATGGAGCTAGGTTGAATGCAGTAGTAGATGATGGTAATAACCATTATACCATTTGGATTACAGCAGAGAATACACCAATTAATGTTAGTCCCTGGTATGCCTTTAAAATATGGACGAGTAAACCAAGGACTGTCACTGTTAAACTTTCGTATCAAGATTCGAGAAGTCGTTACTATCCAAAAATCAGTATTGATGGTTTAAACTTTAAAGCCGTTGATAGTTCTGCCTTTAAAGCAATCAATTTTGGCAAAGGAAATTTCGGAATTAAAGCAGCTCCTGAGTTTGCAGAAATAACATTGGATATTAATGAAAATCCTATTTGGGTTTCTGCCCAAGAACTGTATACCTCAACACGGGTCAAAAGCTGGATAGATTCCTTAGCCGTAAAGCCATTTGTTTCTACTTACGTCATTGGGCAATCTAAGGAAAAACGATTCATGAATCTTCTTGAAATCAATGAAAACAAAAAAGCTAAAAAAGCTATTATGATTATTTCAAGACAGCATCCGCCTGAGGTGACCGGTTTTTTAGCCATGAAGTCTTTTATAGAAACTATTTCTTCAGATACAGAACTAGCAAAAAAATTTAGAGAAAAACATACCATTTTTGTGGTGCCCTTGATGAATCCTGATGGAGTGGATAATGGGCACTGGCGTCATAATATGGGCGGAATCGACCTCAACAGAGATTGGCAAAACTTCAACCAACCAGAAACAAAAAGTGTTCGCGATTTTCTAAGAAAAAAAGACAGTGAAGGATATGAATTTGTTTTTGGTGCGGATTTTCATTCTACATGGGATGATATTTATTATCCTTTGGATACTATAGCCACTGGACCAAAAGGAAAAATAGTATTTGATTGGATTGAAAGTATAAGCAACAGATTACCTCAAAAACAGACCAATGTAAAAGCATCGGCATCCCTTAATCCTACAATGGTTTCAAGAACTTATTTTTATGTAAACCATGGAATGCCAGCTATTGTTTTTGAATTGGGAGACAATACGCCAAGACCATTTTTAAAAGAAAAGGGAAAAGTGGCTGCGGAAGAGTTGATGAGGCTTTTAGCACCTGAATAAACTATGATTTTGTATAATTAACCCGATATCTCCATAGACTAAGACCGCCCAACAGAAAGACCGCCAAAACAAGGTGCCAAACAAAAGTTGGGGTTATTACTTGGTCACCACTAGCATAACTATGTAAACCAACCAAATAGAAATTAACACCAAAATAAGTCATCATAATACTACCAAAAGCAATAACACTAGCAAAGTTGAACAACCATTTACTTCGCATGCCCGGTACCAAGCGCATGTGAAGCACAAAGGCATAAATCATTATAGAGATTAAAGCCCAGGTTTCTTTAGGATCCCAACCCCAATAACGACCCCAACTTTCATTGGCCCATTGCCCACCTAAAAAGTTGCCAATGGTCAACATAATAAGCCCAACAGTTAATGATAATTCATTGATAATGGTCAACTCCTTAAGGTTGATATCCATTCTTTTTTTATTCTTCTCAGTAGTCAATGCTATTAGAATTAAGGACACAACACCCAAAATCATCCCCACAGTCAATGGTCCATAACTTCCTACAATTACTGCTACATGGATCATTAGCCAATAACTATCTAATACAGGCTGTAAATTCGCTATTGAAGGATCTACCCAACTTTGGTGGGCAATCCACAATAACATTGCTGTCACAAAAGCACTTGCTGCAATTGTCAATTCGCTTTTTCTGCCAAAAGACAGCCCCATGCCCATAGTTGCCCATGAGACATAAAGAATACTCTCATAGGCATCACTCCATGGTGCGTGACCAGAAATATACCAACGTAATATTAAGCCCCCCGTATGCCAAATAAATAATAAGACAATAATTCCTTTTAAAAAGAAGGCGCCCGCTTTCCATATTTCACGTTCCTTGAATATTTTAAAAACAAGTATAAAAAATAACAGCCCACCAACTAGCGCGTAATATCGATACAGACGATTGAAAATATCCAGTTTGTTATATAAAATCTCAGTCTTAATTTTCTTCTCAGGGGGTAATACTTCAGCCCCATGATTTTCTTGGTTCTGCTTAAAGGCTGCCAAAAGTTTATCCGGTTCGGAATAATCACCTGTTTGAACCGCTGCTTGCAACGTATTTAAATAATAGGGTAAACCATTCGTGATAAAATTCGCATATAATGAATCTGTCACTTGGTACTGACCACCTCTAAATTCAATGGGGGAAATCCATTTGTTGTTCTCATCATTCAACAATGGGAAAATCTTCACGATTTGACCACTCAATGCCAAATCAAGAAGGTTTAAGCGTTCATTGACCTTTTTAAAATCCTTTTGAAAATTATTAGGGTTATTAGTAGAGGTAGCTGCCTCCATATAAGGTTTCAACTTGTACATTCCGGTAGCATCAAAGAAATCTGTAGCTTTAACAAATTTTTGTTTGCTGGGCACTCCAACTATTTCACGAATACTATCATTTTCCTTTTTTCCTAAGGCAATAAACTCAGTATTGTACCAAGCTGGAGGGTTCAACATCATAGAAAGGAAAACCTGATCCGGATTCATTCCATTAAATGAATTTTTGCCACTTAGCTTTCTCAATAATTCCGAAGCAAAAGTATGTATAGGCTTCATACGGCCTCCCTCATCTTGAATCACTAATTCTCCAAACATATCGGCATGTTCTTTAGAAACGGTTGTGGCCGTTAAAATAGAATCCATCTGCTTCTTTGTCGGCAAACGGTTGTCATGTTCTGTATGTGCATCCTGCGCTTTTAATGCTATTGTGCTTAATAAAACTAATACTATAGTTAATGCCGTCTTTTTCTTTTTTAATTTTTCAAGGGATTTAGCTAACTCTTTAAAACGTGTCTTTCCAAAGAACATAATTCCCATAAGGCCTATATAAAGCAGGAAATAACCGATATAGGTTATCCAAGTTCCCCAAACATCATGGTTTACAGAAAGTACTGTACCTTTTTCATCTGGCATAAAACTAGATTGAAAAAAACGATAACCTTTATGGTCTAAAACATGGTTCATGAAAATATCATAATCAAAAGGACGTTCGTCTTCAACCGTAACCTTACTCATAAAAGATTTATAACTAGCATCTGTACCAGGATATTTTTCAGCAATAAAATCATTCAATTTCACCTTAAAAGGAAGTTCGTAAACCTTAGAACCATAAGAAAGGGCAAATTCAAGTCCGCCAACATTAATTTTTTCAGAAAACTCTGAAGTCCCTGGTCCCCCTAATAATTTTTTCTCGATGGTTTGGCCATTTGAAGTTACCGAAACGACCAAAGCATCTAATGTTTGTTTGGTTATTTCATTGTCAGGTACCTTTACAATTCCATAACTCCCCTTAACTACGGTTTCTGGAATAACAAACTGCATATTGGCCATATTGTAAAGTGACCTCAATTGTAAGGTTTGCAAACTATCTTTAGTAACCTGACCTTGAAACTGGTCAGCCATGCGCATAAAACCACCTTCAAAAGGAGATTGGATACTGTAAGTACTATCTGAAGTAAATAGATTAATAGCTCCAGGAGTGCTCTTGTTCAAGGCAAACAAAACATTATGAATACTCGCAACTTGACCATTTTCCAAATAGTGTTCATGACGTTGTCCATCACCTGCTTCAACTATTTTCAAATATTCCTTACCATTTTCATCAGCAATCAAACCTTCTTCCGCGCCATCAATAAAGTTCACATAATTTATGGTAAAATCCTGACCGTTAAAATCTTCCTTCCATGGTAAATTACTACGTTTACCTTCGGCGGTTATTAAAATAGGATGTTGTAAAGTCTTGCGCATTTTTCCACCGTTCATATCACCATCTATGAATGCAGTCAAATAGGTTTTATCAGAATAAAAAACCTTTTCAGAATCGCCCTCTAGAATTGGCATCATACCTTCATAACTAATATATCTAGTCACAAAAGCACCAATGATGATTAAAATCCAGGAAAGGTGCAAAACCAAAACGGGCCATTTTTTCCATTGTAATAACTTATATCTGAAAATATTACCCGTAAAATTTATAACAAAAAAGACCATGATTACTTCAAACCATGTAGCGTTATAAATGTAAATTCTTGCTGTTTCTGTGCTATACCAGCTCTCAACAAAAGTGCCCATGGCCATTGCTGTTGCAAAAGCCAAAAAAAGTACGGCCATTAATTTAGTCGAAAAGAGGGTTTTCTTGAGTAAACTGAACATACTGGTTCTTTGGCATGCAAAAGTACGGCGTTTTTACATTTTGAAAATCAACTAGTCTGACTAAAAAGTTGAACAATACTGTTAATTGTTTCTCAAAACTAAGCCCTGTTAAATTTGTACTTTTGAAGATGCTTTCACTAGTACTTATCGGAACAGGTAATGTGGCCTCTCACCTATTCAATGCTTTTCTAAAGGTAGATGAAGTTTCAATAGAACAGGTCTATGGTAGAAATCCAGTTGCATTAGAAAAATTTTCAAAATTCGCCAAAACAACTATAAATCCAAATACTATCGTTGATGCTGATATGTATTTAATTGCCGTAAGCGATGTTGCCATAAAATCGGTTTCGCAGATTTTAAAACATAAAAAAGGAATTGTTGCCCATACTTCTGGAAGTGTCTCAATGGAAGAAATGCAGCAGAAAAGAAAAGGTGTTTTTTATCCCTTACAGACCTTTACCAAGAATAAAGAAATTGATTTTTCAAAGATTCCTATTTGTATCGAAGCTAGCAATGAGAAGGATTTAGCTGAACTTATGAGTCTTTCTAATTTGTTGACCGAATCTGTACATAAAGTTTCTTCTAAACAGCGAAAAAAATTGCATTTAGCGGCAGTATTTGCAAATAACTTTAGTAATCATTTATTTCAAATTACTCAAGAAATATGTGAAACGGAAAAGCTGCCTTTTGAACTTTTAAAACCGCTAATTTTAGAAACTGTTGAAAAACTTCAATATTTAAGTCCAAAAGAAGCGCAAACAGGACCAGCAAGAAGAAATGACATGATTACCGTGCAAAAACACTTGGAAGAATTAAAACATCCAATTCAGAAAAAAATATATCAGCTTTTAAGCGAATCGATTAAAGATACCTATGAAAAAGAATTATAAGGAATATTTAAAAGACATTTCCACCTTTATTTTTGATGTGGACGGGGTTTTTACTGATGGCTCAGTTATGATAACTTCAACAGGTGAAATGTTGCGTACCATGAATGTAAAAGATGGCTATGCGCTAAAGACTGCATTGGATAAAGGATACAATGTTTGTATTATTTCTGGTGGCAGCAATGAAGGTGTTCGCAAAAGACTAAAAGGTTTAGGGGTAACGGATATTTATTTGGGCGCCCATCATAAAGAAGAACCATTAGATGAATATTTGGACATTTATAACATAAAGTCAGAAAACGCTTTGTACATGGGCGATGATTTACCTGATATCCCCCCTATGAAAATGGTTCAATTGGCTACCTGTCCACAGAATGCAGTAGCAGAAGTAAAAGCAGTCTGTGACTATGTTTCCCATAAAAATGGAGGTGAGGGTTGTGTACGTGATATTATTGAGCAGGTCTTAAAAGTTCGCGGGGATTGGAACTCAAATTTTAGTGCTAAGAATGACTGAGAACCCATTAAAGAAAAGATTAGAAAACCATAAAATATTACTGGCTTCTGGGTCACCGCGTAGAAAACAGTTTTTTGAAGATTTAGGTTTAGATTTTGAGATTCGATTAAAGCCTGTTAAAGAAGTCTATCCTGATAAACTTCAAGGAGCTCAGATTTCGAATTACTTGGCCGAACTAAAAGCCTCGGCATTTGATGGTTCTCTAAAACCAAACGAAATACTGATAACCTCAGATACCGTGGTATGGCACAATATGGAATCTTTGGCCAAGGCTGATACTAAACTAGAAGCAATTGAGATGCTTGAAAAGCTATCAAATGGCTGGCATGAGGTAATTACTTCAGTATGTTTCACAACTTTTGATTCACAAACAACAGTAAGCGCTAGCACCAAAGTTAAATTTAGTAAGCTCACAGCGGAAGAAATCAACTTTTATACAGGCAAATACCTGCCTTTTGACAAAGCTGGGGCATATGGTATTCAAGAATGGCTAGGAGCCATAGCGATTGAGAGTATTGAAGGTTCATACAACAACGTAGTTGGCTTACCGACTCATTTAGTTTACAAAACGTTAATGAACATGGTTCCCTAAAACATCTTAGTTAATTTTGACAAAAACCTTCCTATCATGAAAAAGTGGCTCCGTTTTGAATTAATCATTGTTTTATTTGTTGTTGTAGTTTCTCTTTTTGAAAGCTGTAAAGAAAAAGCTATTCCGGCAGATGAAGAACTTGCTATCAATACCGAAACAGTTTCAACTGAAACTTCAGCACCTAAAGAGTCATTAACACAAGAATTTAAAAAATATTGGTATGCCGGTAATGCAGAGATTACTTCTTATAAATTGGAACAAGCACGATATGGTGAGGTTAGAGAAGGTAATTCTGTATTAATTTATGTGACAGAGCCTTTTTTGCCAGAAGTGCAAGTAAAGGCCGACAGAAGTAATTCAGATAATATTCCTGTGTTAAAATTAAACGCTACCAAAAATTACTTGACTGGTATTTACCCCTACTCCATAATGAGCAGTACTTTTTATCCAGTTTATGACAATCAGCATGCTTTAAAAACTAGCCTTTCTATTCAAGAATGGTGCGGTCATGTATATTCCCAACTTAATAACCGTGAAAAATTTGAATTTACTTCGCATTCATACTTTGAAGGAGAAGCTGATAGCAAAATACTACTAGACAAAGCATTTTTAGAGAATGAAATCTGGACTAAAATTAGAATCAATCCTGAAAACCTACCAATCGGGGAGATTCAGATTGTTCCTTCACTTGAGTTCTTTAGGGTAAAGCATCAAGAAGTGAAAGCCCTAAAGGCGACTGCCACCTTGCAAACCTTAAATGGTATGAGTACTTATACTGTTGATTATGGTACTGAAATTCGTAAACTAACAATTAATTTTACTTCTTCTTTTCCATATACGATTGAAAGCTGGTCAGAAGAGTTCAAAAGTGGTTATGGTTCAAATGCAAAACAAATGACTTCAAAAGGAACAATATTAAAAAGCTTAAAAACTCCTTATTGGAGACAAAATTCGAATAAAGATGTCTTTCTTCGTGATAGCTTAGGAATTTGATGCTATGAATGACTTTATTTTCGATTATCAAACCGAGTTAACGACTACCCTTATTATACTCGTGGTTTTCTTTGTTTTGCGGTTTTTAGCTGTAAAAACCATAAGAAAAATTGGCCGTATCAGCGACATCAATCAAGTAAGAACAGTACTAGTAGGCAGATACGTCACTTTTGGACTTTTTTTTATCTTGGTCATTGCCCTAATATTGATTTGGGGAGTTGATTTTAAAGAGTTAGGACTTATTATTTCCTCCATATTTGCCGTAATCGGAGTAGCATTGTTTGCAACATGGTCTATATTGAGCAATGTAACTGCTGGAATTATTCTTTTCTTTTATTTTCCGTTTAAAATTGGGGATAGAATCCGAATTTTAGATAAAGATTTTCCAGAAGAGGCAATTATTATTGATATACAGGCTTTTACAGTCAATCTAAAAAAAGATAATGGCGAGTTACTTACCTACCCCAATAATCTTTTGTTACAGAAAGGAGTTGTTTTAATTCAAAAGCAAGTTGCTACTGGTGAAGATTTAGAATCACATTTTTAGCATGTTAAAGAAGTTCTAAATGTGAGGTTCTCGCTTTCTAATCTTTCTATATTTGGAATTAATAAAACCACCAATCATGCAAAAATTCAAGGCTTTAGGCCTCGGCTTAATCCTATTTTGCGCTTTTGCTCAAGCTCAAGCACCGAAAAAATTATCTTCAACAGAAATTCACCACGAACTTCAAAAGCTAAATTTTTTAGGCACCGCATTATACGTTGCTGCGCATCCCGATGATGAAAATACCCGACTCATATCTTATTTATCAAATCATGTTAAGGCAAGAACTGCCTATCTATCGTTGACAAGAGGTGATGGTGGGCAAAATTTAATTGGTCCTGAACTGAGGGAACTCTTAGGTTTATTGCGTACACAAGAATTGTTAGCAGCAAGACGTATTGATGGTGGAGAGCAACGTTTTACTAGAGCTAATGATTTTGGGTATTCAAAACATCCAGATGAAACTTTAGAAATTTGGAACAAAGAACAGGTTTTAGGTGATGTCATTTGGACTATCAGGAACCTAAAACCTGATGTTATCATTAATCGCTTTGACCATAGAAGGGCTGGCCAAACTCATGGCCACCATACTACTTCCGCAATTTTGAGTTTAGAAGCCTTTGATATGGCTGCTGATAAAAATGCGTATACCGAACAGCTTACTACAACCGAGGTTTGGCAGCCTAAACGTTTATTTTATAATACCTCTTGGTGGCGTTATGGTAGTCAAGAAGAATTTGATAAAGTAGATAAATCCAACATGTTACAAATGGATGTTGGTACTTACTATCCTAAACTTGGTGTCTCTAACAATGAAATTGCGTCCTTGGCAAGCAGTCAACACCTTTGTCAAGGTTTTGGTAGGATTTCCCAGCGAGGTTCGCAAGATGAATACATTGAACTTTTAAAAGGCGATATACCTGCTGATAAGACCAATATTTTTGAGGGAATCAATACTAATTGGTCGAGAATAGAAGGTGGTGAGGCTATTGGAAAAATTCTGTATGCTATCGAAAATGATTTCAATTTTGATAACCCTTCTGTACATGTTACGAAGTTAGTAGAGGCTTACACACTATTACAAAAAAGTAATGATAACCATTGGAAAAATTTAAAATCTGAACACCTAAAAAAAGTTATTATTGCTTGTTCTGGTCTATATTTAGAAGCCAACGCATCCTCGGCTTCAGCAGTTCAAAATGAAGCATTGAAAGTCAATTTTGAAGTTTTAAATAGAAGTAATGTTCAGGTAAAACTAAATTCTATTGCCATAAAGGGTACTAATGGCAAGTTAGAGCCAAACTTGAGTCTTTCGGAGAATAAAAAAGAAAATTTGGAACTGGAATTCACGATTCCTGAAAATAATGCCTACACTTCTCCTTACTGGCTAAATGAAAAAGGAACTTTAGGAATGTATAAGGTCTTGGATAATAATTTAATAGGAAAACCAGAAACTCCTGTTGCATTTGACGCTACGTTTCAGCTAGATTTTTCGGGAATATCCATACCAATTACTAAACCTGTTTTTAGACGTTACTCAAAACCTGATAAAGGAGAAATTTTTGAACCATTTGTGGTATTGCCTGAAGTCACTGCAAGTTTTACAGACGATGTTATGATTTTTGCAGATTCTCAACCTAAACGCATTGCATTGGCTATACGGGCAGGAAAAAATAACGTTCAAGGTTTAGCTACCATTAATCATCCCGAAGGGTGGAATATTCATCCTGCCGCTATCAATTTTTCAATTGGGCAAAAAGATGAAGTACAAACAGTATATTTTGAAGTAACTCCTCCGGCAAATGAAAGTGAAGGTTTTATTAATCCTACAATAACGATTGCTGGTAAGAATTTCAAAAAATCGCTAGTTGAAATTTCTTATGATCACATTCCCAAACAATCGGTATTACTTCCTGGCGAGGCGAAAGTAGTTCGTCTGAATATTCAAAAAAGTGGTGAAAACATAGGCTATATAGTTGGTGCAGGTGATAAAGTTCCTGAGAGTCTTGAGCAAATAGGCTATAATGTTCAGACCATTAACGTTTCCGAAATTGAAAAAGGCACTCTAGACAAGTACGACGGAATTGTAATGGGAATAAGGGCTTACAATGTTATCGAAGAATTAAAATTTAAACAAGATTATCTTCTTGACTACGTAAATGAAGGTGGTAATCTTATTGTACAATATAACACTGCGAATAGATGGCGAGGACAATTTGAAAATATTGCACCATATGAGCTTACTATTTCACGTGATAGGGTTACTGATGAAAATGCAGCGGTAGAAATTATTGCAAAAGATCACGCATTAGTAAATTTCCCTAACGCTGTTACCCAAAAAGATTTTGATGGCTGGGTACAAGAACGCGGACTATATTTTCCCAATGAATGGGGAGATGAGTTTACGCCTGTACTTTCTATGAACGATAAAGGGGAAACAGCCAAAACAGGCAGTTTGTTAGTAGCTCCTTACGGTAAAGGAAACTACATCTATACAGGTCTTAGTTTTTTCAGAGAATTACCTGCCGGAGTTTCAGGTGCCTATAAACTATTTGCTAATATGCTATCTTTAGGCAAAGAAAACATTCAAAATGAAGATGAAATCAAAGGATAGTTCTGAAAATAACTTCATTTGGAAAAAAGAATACTCCTTAGTACTTATTCTTAATACGCTCTATATTCTTCTCTTTCTTTACATTATGAAAGCTAACATATAAAAACTATGGCATTATTAGATTGGATTGTCCTAGGTGGTACGCTATTCTTTATTGTTGGTTTTGGAGTATGGAAAACCAAGGGAAGTACAAGTGTTGATGATTATGTAAGAGGTGGCAGTGATGCAAAGTGGTGGACCATAGGTCTATCGGTAATGGCCACTCAAGCCAGTGCAATCACGTTTTTATCTACCCCCGGACAAGCCTTTCATGACGGTATGGGTTTTGTCCAATTTTATTTTGGATTGCCCTTAGCCATGATTGTTATTTGTGCTGTGTTTATTCCTATCTATCATAAACTAAAAGTATTCACAGCGTATGAACTTTTAGAAAAAAGATTTGACCTAAAAACCAGAACATTAACGGCTATTCTCTTTTTAATTCAAAGAGGGCTTGCAGCAGGAATAACAATTTTTGCGCCCTCCATTATTCTTTCTGCAGTATTAGGATGGGATTTAAGAACCTTAAATATTATAATAGGAACTTTGGTTATCGCTTATACTGTTTCTGGAGGTACTAAAGCGGTAAGTGTTACCCAAAAACAACAGATGTTTATCATTATGATAGGAATGTTCTTTGCATTCTTTTTTATTTTGGGGAGCTTACCAGCTGATATTTCTTTTGGAGAAGCATTGAAAATTGCAGGCGCTAATGAAAAGCTTAATATTTTAAATTTTGATTTTGACACAAAAAACAGATATACATTCTGGAGTGGAATAACAGGTGGATTTTTTCTCGCCTTAGCCTATTTTGGTACAGACCAAAGTCAAGTACAACGCTATCTATCAGGAAAATCAGTTAGAGAGAGTCAATTAGGGCTTATTTTCAATGGAATCTTAAAAATTCCGATGCAGTTCTTTATTCTTCTGGTTGGTGTTATGGTTTTTGTCTTTTATCAATATAATGCCTCTCCTTTAAACTTTAATCCGGCAGCCACAGAGGCGGTATTATCATCTGAATATGCCGATGACTATAAATTATTGGAAGAAGGTCATTTAGAACTGGAGCAACAAAAACGCATGGCTCAAAATGACTATTCTGCCGCACTCAAACTAAAGGATTATAATGCCATTGAACAAGCTAAACTTAATGTAGTACAGGTTAATAAAGAGGAACGCATTAATCGAGACGCCGCAAAAACTCTAATTAGTGAGGCAAGCGCCACTGCAGAGACCAATGATAAAGACTACGTCTTTATTCATTTTATTTTGAATAACCTTCCTCGCGGCCTTATTGGGCTTTTGCTAGCTGTTATTTTATCTGCTGCTATGTCGTCCACTGCTTCTGAATTAAATGCTTTAGGTACGATTACTGCTTTGGATTTATACAAGCGTAATAAGACAGGTGAATTTACTCAAAAACACTATGTTACCGCTACAAAATGGTTCACCTTATTATGGGGCGTAATAGCTATTCTAATTGCTTGTGTTGCTAATTTATTTGATAATCTAATTCAGCTAGTAAATATTATCGGATCCATATTTTATGGTAACGTTCTTGGTATATTTCTTTTAGCTTTCTTTTTCAAGTTTGTAAAAGGCAATGCGGTATTTATTGCGGCTTTAGTTACCCAAGCCATTGTCATATTAGGTTGGAGCCAAGATTGGATGTCTTACTTATGGTTAAATGCTTTTGGATGTGGACTAGTAATATTGCTTGCAATTCTTCTTGAAGGTCTTGATAGAACTTTAGGAAATCCTCCTATTAAGACATAACCTAATGCAAGTCAAGTATTTATTTTTCTGTCACATCAAGCACCACTCCAAAATTTCAGGACAGATGCTTTTACTTATATCCAGACTTCGCTCGAATTGACAGCGGGAAGAAATTTTTAGATTGTTAGGTACAAAAAAACCCTGACATTTCTGTCAGGGTCCGACTGTAATTATAATTTTTTGATACTACATTCCGCCCCACTCTTTCAAGGAGTCTTTATTCATTTTAACATAATCCATGTTTCCAGCTTCTTCTGACGCTGCTAAAGATTTTTTAGCCGTAGCAATTGCACCGGCTTTATCTCCAGATTTAGCTAAAATTAGAGACTGTTGTCTCAATTGCCAGAAAGCTGGTTTTTCAGTCAATGACATTGCTTTATTCATCCATTCTTTAGCTTTAGAAATATCTTTTCCTTCACTTGAATAATAAACCGCAGCAGCGTAATAATCACCAGCACTTGGCCCCGCCATTATCTTTTCAATATTTTTAACTACCTCAGTATCCGTAGAAACACCAAAAGGAATACCTACATAAGTATTTTCCCAAAGAATACCAAGATGTGCTCCAGAACTTGTTACGTCATCAATAGTAATAGTAAAAGTTTCAACAGGCATTTCAATTGGCATAACAGGAACTGTCGTTTTAGCGACAACTTTGCTATCGTCCCAATCAGAAGGTGTACCACCACCCTGAGTATCTGTATAAAAGAATACTTCCCAAGTAGCTTTTCCTGGCTTGGTAAAGACTGAATAGGTTCCAGCTTTTACAGCTTGGTTAGCAATAGTTACATCTTTGTTAAAGCTAACTTTTGTATACCCATTAGCACCAGTTCTCCAAAGGGCATCAAAAGGTACTAAATCTCCAAAAATTGTTCTGCCACGCATAGATGGTCTAGAATAATCAATGGTAACTTCTGTTAAACCTACGGTTTGCCAAATTTTTGCAGCAGGACTTGGTTGCGGAGTCTGTATTTGCGCACCTAATGTGCAACTAAATACTAAAGCAATAGTTAATAAAGCTAATTTTTTCATTGTAAGTGTTTTTAAATTTTGATAAGTGTCGCAAAACTACTTATAAAGCCATGTTTGAAATGTTAAGGAATACCTAAAGAAATATTTAGTCTCTAAAAAACGGAACTGAGATGACATCATCAATCAAAAAGAAAGTCAAGTAATATAGCGACTGATTGTATGGAGTAATATCGATTGGAGAATCACTTAGTTGTTCAAGAGGAACATATGTTATCATTCTGCCTGAAATATCAAAAATTCCCATACCTGTAATAGCTCTGTTTGTATTCAAGCTATAATTCAGACATTGCGAACCAAAAGTCTTGTAGACCAGTAGTTCTTCTTCTTGGTTTTCACCATTCGGATTTTCCTCTGGTGGATTTTCTTCTTGTTCGCTATCAAGAGTAAAAGTAAAAAGTCTTGAAGGCGAATTCACTAAAGGAGGATTAGAAAACTCTTCAGAACTTATATAAAATTGATTATTATCAAATAGAGTGATGGCCTCTACTTGCGCTTGACCAATCGTTAGGTTTGTTTTTGTTTTATCTCCTCCAAAAATTGTATTATTCTGAACATCTTCAATCAACACATAAAAAGGAAATAAAAATTGCGAATACCCCACCAGAGATAATTGATTGGTATTTTCATCATAAGTAGCTCCCGTAACCAAACCATCAACCTGATAAGAATCTAAGCGTTCTGCTAAAAACGCACCAGGTAACTTTGGCACTCGGTACGCCACTGTTCCATTCTGTTGCCACTGTTTGGTTAAAATAATTAAGTTATCCTCTAAGCTAAAAAAAGCTTCCGCATCAAAATCGCTATCTGTGGTAGTTATAAAATCTGTTTGGTCTTCGTAAAGAAAATTGATAGTTTCAGCGGTTACACTGTCTGAATTGTCATAGTCTGATTTCGCAATCTTTAAAATACTTAAATCTTCCCTGTCACCGTTATTATTACCAAAATCTCCAATATAAATAAAGTTAGAATCTTGTGCTAAATCTTCCCAGTCCACATTTTCAGCATTCGTAATGGTGACTGTTCTCGTAATTTGTAAAGTATTTACGTCAAGCTCATATAACTCTGAAGCATTACCTGAATCATTATGAGTAATCAATTTTCCATTATAAGACAACAAACCTGACGTTTCAAAAATTAGTTGTGGCAAATTTCCAACTTCTGTGATATCACTTTGAGACCATAAGAAGGATGAACCAAAAAAAAGTAATATGCAAACTGTTGTTTTCAATAAAGAAATTTTTGATAATCAAAAGTAACAATGAAATTGCTAATCATTTCAAAATATGGATAAGTTCAGTATTTAAACGTTGTATTGATCTATACAAACGCATATCCTTTCTTATCTTTTAATTTGTTTAACTTTTATAATTTTTTATTAAACAATATTGATTTTATCTTTGTTAAAATTTTTCAATGAAACTATATCAACTAAGAGCAAAGCAGGCATTTCCCATCACTAAGAAAGAAGCATGGGATTTTCTTTCTAATCCTAAAAATCTAAAAGTCATAACACCTGACCATATGGGGTTTAATATTCTTTCTGGTATTGACAGACCGATGTTTCAAGGTCAAATTATTCAATACATTGTGAAGCCGTTCCCTGGTTATTCCACAAAATGGGTTACTGAAATTACACATGTAAAGGAAGGTGAATATTTTGTTGACGAACAGCGGTTTGGTCCTTATGCACTATGGCACCATAAGCATTTTATCAAAGAAATTAATGGTGGAGTTGAAATGGAAGATATTATAGATTATAAAATTCCTTTCGGCATACTGGGTCAATTAGCACAACCCATTATTGTTAAAAAGCAATTACAACAAATTTTCGAATATCGAGAAACCAAATTAAATGAGCTCTTTGGGGTATTGGAGGGATACAAAAATAGTTTAGAATTAATATCAATTTAGAATGAGCAAAAATATATTACTTATAGGGGGTTCGCATGGAATTGGTTTTGAAATGGCCAAGGCCTTGCATAACGACCATACCGTTTACATTGCCTCGAGAACTAATAATGAACTTTACAATTTAGATGTAAACTATATTTCATTTGATGCAACAACCGATACGTTGGATGAATCTCAATTACCAGATGAAATTCACGGATTTGCATATTGCCCCGGCAGTATTAACCTAAAGCCCTTGAAAATGTTGTCTCTAGACATTTTCAAAAAAGAAATGGATCTTAATTTCTTTTCTTTGGTTAATGTTGTAAAGACCATAATACCAAGAATGACAGAGGGCTCTAGCATGGTGTTTTTTAGTACTGTTGCTGTTGGTACCGGCATGCCATTTCATACAAGCGTGGCAGCAGCTAAAGGCGCAATTGAAGGTTTTGCAAAGTCATTGGCAGCCGAGTTTGCTCCAAAAGTTCGAGTCAACTGCATCGCGCCATCTTTAGTTGACACTCCATTGGCTGGCAGGCTACTTAGTAACGAAAAAAAACGTGATATGATGTCAGAGAGACATCCTTTAAAGCGAGTAGGCAATGCGGAAGATATAGCCAACATCGCTGTATTTTTGTTAAGTGAAAAAAGTACCTGGATGACAGGACAAGTAGTTGGTGTAGATGGCGGAATGTCAACCTTGAACGTATCATAATGTCTAAAAGAATCAATATATTTTGGTTTAGGCGTGATTTACGCCTAGTAGATAATGTTGGGCTGTATCATGCGCTAAGCGGAGAAAATCCTGTACTCCCAATATTCATATTTGATTCTGATATTCTTGATAAGTTACCTAAGAATGATTCCCGGCTAACATTTTTATATCAAATCCTACAAAACTTAAAAAATGAACTAAAAACAACATCAAAAAGTGATATTGGGCTATATCATGGCAAGCCTATAGAAATTTTTCAAAGATTAGTTGAAAGTCATCAGATAGTCAATGTATTTACTAATCACGATTATGAACCATATGCCATACAACGGGATAAGAAAATAAGTAAATTTTTATCAGAAAAGGGAATTGGTTTCAAAAGCTTCAAGGATCAAGTCATTTTTGACAAAGATGAAATCGTAAAAAATGATGGGTTACCTTATGTAGTTTACACACCTTATAAAAATAAATGGAAAGAACATTTTAACCCCTCCTTACACCTCGTTGATTACAAAATTGACTTTAAAAATTTTGCTGCTGATGTAGATTATGGAAATCTTACTATAGAAGATTTAGGTTTTGAGGTTTCTAAAACCAAAGTAGAACCCTATGTGGTTACCAAACACCTAATTCAAAACTATGAAGCTACTAGAAATTATCCATCAATTGAGAACGGTACTTCTCGATTAGGGCCACACCTCCGTTTTGGTACGGTTTCCATAAGAAAAATGGTTAAAAAGGCAATTGAAGAAGAAAATGAAGTTTTTTGGAGTGAATTAATATGGAGAGAGTTCTTTATGCAAATACTTTGGCACTTTCCACATACCACCAATAATGCATTCAAACCTAAGTATGACCGTATTGAGTGGCGAAATAATGAAGCTGAATTCGAAAAGTGGAAAAACGGACAAACTGGTTATCCTCTAGTCGATGCGGGAATGAGAGAATTGAACACCACTGGTTACATGCACAACAGGGTACGTATGTTGGTAGCAAGTTTTCTGTGCAAACATTTGTTGATAGATTGGCGCTGGGGCGAAGCTTATTTTGCAGAAAAATTATTGGATTTTGAATTGTCGAGTAATGTTGGTAATTGGCAATGGGCAGCAGGCAGTGGTGTTGATGCGGCCCCCTACTTTAGAATTTTTAACCCGATAACGCAAGTAGAAAAATTTGATAAGCAAAAAGAATATATCAATACTTGGGTTCCAGAACTTCAAGAACTCACCTATCCTACCATGATGGTGAATCATAAAATGGCAAGGGAACGCTGCTTAAAAGTTTATAAAGAAGCTTTAACCTAATGGTTGTTGTTTGGCTGAAAAGAGATTTGCGTCTTTTAGATCATGAGCCCTTGATTAAGGCAATTGAAACCAATAAAAAAGTACTGCTACTCTATTGTTTTGAGCCACTTTGGCTTAATGACGGTCATTATGGCAGTAAGCATATTAACTTTATCAAGCAAAGCCTATTTGATATGCAGCGGCAGCTTGAGATTTTCAATATTCAAATCGCAATCGTTCAAGAGCAAGTACTCACCATACTAAATCAAATTCATTCTCAATTTACAATAGAACAATTATTCTCTTATCAAGAGACAGGAATGAATATCACGTATAACAGAGACAAAGAAATTGCACTCTGGTGCAAAAAGAATAAAATTGAATGGACAGAAAGTGTACAAAACGGTGTTTTTCGAGGAATAAAAAACAGAAAAGCTTGGAAAGACGATTGGGTCACTTTTATAAATAAACCTTTAGACAATCCAAATATAGAAGAAGGACACTTTTTTTCAATTAAGGAAATTGATAAATTCTTAAATAAAAAATTTAAGATGGTGTCGCTGAAAACACCTAAGAGTGTTCAAATTCAACAAGGCGGAACCTCTACCGCAGTTAAATATTTAAAGTCATTTGTGAATAAGCGCATATCAGGTTATAATTTTCATTACTCGAAGCCGGTAACCTCAAGATTACATAGCAGCAGGCTCTCCCCTTACCTAGCGTGGGGAAATTTATCAACACGTCAAGTTTGCCAATTTGTAGCCAACCATAAAAATGGAGAAAACAGAAGAAACCTTAGCTCTTTCTTATCTCGAATGAGATGGCAAGCACATTTTATCCAAAAATTTGAAATGGAGGATGAAATGGAATTTAACAGTGTAAATAAGGGATACCATAAATTAATAAAAGAACAAAATCCCGTCTTTCAAGAGGCATGGCGAACTGGGCACACAGGAATACCATTAGTTGATGCTGCCATGAGATGCCTCGTTTCAACCGGATTTATAAACTTTCGTTTGCGAGCACTTTTGGCTTCGTTTTTTACACATCTACTCTGGCAACCATGGCAAGATTGTACGGAGCATCTAGCACAAAATTTTCTAGACTTTGAGCCTGGCATCCATTTTCCACAGCTTAATATGCAATCAGGTGAGACCGGAGTCAATACCATCAGAATTTATAACCCTATAAAAAATAGTAAAGAACATGACCCAGAAGGGTTTTTTATCAAAAAATGGGTTCCAGAACTTGTAAAACTACCGATAAAATATATTCACGAACCATGGAAAATTCCTCCAATGGAACTGACATTCTTAAATTTTGAAATAGGAAGAGATTACCCAAAACCCATTGTTGATATTAATAAAACGCGCAAACATGCTAGTGACGCCCTTTATACCTATAAAAAGCAAGAATACGTAAAAATTGAAAGTGGTAGAATCATAAAAAAACATACTATTCCAGGAAGACCTGTATGGGACCAACATGATTAATAAATATTAAATGGGATACAAACGCAAATTATAATAACAAAACCAGCAACCAACCATTTAAAAAATGGGGTAACTTTAACTATATTTAGAAATATTATAAATTTCCTTCTAAAAAGAACCAACATGAAGAAAACAAACATCTTTTTTGCCTTTTTACTTATAGGTTTTATAGGCACAGCACAAAAAATAAATTCTAATAAAAAAGCGGTAATTGCTTCAGTAGAAAAACACAAAGCAGAGCTTATTAAAATCAGTGATTCTATTTGGGCATTGGCTGAAACAGCTTTTAACGAAAGTGAATCTTCACGAATTTTAGCTGACTATGCTGAAAAAAATGGTTTAAAAGTTACTAGGGGTGTTGCTGACATTCCAACAGCTTTCACTGCAACTTACGGTTCAGGTAGCCCCGTTATAAGTATTCTCGGTGAATTTGATGCATTACCAGGTATTTCTCAAAAAGCAAGTCCTGTAAAAGAACCATTAAAAGATGGTGCAGCTGGTCATGGTTGTGGTCATAATATGTTTGGCACGGCAAGTCTTGGCTCTGCAATTGCCATCAAAGAGCTCATGGATGCAGGAAAAATAAAGGGCACCGTAAAGTTCTTAGGTACTCCTGCAGAAGAAAAATATTTTGCTAAGGTTTGGATGGTTAAAGCTGGCCTTTGGGATGATGTTGATGTAAATATTAGTTGGCACCCTGGTGCTAATATTGAAGCTGATGTTCAAAGTGGTTTATCTTTGATAGATTTTATTGTTGAATTCTATGGACAAACCGCTCATGCTTCTGCGGATCCATGGAATGGTCGAAGTGCTTCAGATGCTTTAGAATTATATACCACAGGTATTAATTACTATAGAGAGCATATTTTACCTAGTTCTAGAATTCATTATCATATTCAAGACGGTGGCCAAGTAGTGAATGTAGTTCCAGACTACGCAAAACTTTGGGTGCGTGTTCGTGATCCAAAAAGAAAAGTAATGTTACCCACTTATGAAAGAGTGAAAGCAATGGCGGAAGGTGCCGCAATTATGGCAAACGTAGACTACAAAATCTCGTTGGTTTCGGGTATCTATGAGACTTTAGTAAATCGTTCTGGCGGTGAGATTATGCAAGACAATTTAGAGTTGCTGGGTCCGATTAGTTATACAGATGAAGAAACCACATTTGGTAAAGCAATTCAAAAAGCTACTGGCAAAGAAGAAGTTGGTATGGATAGTAGTATTAGGCCCCTTCGAGAAACTTTAGAAAATCCTGGTGGCGGTTCTACCGATGTTGGTGATGTCAGCTGGAATGTTCCCAATATTAATTTGAGTGCTACTGTAGCACCAAAAGATACCCCGTGGCACTCTTGGGCAGTAGTTGCTTGTGGTGGAATGAGTATTGGCCATAAGGGAATGGCCTATGCTTCTAAAGCCATGGCGATGACTATGGTTGATTTATTTGAAGATCAAAAATTAATTGATAAGGTCACTGAAGAATTCAAAACCCGCAAAGGTGATGAAGTTTATGAACCTATGATAGACGGACCTCCACCGATTGGAGAGAATTAAAACTAAAGAATTGCTATGTTCGGATTGTTTAAAAAGAAAACAGAAGTAGAAAAACTGCAAGAAAAGTATCAGAAATTAATGAAAGAGGCTTTTGACCTTTCTAAAATCAACAGAAGTGAAAGTGATAGTAAATATGCTGAAGCAGATGAAGTCCAAAAAAAGATTGATAAACTCAGCTAAAAATAGAATTTGATAATGAGTAATCCCATTATTCAAACCTTTCCATTAGGTTTTCCGTGGCAAATCCAAGACCCTTTTCTATTTGCGGTATATCATTTAGACCATTACCCAGAAGGAAATGGTGAAATGGGGCCTGATCCCGAACTATTGGAAGGGCGAAACATTGGTAACGATTTTACTATCAAAGATGGTTGGCGAATGTACCACGGTTCAACCATTCCTGGTTTTCCATATCATCCACATCGAGGCTTTGAGACAATTACCATCGTTAATAAAGGGTATTGTGATCATTCAGATTCATTGGGTGCTGCAGGGCGTTTTGGTGAAGGTGATGTACAATGGATGACTGCAGGGCGTGGTGTACAACATTCTGAAATGTTTCCATTATTAAAAGATGATGCAGAAAACCCATTAGAGCTATTTCAGATATGGCTTAATCTGCCCAAAGCTGATAAGTTTGTAGATCCCCATTTTAAGATGCTCTGGCATGAAGACATACCCGTAATCAAAGAAGATAATACAACCATAAAAATAATAGCCGGAAATTATAAAGGAAACATAGCCAATAACCCAGCGCCGAATTCATGGGCAGCGAATAGCGGTAACGAAGTTGCGGTTTGGAATATTCATGTGGATGCTGAAGCAGAGTTTACATTACCCAAAGCAACTACCGAAGTGACTAGAACCCTATATTTTTATGAAGGTTCTGAAATCTATTTCGGGGATAAAAAAGTAAATCCAAATTTCGGAATTGTGCTAGACGCTTCACAAGAGGCAACCTTCAAGGTTGGTTCAAAAAAAGGTCATTTTCTTTTACTACAAGGCAAACCTATTGCAGAACCCGTAGCAAAATACGGCCCATTTGTTATGAATACGGATGAAGAAATTCAACAAGCAATGGATGAATATCGGGTTACCCAATTTGGTGGATGGCCATGGCCCTACCCCGATAATGTGCATGACAAAAATAAAGGGCGTTTTGCCAAATACCCTGATGGAAATCTTGTAGAAAAATCTAAGTGAAACTTACTTTAAAGTTCATTGCATTTAAATCAACCTCAGTAACTTTATAAATCGACATAAATTATTCTTTATCTCCTATTCGATACCGGCAATCTTGTTCTAATATGGTTAGTACAATTAATTATATATCCTAGTTTTAAGTTTCATTCACCAGAGAAGCTAAAAAATTGGCATCAAGTTTATACAAAACGAATTTCAATAATTGTAATACCATTGATGTTTGGACAACTTATTACAAGTTGCATATTGATTATTCAAGAGGTAACTTTTACAAATATTTTAAAGATGCTAATGATTGTTTTGGTCTGGGCATTGACTTTCAGCATTTTTGTGCCATTACACAAACAAGTTGCCAATGCTGAAGATACCGTAATGATTACACATAAATTGGTCAAAAAAAATTGGTCCAGAACTTTAGTCTGGACCATAATTTTTATTCTGGGTTTGATAGACTTTTTTAAACCCTATCTATTTTAGCACCTATGGCACGTAAGCGCTCATCAATGTTTTCATAACCACGGTCAATTTGCTCAATATTATGAATAGTTGATGTTCCTTTAGCTGATAGTGCCGCAATTAATAAAGAAACTCCAGCCCTAATGTCTGGAGAAGTCATTGTGGTTGCCTTCAACGTCGATTGAAAGTTATGGCCAATTACAGTTGCTCTATGCGGATCACAAAGAATAATTTTTGCCCCCATATCTAAAAGTTTATCAACAAAGAATAAACGACTTTCAAACATTTTTTGATGAATGACCACTTCACCTTTGGCTTGTATGGCCACTACCAATAAAATACTCAATAAATCAGGCGTTAAGCCTGGCCATGGAGCATCTGCAATGGTTAAGATAGAGCCATCTATATAATTTTGTACTTCATATCCTTTTTCATGCTTAGGTATGTGAATATCGTCCCCTTGCTTTTCGACAGTAATTCCTAATTTCTGAAAGGCATTTGGTATTTGGCCCAAGTCATCCCAACTTACATTTTTAATGGTAAGCTCACTTTTTGTCATTGCCGCCAAACCTATCCAGCTACCTATCTCAATCATATCTGGGAGCATGGTATGATCGGTTCCTCCCAAATTTTCTACTCCTTCAATATTTAATAGATTAGAGCCAATACCTGTTATTTTTGCGCCCATTCGAACCAGCATTTTACAAAGCTGCTGCAAATAAGGTTCACAAGCTGCATTATATATCGTAGTGGTTCCTTCAGCTAAAACGGCTGCCATAAGAATATTGGCCGTTCCGGTAACGGAAGCTTCATCTAAAAGCATGTAAGCACCTTTAAGTTTATCAGCTTCTACACCATAAAAATACTCTTCACGATTGTATCTAAATTTTGCTCCTAACTTTATAAAACCCTCAAAATGGGTGTCTAGCCTTCTTCTTCCAATTTTGTCACCTCCTGGTTTTGGGATGTACCCTTTACCAAAACGAGCTAATAGCGGTCCCACTAACATTATAGATCCCCTCAAACCTCGACCATCTTGTTTAAATTGGTCAGATTGTAGGTAATCAAGGTTGACATCATCCGCCTTGAAAGTATAAGAGCCCCTGCCCTTTTTCTGAATTTTCACCCCTAAATCCTCCAATAGAGCAATTAGCTTATTGACATCAACTATATCAGGAATATTATGGATAGTTACTTTTTCTGCCGTTAACAATACTGCACAAAGAATTTGTAATGCTTCATTCTTTGCACCTTGTGGAGTAATTTCACCTTTAAGTTGGTGTCCACCTTCAATTCTAAATGTTCCCATGAAACCTTTTAGCTGAGCAGTTAATACCTTTTTTTTCCGCGATTATGATTACGCTGGTGCTTCTTGTTATTATTCGAATTTGATCTATTCGACTTTTGAACTCTATTCTTTAAGAATTGACTGCTCTCAGTGAGGGTTTCACCTTCTTTTCCTAAGTCGATTTCACCATCGCTCAAATCCCTTAAATGATTAAAAATAGCTGAATCTTCAACCGTATCTTTATTCCAATTTAAGTAGCATTTTTTCATATGATTGGCGATGGCATACTCTAATGCAGAGCGTAAATCTCCTTTTTCCCATTTTACGGCCACATCAACCATACGCTTGATATTGTTACCATAAAATCGATATTTTGGAAAATTTTGAGGATATTCAAGAGGTTCAGGTCGTTGTTGTAAAACTTCTTTTGAAGTGATTGGAAAGGGAGAGTCCACATCTAATTTAAAATCGGACATGATAAACAATTGGTCCCACAATTTATGCTGAAAATCAGGGACATCACGCAAATGAGGCTGTAAATTACCCATCACACTAATAATGGATTTAGCCACTTTATTACGTTCGTCTTTATCTTCAATTGATACCGCATGGTTGACCATTTTTTGAAAATGACGTCCATATTCAGGAATTATCAATTGGTCTCGCTCGGTATTATATTCTAAGTTTTCTACTAAATTCAATCTGGAAAGTTTATAATTAAAGTAAACAGGAAGTATCTGTTTAGCGGTTGCAAAATAAGAAAATTAAACGATAAAGACTATTTACAGAGAAATTACGCCCTCAATAACTGATACTTCTTTATATTTTTCGATTACCGCATCCGGATTTTTAAGGTTAACTGTAATTGAAACACTGGTATAAGTACCTTTTTTTGACTTTTTTGATTCTATCACCGCTCCGGTATTATCAAAAATTTTAGTGATACTTTCAATCTTATCTTTATCAGTCGGCACAATAAATTTATACAGATAAATTGAGGGCCAGTTTCCATTCTCAAGAAGTTGTCCTTTCAATCTATTGTAAAACTCATCAGTTTTCTGCTCTCCCATTATTCTTTTTTACAAAGGTAATCGGTTGGGCGGTAATTTTTATGCCTTATTTCCTTTTCATTTCTTTGTATTTTTAAATAAAAGGTATTGAATTCAAAGAGAGTAGTAATTACAGGAGCCCCAGGCACAGGAAAAACAGTAGTTATACAGCAGTTAGAAAATGAAGGCTATCATTGTTTTCATGAAATCATTCGTAGTATGACTGCTGACGCAAAAAATGATGCCAGTTCTAAAAAATTAGTTTCTAATCCTTTGGCTTTTGTAGCTGATCCTTATCAATTCAATTTAACTTTGTTAGAAGGAAGAATCGATCATTTTGAACAAGCAAAAAATTTAGAAGGGAATGTTGCCTTTTTTGACCGTGGTGTGCCCGATGTATTAGCTTATATGGACTATTTTGACCAAGAATATGATGCTAAATTCATTACTGCAAGCAGGAATTATAGGTACGATGCATTATTTATCATGCCACCATGGAAGGAGATTTACATCTCTGATAACGAACGTTTGGAAACTTATGAAGAAGCTGAAGCTATTCATGAAAGTTTGATAAAAGCCTATCAGCGCTTTGATTACGAACCTATTGTTGTACCAAGAACTACTATTGACAAACGTATTACCTTTATTTTAAATGAATTAAAACTCGCTTAGTACAATTGAGTCCGAAAGAAATTTTAAAGAAATATTGGGGTTATTCTGCCTTTAAAGGGTCTCAAGAAAAAATCATATCATCAATTCTTGATACTAAAGACGTTTTGACCTTAATGCCGACTGGCGGCGGCAAGTCCGTCTGTTATCAAGTTCCTGCGTTAGCGATGGATGGTATTTGTGTTGTTATATCACCTTTGATAGCATTAATTCAAGACCAAGTTGAAAGTTTAAAAAAAATGGGCATTAAAGCAATCGCCCTAACCGGAGGAATCCCTTTTGAAGAATTAAATAACATTTTTGATAATTGCCAATATGGTAATTATAAGTTTTTGTACTTATCACCTGAAAGATTGCAACAAAGTATTGTACAAGAGCGCATTCAGCAAATGAATGTCAATCTAATCGCCATTGATGAGGCACATTGTATTTCGCAATGGGGCAATGATTTTAGGCCCTCCTATTTAGATTGTTCTTTATTACGTGAACTTCATTCAGCAACACCTATTATTGCGCTTACGGCAACAGCAACCAAAATAGTTGCCGATGAAATCATGTCAAACTTACAGCTTAAAGAACCCCTGGTTGTCAAAGATTCTTTCTCGCGTAAGAATATCTCTTTTAGTGTTAAGCACACTGAGAATAAGCAACATTATTTAAAACAACTGTTTTCTAATAATGATAATAGTGCTATTGTTTATGTAAGAACTAGAAGAAAGACAATTGAAGTTGCTCAATTTTTAAATAAAAATGGAGCAACTGCCACTCATTATCATGGCGGCCTTAAAGGATCTGAGAAAAAGGATAAACTAAATGCTTGGCTAAACAATAAGACCAATGTCATGGTAGCTACTAATGCATTTGGGATGGGAATTGATAAGGCAGACGTTCGATTAGTGGTCCACTATCAAATACCAGATAGTATTGAAAACTATTTTCAAGAAGCTGGAAGAGCTGGCCGAGATGGACTTCCTTCTAATGCAATAGTTCTTACCAATAAAAATGATGAAGAACTTGCTAAAAACCAATTTTTAAAGGCATTGCCTGACATTGCCTTTGTCAAAAAATGTTACCAAAAACTAAACAGTTATTTTCAAATAGCTTATGGAGAGGGAGCTGGTGAAGTTTTTGATTTAAATTTCAATCTTTTCTGTAATCGTTATGAATTAAATACCCTTTTGACATACAATACTTTACGTATTTTAGATCAAAATGGAGTTATTTCTTTATCCGAAGCTTTTCATCAAAAAACCACTGTACAATTTACAACTTCAAAAGAAACCTTATTCAATTACTTAGAAAGTAATAAGACCGTTTCAGACATTACTTTAATTATCTTAAGAACGTACGGAGGTATTTTTGATTTCGAAACCAAAATAAACACTTATTTACTATCCAAAAAAAGCAATCAAAGCGAAAAAAACATACATACAGTTCTAAACAAACTTAAAGAAGATAATATTTTAGCTTACAGTACTAGTAGTGATGATTTAGAAATTACTTTTTTAGTGCCGAGGGAAGATGATAAAAGCATCAATCCGTTTGCGAAAAAAATTAAGCAATTAAACTTGGTCAAGTCGAACAGCTTGAAAAATATGCTCACTTATCTAAGTCAAAAAAAAGATTGTAGAAGTAGGTTTTTATTGCACTACTTTGGTGAAATTCAAGATGCAGATTGTGGTAATTGCGATGTTTGTAAAGAACGAAACGAGCTACCCGTTGTTTCGGAACATATCAAACCTTACATATTAAAAGTATTGAAAGAAGAAAGGCTAACATCAAGAGCATTGGTATCACTTCTAGAATTTACTGAGAAAGAAATTATAACTGTCATTCAAGAACTATTGGAGGATGGATTTATTGACTTAAATCATAAAAATCAATATGGTATCAAAAAGTAAAAAAAGAGATTTAAGAATTGTCTTTATGGGCACACCAGATTTTGCTGTTGCCGGTTTGGTGGGCTTAATTGAGAATGGATATAATATAGTCGGAGTTATCACGGCCCCTGACCGACCCGCAGGACGAGGAAGAAAAGTAAAAGAATCGGCAGTTAAAAAGTATGCTCTTGAAAAAGGAGTCAAGGTGTTACAACCAACTAATTTGAAAAATGAAGATTTTTTAAAAGAATTGAAGGAGTTGCAGGCTAACCTTCAAATTGTGGTCGCTTTTCGAATGTTACCCAAAGCTGTATGGCAAATGCCAGAATACGGTACTTTTAATTTACATGCCTCCCTTTTACCCCAATATCGCGGTGCAGCACCTATTAACTGGGCAATTATTAATGGCGAAACCGAAACGGGGGTAACTACATTTTTTATTGATGAGAAAATAGATACTGGTGAAATCATTCTTCAAAAAAACATCAAAATAGAACCTGATGAGTCAGCTGGAGAGCTTTATGACAAACTCATGTATTTAGGTGCTAGCGTAATATTAAAAACCGTTGCTTTAATCGAAGATGATACTGTTGTTCTTTCAAAACAAGTTGATAACAACGATTTAAAATCTGCATTTAAGATTTTTCGAGAAACCTGTGAAATCGATTGGACAAAGTCTGGTAAACATATTTACAACCATATACGTGGCCTTAGCCCTTATCCTGTAGCTTGGACAACTTTAATTAGTAAAACCGATGAATTTATTGTCAAAATTTATAAAGTGGCAGTAGAACAGGAAAAACATGAACATAACATTGGTAAGGTTATGGTTGATAAGAAAAGTATTAGAATTGCTATATTAAATGGTTATGTAAAGCTCTTAGAAATTCAATTACCGGGTAAGCGTAAAATGAAAACCCAAGAGGTTCTAAATGGTTTTTCAGTTTCTGAAGATGCCTATGTGCGCTGAACCCTTACTATCACTAGCATGATGTATTTTACCGAAAAACGCTTAGGTTTATCAACAAACCCTTCAAGTTATCAACAAAAACGCTGATTTCCCTTGGTTTTACTTGCCTCAACCCTAAATCCGTATATTTTTGTTCAGCATTAAAATTATTTTAACAACAATTAATTTAATTCAATTATGAACAAAACAGAATTAATCGATGCAATGGCAGCTGATGCTGGCATCACAAAGGCAGCGGCCAAAAAGTCATTGGAATCTTTCTTAGGAAATGTTGAAGGTTCTCTTAAAAAAGGAAACAGAGTTTCTCTAGTAGGTTTCGGATCTTGGTCTGTTTCTAGAAGAAATGCAAGAGAAGGTAGAAATCCACAAACTGGAGCAACTATCAAAATTGCAGCTAAAAATGTTGTAAAGTTTAAAGCAGGTACTGAACTAGGTAATGCAGTAAACTAAAAGCTATATTTTTTATATTCTAAAAAGCACTTCTATAATAGAAGTGCTTTTTTTGTTCATAGAGTTTTTGAAATTATAGCATAAAATCTTACATTTAATACCATTTCATTACTTAAAATAACACGTATAGTGCCAAAAAAAGGGAAATTATTAATCGCAGAACCTGCTTTGACCGGCGATGTTTCGTTCAATAGGTCCGTGGTATTATTAGCAGAACACAATGAAGAAGGTTCTGTCGGTTTTATACTGAATAAACCCCTTGAGTACGATATTAGTGATTTGGTAAACGAAATCGATATCCCTTTTAAAGTATATAATGGTGGGCCTGTAGAGCAGGATAATCTTTATTTTATACACAAGGTACCCCATCTTATTGAAGGTAGCATTGAAATTTCTGATGGTATTTACTGGGGAGGTGATTTTGAAAAAACTATTCAGCTTATCAACAACCTTACTATCACCGAAACCGACATTAGGTTCTTTTTAGGCTATTCAGGATGGGATTCACTACAACTAGACCAAGAGTTATCTTCAAAATCTTGGGTTATTGTTACCAATGAATATGAAAGTGATATTATTGAAAAGTCATCATCTGCCTTTTGGAAAGAAAAAATGGTAGAATTGGGTGGAGATTATCTCATATGGTCAAATGCACCCGAAAACCCTACCTTAAATTAAGCCAGTCTGGCCCTTGCATTTAACTTACCTATCAAACTTTTTGATACCTCAACCTGAAATTCTTTTTTACGGTATTTAGTAATTGGTACGATACCAGTAATAGCATTGGTAATAAAAAGCTCATCGGCTTTTTGAAGTTCAAATGGTGAAATAGATTCTTGGATTATTTCGAATTCCTCAAGATCTTCAAGCAATCTAATTAGTACTTTTCTAACAATTCCATCTAAACAACCATCTTCTAGAGGGGGGGTTTTTATTGTATTCCCTTTAACCAAAAAAAGATTTCCATTAATGGTTTCAACTACTTGTTTTCTATTATTGAGCAATAAACAATTTTGATAACCATTTTCTTTAGCATAAACCCCAGCAACTACGTTTAAAATTTTATTTGTAGTCTTTAAGTTCGAAAGCATATCGGGGTTAATATAATAATCTTTAAAGAGTTCAACCTCATAACTATCTTCTGATAAAATATAGAACAAGTCTTTCAAAGGTGCTACCTTAACAACATAATCTATACCCATGTTTTCAGGTGTATAGTATCCTCCGGGTTTTCTAAATACAATTAACTTTACCCTACTCCCTGATGCATCTAAGTTACTGGTTTTAATTGTTTTAGTGATTTCTTCCTCTAAAAACTCCATAGTGAACTCCATAGGAATTTCCATGCGTAGAATACGCATACTGGCCATTAATCTAAAATAATGGTCTTCCCAGAAGAATAGTTTACCGTTAACAACTCGTATGGTTTCAAAAAGTGCATCGCCGTATTGTAAACCACGATTATCTTGATTAAAAAAACGCTCTGTTTTCGAAAGTAATTGTCCGTTGTAATTAACCATAAAAAAAGCCTTGAAAAAATCAAGGCCAAATATACGTTTTCAAATATTGATTTCTACTTTGAACCAAGTACTTGTTTTAAATCTCCAATCTGGTTTTCCCAAAGCATTTTGGCTTCATCCATTTCATCTTCTTCAGCAAAATCACTTATAAATAAAGAAACATCTTTAGTGATTTCATCAACTATAATTCTCATTTCAAAATAAGAATCATCTTCATTTTCTTCCCATGCAAAACGAACAAATTCATCACTTTTGCGTTTCAGTAGTTTTGCGTTCTCCTCAACTCCGTCCCATATAAAAATAAAGATTTCACCTCTAGAATTTACATTATCGGCAAACCATTCTGATAAACCTGAAGGAGTAGAAATATAATTATATAGTAATTGTGGTGAAGATTGAATCACAAACTCAATTTCAAACTTTATTTTATCACTCATTATTTGTTCGTTAACTATTGACCTAATTTATATAATGCGGTAATATAAAAAAATAAACGACAATTAATAAATTAATTCTGAATTTTGATTCGGCGAAAAAATAGAATTATATTTGCAGCCGCTTAACAATAGCATGGCGAGGTAGCTCAGCTGGTTAGAGCGTCGGATTCATAACCCGGAGGCCGGGGGTTCAAGTCCCCCTCTCGCTACAAAACCCTTGGAAATCCCAAGGGTTTTTTTATGTCTTCTTACTTCTGTGTGCTTCTAAAGAAAAAAAACGTTTCCTTTTAAGGTTAATTACTATTAATATGACGCCTTATTTATCAATTTCTCAAAAATTAAAATTCAAAATTATGACTTCGTCAGTTCCTATTAAATAAAAACACTTACAATTATAATATTTAGTTAAACATTGATAATAAGATATTTAAAAACATAAAAGTAAGTAATTTCGCCGCCTCAAAAATTTATCATATGGACTGTATAGAACTAAATCCTGTAAATGATTTCACCAAATGGGAGGCTGTATATATAAAAGAGTTAAATTCTCTAGAGTTTAAAGAAACTATGGGTGATATGCTTCTATTTGAAGACGATTCTATAAAACTGTGGAATTTGAAATTAGATAAAGGGGAGCGAATGCCATTTCTAAGGCACAATAAAGATTACTCATGGATTTCTGAAACTGATGCACTTTTGAAAAGTAGGTTTGGTAATGGAAGAATCTCACTCATAAGAGTAGTGAAAGGTGAAACCAAATATTTAGAAAATGCCAATAAAGAATACATCAATGATTTGGAAAATATTGGAGATTCGCTTGTGGTTTTTAAAATACTCGAATATAAAGATGCATTTCATGATATACATCCTATGTTAAACTAGTTAAACTATAGTGCTTCTTTCATAATTTTCTCCACTACTTCAGGATTTAGCAAAGTAGAAGTATCGCCTAAGTTACTGGTGTCTTTTGAAGCTATTTTTCTTAGAATACGACGCATAATTTTTCCGCTACGGGTCTTGGGAAGACCAGGTACAAACTGAATTTTATTCAATTTGGCAATTGGCCCAATGTGCTCCGTAATCATTTGGTTAATTTCTTTTTTTAAATTGTCGCGATTACGTGATTCTCCTGTCTCTTTTAAAATTACATAGCCATACAATGCATTCCCCTTAATATCATGTGGAAAACCAACAATCGCAGATTCTGCTACCGCAGGATGCTCGTTAATGGCATCTTCAATAGGCGCAGTACCCAAGTTATGACCAGAAACTATAATTACATCATCTACACGACCCGTAATTCGATAATACCCTACCTCGTCGCGCAAGGCACCGTCACCTGTAAAATATTTACCATCATAGGCCGAAAAGTAAGTGTCTTTATAGCGTTGATGGTCACCCCAGATAGTTCGGGCAATTGATGGCCAAGGAAATTTAATGCATAATCTACCATCAACCTGATTTCCCTTTATTTCTTTACCGCTTTCATCCATTAAGGCGGGTTGAATCCCCGGCATGGGCAAGGTAGCATAGGTTGGTTTCGTTGGAGTTGAAAAGGGTATCGGCGAAATCAAAATTCCACCAGTTTCTGTTTGCCACCATGTATCAACTATTGGGCAATTTTTCTCCCCGACATGATCATTATACCAATGCCATGCCTCTTCATTAATAGGCTCTCCAACGGTACCTAACACTTTAAGGCTTGATAAGTCATAACTTGTAACAAAATCAAGGTTTTCTTTCGCCAATGCACGTATAGCTGTTGGTGCGGTATAGAATTGTGTTACTTTGTGTTTTTGCACTACATCCCAAAAACGTCCAAAATCAGGATAAGACGGAACTCCTTCAAACATTACTGTGGTTGCTCCATTTGCCAAAGGACCGTAAACAATATAAGAATGTCCTGTAATCCAACCAATATCAGCAGTACACCAATACACATCTTCTTCACGATATTGAAATACGTTTTTAAAGGTATATGCGGTATACACCATATAACCCGCTGTGGTATGCATCATACCTTTTGGACGACCTGTTGAACCAGAGGTATACAAAATAAATAAAGGGTCTTCAGCATCCATGACCTCAGGCGGATAATCGCCATAAGCCTTTTCCATAAGAGGTGCCAACCACTCATCACGCCCTTCTTTCATCGCAATTTCAGAATTGATTCTCTTGGCTACTAGTACAGACTTAACATCTGGACAATCTTTCAAGGCATCGTCCACAATACCCTTTAAATCTATAGTTTTTGCACCACGATAAGAACCATCTGAAGTCAAAACCATTTTTGCACCACAGTCATTGATTCTTGTAGATAAAGCTGTGGATGAAAACCCAGCGAAAACAACAGAATGTACCGCTCCAATTCTAGCACATGCCAGCAAAGAAATTGCCAATTCAGGAATCATTGGTAGATAAATCACAACCCTATCTCCTTTTTTGATGCCTTTTTCGCTTAATACGTTAGCCATTTTACAGACTTTCTCGCGCAATTGCTTGTAGGTAATGTGCTGTGCCTCTTCATCAGGATTATTAGGTTCAAAAAGTATTGCTGTCTTATCTCCACGAATATGTATATGCCTGTCGATACAGTTTTCGGTAATATTAAGTTTTGCCCCATCATACCACTTAATTTCTGGTTTTGAGAAATCCCAATCTAAAACGGTATCCCATTTTTTACGCCAAACAAAGTGTTCTTCAGCGATTTCTTCCCAAAATGCCTCGGGGTTCCGTACCGATTTACGATACACCTGAAAATACTCCTCTAAATGTTTGATATGGTAGTTGCTCATGGAAACTAAATAAGAAATTAAAAATAATAAAAAAGGAACTTCAAGACTTATACCTTATTTCCAATTTTACGTACAAAAACAAAGGTTTATTGATTATTGCTCAAAGAACCTTTACTTAAAATATTAATGATCAGTTGCTTCACCCGCTCCGCTTGGAATTCTAATATTCTCTACAATTTCTTGCACGTTTTGGGGTGGTGGAGCCGTAAAACGTGATATCAGAAATGCTAAAAAGAAGTTCACCAGCATCCCGACCGTTCCAAAACCTTCAGGTGAAATACCAAACCACCAATCTTTTGGGGTACTTGTTGCCTCATCACCTATCCAACCCAATTTAAATCGTGCTATATAATATGAAGTAATGGCCAAACCGGCTATCATGCCTGTAATTGCTCCTTCCCTATTCATTCGTTTGCTAAAAATACCAAGCACAATGGCTGGAAAAAAAGAGGATGCTGCTAAACCAAAGGCTAAGGCAACTACTGAGGCAACAAAACCTGGGGGGTTAATACCAAAATATCCAGCCACAATTACCGCCAAAACCGATGATAATCGTGCTATTAAAAGTTCTTTCTTGTCAGAAATTTCAGGAGCAAACTGTTTTTTGATTAAGTCATGTGAAATTGAGGTAGAGATAACCAACAATAAGCCAGCAGCGGTTGAAAGGGCTGCAGCTAATCCACCAGCAGCCACTAGGGCGATAATCCAATTAGGTAAGCCCGCTATTTCGGGGTTGGCCAAAACTGTAATATCACGATCCACATACAATTCATTCTTTGTTGCACTAGCATTTGTTATTAATCGTTGTCCAAAAGTTCCTTTTGCTTCAGAAAACATGGGTTTTTTCCCTTCAATTGCGGATCCAGGCAAATACTGGATCTTGCCATCTCCATTTTTATCTGTCCAAGCTATAAGTCCTGTTTCTTCCCATTTCGTAAACCAAGAAGGAATTTCTTCATATGGAGTTTCTTGAACAGTTTCCATCAAATTAGTTCTAGCGAAAACTGCTATCGCGGGAGCAGTAGTATAGAGTATTGCAATAAAAAACAAGGCATATCCCGCTGATTTTCGAGCATCACTCACTTTTGGCACCGTAAAAAATCGAATAATTACATGTGGAAGACCAGCAGTACCTAGCATTAGAGCTGCTGTTATAAAAAATATATCTGTAGTTGATTTCGTACCATCTGTATATGCGGTGAACCCTAATTCGGTCATCAAACCATCTAATTTGTCTAAAAGATAGATTCCATCTTCACCAGCCAACCCCATACCGATTTGCGGAATTGGATTACCGGTAGCCATTATAGAAATAAATATTGCCGGAACCATAAAAGCAAAAATGAGCACGCAATATTGAGCCACTTGTGTATAGGTAATACCCTTCATGCCGCCTAAAAAGGCATAGAATAACACTACTGCCATTCCTATATAAACCCCAGTATTGACCTCAACATCTAAAAATCTTGAAAATACAACCCCTACACCCCGCATTTGACCAGCAACATAGGTGAAAGAAACAAAAAGCGCTGCAATAACAGCAACTGTTCGAGCTATATTAGAATAATAGCGATCGCCAATAAAATCAGGGACGGTAAACTTTCCAAATTTTCGAAGGTATGGAGCCAGTAAAAGCGCCAATAATACATACCCACCTGTCCAGCCCATTAGATAGACAGAGCCGTCATAACCTGAAAACGCAATAATGCCCGCCATTCCTAAAAAAGAGGCGGCTGACATCCAATCTGCAGCAGTTGCTAAGCCATTTGCTAAAGGAGAAACTCCACCTCCCGCAACATAAAACTCTTTTGTTGAACTTGCTCTAGACCAAATGGCAATTCCGATATATAGGGCAAAAGTTAAGCCTACAATGATAAACGTCCAAGTTTGAATTTCCATAGCTTATTCGTTTACCCCATATTTTTTATCCAGCTTATTCATAAGTTTTACATAGATAATTATAAGCAATACAAAAACATAAATAGCACCCTGTTGTGCAAACCAAAAGCCCAATTTGAAGCCACCTAGTCTGATTGTGTTTAATTCATCTACGAGAAGAATTCCAAAGCCATAAGAAACAACAAACCATACAAATAGTAGGATAGCGAGGTATTTTAAATTTTCTCGCCAGTATTTTTTGCGTTGTGAAGTATTCATGAAAAGTTGGTTATTTCATGAAATATATGAATTCCTGAAGACAATACGACAAAAGTCATATTGATAGTAGGAGAAATACTTTATAACGTATTCAAATAGTTAGAAACATTACTCCCAATACGTTCTTGGATATTTGAAATAGCTGCTTTTTCAAAAGTTTCACCCATTATACTCTCATAAAGCTCTATGTATCGCTCGGAAACAGATTCAACATAATCATCACTCATTTCTGGAACGATTTGCCCTTCTAAACCCTGAAATTCATTGGCGATTAGCCATTGGCGCACAAACTCTTTAGAAAGCTGTTTTTGTTCTTCTCCTTTAGCCTGACGTTCCGTATATCCATCAGCATAAAAATATCGTGACGAATCTGGCGTGTGAATTTCATCAATAAGCACAATTTCACCATCTTGGGTTTTTCCGAATTCATATTTGGTGTCAACCAAAATTAATCCTCGCATGGCAGCAAGTTCAGTTCCACGTTCATACAAAGCTTTAGTATACTTTTCTAAAACTTCATAATCTTCTTTTGAAACTATACCTTTCTTTAAAATATCAACTTTAGAAATATCTTCATCATGATCGCCCTTCTCAGCTTTTGTAGCAGGAGTGATTATAGGTTCTGGGAATTTATCGTTCTCTTTCATTCCTTCTGGCATTGCTTCTCCACAAAGTATTCTTTTACCAGCTTTATATTCTCTTGCTGCATGACCTGACATATAGCCTCTAATCACCATTTCTACTTTGAAAGGTTCACAAGCTTTACCAACGGCAACGTTAGGGTCTGGAGTATCGAGTAACCAGTTAGGCACAATATCTTCTGTTGCTTGCATCATTTTGGTAGCAATCTGATTCAGAATCTGTCCTTTGTAAGGTATTCCTTTGGGCATCACCACATCAAAAGCAGATAAACGATCTGTAGCGACCATTACCAAAATATTACTTTCTAATGTATAGACTTCTCTTACTTTTCCTTTGTATACAGATTTTTGTCCTGCAAAGTGAAAATCAGTACCCATTATGGTATTTGACATGCTAGGCTAGTTTTGGTGCTCAATATTTTTATAAGCGTCGATGACTTTTTTGACCAATTTATGACGAATCACATCTTTATCATCTAAATAAATGATACTAATACCTTCGGTATTTTTTAATATTAACAAGGCTTCTTTTAATCCAGAAATGACACGACGTGGTAAATCTATTTGTCCTGGATCACCTGTTAGCAAAAACTTAGCGTTTTTACCCATACGTGTCAAAAACATCTTCATTTGTGCGTGGGTTGTATTTTGAGCCTCATCAAGAATCACAAAAGCGTTGTCTAAGGTACGTCCGCGCATAAAGGCCATAGGGGCGATTTGAATGGTGCCATCTTCAATATATTTCTCTAATTTTTCAGGAGCAATCATATCTCGAAGGGCGTCATACAAGGGTTGCATGTATGGGTCTAGCTTTTCTTTTAAATCACCTGGCAAGAAACCAAGATTTTCACCAGCCTCCACTGCCGGTCTCGTCAAAATAATTTTACGTACCTGCTTTTCTTTGAGTGCTTTTACGGCTAAAGCCACACCTGTATATGTTTTACCAGTACCTGCAGGTCCAATTGCAAAAACCATATCATCTTTTTTACTGGCATCTACCATACGGCGCTGATTAGCAGTCTGCGCTTTAATTAGTCTTCCACTTACTCCATGAACCAATACCTCACCACTTGATTTTGATGAGTTTTCTTGCTCGCCGTTACTGGTTAAAACCCGTTCTATGGAATTTTCATCCAACTTATTATACTTTGCAAAATGTGCGGTAAGCATATCAAATCGCTTATCAAATTCTTCAAGTAATTCTTCATCACCATAAACTTTAATCTTGCTGCCACGGGCTACAATCTTAAGTTTAGGAAAGTATTTTTTCAGTAATTGAATGTTTTCATTCTGTTGCCCAAAAAAATCCCTTGGGCTAATATCGGTGAGTTCTATTATAAGTTCGTTCAAAGAAAATTTGCTATTTAGTGAGTTGTAGTATTCTTTTAGAAAAACTTCTTCTTCCTTTTGTTTAATTTTACAAACAAACTTAACCAAAAAAGGGTTTTCTGAGGCAAAAACATATCAACAGTAGTTTATGGCAATTATTACATTAACAACAGATTTTGGGTATAAAGACCATTATGTTGCTGCCATAAAAGGTAGCATCTTAAAAGAAGTGCCCGATGTCAGTATTGTTGATATTTCTCATTCCATTTCACCATTAGATATTCAAGAATGTGCATATATCTTAAAAAATGCCTATCTCTATTTCCCTAATGAAACAATCCACATTATAGGTATGGATTCTGAAGTATCACCCGAAAGCCAGCACATTGCCGTTAAAGTAAATAATCATTACTTTATAGGGGCAAACAATGGAATCATCTCATTGATAACAAAAGAACTGAGTGTTGAACAACTGGTTGAAATTAGTATTCCCAATACTTTAAATAATTCGTTTCCTGTTATGGATGTATTTGTAAAGGTTGCGTCTCACTTGGCCAGAGGAGGAAAACTCGAGGTAGTTAGTAAACCATTTAAAGGCCTTAAAGAGATTAAAGAATTAGAGCCACGTATTACCAATGACGGGAAGACCATAATAGGTAACGTTATTTATACCGACAACTATGGCAATGTAGTGACCAATATCACTAAAGCCCTATTTGAAGCGTATAGAAATGGAAAACCTTTTGAAATCATTGCACGGCGCCAAAAAATAACTTCAATTCACAACAATTATAACGGTATTATCAATTATGATTTGCCTGAAAACAAGCGTTTAGGCGCTAGTGATTTATTAGCCTTGTTCAATTCATCAGGACATATTGAACTTGCCATTTATAAGAGTGATTTAAAATCAGTTGGTGGGGCTTCAACTTTATTAGGACTTAAGCATCATGATATGATAACCATAAACTTTTTATAAATGTTGGTCAGAATTGTAAAATTGACATTTAAGACAGAAAATATTTCTAGTTTTGAAAAGTTATTTGAAGAAACCAAAAGTTATATCAGAAAATTTGAGGGCTGCACTTTGTTAGAATTATATCAAGACCAAAACAATCCAAATATATTTTTCACCTATAGTTATTGGGAAAACGAGACTTTTTTGGATAGTTATCGAGAATCTGATTTTTTCAAATCGGTCTGGTCACGAACCAAAGTTCTATTTAATGATAAGCCTCAAGCTTGGAGCTTGATTAAAAAAGCTGTTTTGAGTTAATAAGCCATATGATAGCTATTTTCAAAAAAGAAATTAAATCGTTTTTCACCTCATCTATTGGGTATTTGATTATTGGACTATTCCTTCTCTTAAATGGGTTATTCCTATGGGTTTTTAAAGGTGATTTCAACATATTTGATTATGGCTTTGCTGATTTGAGCAACTTTTTTCTATTAACCCCTTGGGTGTTTCTTTTTTTAATCCCTGCTATTACCATGAAAAGTTTCTCTGAAGAACGTAAACTGGGCACTTTAGAATTGTTATTGATTAAACCCATTAGTATTCTTCAACTGGTAGCTGGTAAATTTTGGGGCTCATTAATACTCTGTGTTATTGCCATTTTACCAACTATAATTTATGTTTTATCAATTTCGAGTTTGGGGTTAGTTGAGGGTAATTATGATTTAGGAGTAGTCATCGGATCCTATTTTGGGGTGTTATTTTTAATTGCAACTTATACTAGTATTGGTCTTTTTGCATCTTCAATTTCGGATAATCAGATTCTCTCTTTTATCATTGCAATCGTACTCTGCTTCTTTCTCTTTTTTGGATTTGAAGCCCTAGCAACTTTAGTGACTGCAGGAGACATCCAACAATTGATAAAATCATTTGGGGCAAAAACCCATTTTGAGCGCATCGCTCAAGGAATTATAGATACCAGAGACATTATTTACTTTGTATCATTTACTCTCTTTTTCTGTTACTTAACATATACGCAGCTTAAAAACTTAAACAAATGAAAAGAAAATCATTTCTAAATTTGTTTAAAGGACTAGTCTTGTTGATTGGTGTCAATATTTTAGCTGGTTTCATCTACACCCGTTTTGACCTAACCGAAGACAATAGATATACTTTATCAGAAGAAGCTGGGCTAACTGCTATGAAATTTGATGCTCCAGTACTAATTGATGTATTATTGGAGGGCAATTTACCACCTGAGTTTACCAAACTTAAGAGAGAAACAATTTTACTTTTAGAACAGTTTCAATCGAAAACTAATGCTATCAAATTTGACTTTATAAATCCGCTAGAAGATTCTCAAAACAGGCAGCAAACCATATCAGAATTGCAGCAATTGGGGCTCACACCAGCTAATGTGACTATTGAAGAAGATGGGAAAGTATCTAATGAATTGGTATTTCCTTGGGCTATGGTCAATTACAACAATACTACTATAAAAGTACCCCTATTAAAAAACAAGTTGGGTGCTACCGTCGAAGACCGAATCAATAATTCTGTTCAACAATTAGAATATGCTTTTGCCGATGCTTTTACCAAGTTGGCAATTAAAGAAAAAAAACGAGTAGCCGTTATTAAGGGTAATGGTGAACTTGATGATATTTATTTGGCAGATTATCTTACTTCTATTCGTGATTACTACAACATTGGAGCAATTACTTTAGATTCTGTTTCAAGTAACCCTCAAAATGTCTTGAATCAGTTAAATAACTTTGATTTAGCACTTATTGCAAAACCTACCGAACCTTTTACAGACCAAGAAAAATATATTTTAGACCAGTTTATTATTAATGGCGGAAAATCTATCTGGCTTATAGACCAAGTAGTAATGGAATTAGATAGTCTTTTTAATGAAAAGGGCACTGCTATGGCAATACGAAGAGATTTAAATCTTGATGATTTTTTCTTTAAATACGGTATACGGATAAATTCGGTATTGGTAAATGATTTATACAATACCCCAATAGTATTAGCTACTGGAGAAGCCAATGAATCTCAATATAATCCGCTTCCATGGGTGTATCATCCTATGGTCTTCTCTAAAAACAATCATCCTATAAATAATAACATAGAAGCATCAAGATTTCAATTTGTGAATACTATTGATACACTAACCAATAAAAACACTAAAACTATTTTATTAAGTTCTAGTCCATTATCAAAACCTGATGGTATCCCCAAACAAATAGGTTTGTCCATACTTAATACCCAACCCAAAAAAGAATCATACTTACAAAAAGGAAATTTACCATTGGCCGTATTGATTGAAGGAGAATTTAATTCAGCATTTACAAACAGAATAAAACCATTGTCAATAGAAAACCCTATTGAAAATAGCACTCAAAATCAAATGCTGGTTATAGCCGATGGGGATGTAATTAAGAATCAGATTCGAAATGGTAGACCCCTTGCCCTTGGCTACGATAAATGGACAAACAACACCTATGGTAACAAGGAGTTTTTGGTTAATAGCATCAATTATTTACTCGACGACACCGGACTTATAAACATTCGAAACAAGAAAGTCGCTATCCCTCTTTTGGATATTCAAAAAGTAAGTGAACAAAAATTGAAGTGGCAGGTTATAAACATTGGTATTCCCGTAGTAATCACGTTACTTATTGGGTTCGCTTTCAATTATCTTAGAAAAAAGAAATATGATGCTTAAGTGTTGATAAAATAGTTTTTGAACCCAGTAGTTTTAAAATATCTTTGTTTTTATCGGTTAAGCAAACGTAAGTCTATACAAAAAGCCTTTGACCGATTTATAAATGTAAACTGACAGCATGAAATTTATAGTATCAAGTACTTATTTATTAAAACAACTTCAAGTTTTAGGCGGAGTTATTAATAGCAGTAACACGTTACCGATATTAGATAATTTTTTATTCGATTTAAGTAATACTAAGCTCATTGTTTCGGCTTCTGACCTTGAAACTACCATGAGTTCCGTATTAGAGGTTGATTCAGATTCTGAAGGTGCTATTGCAGTACCTGCAAGACTTTTATTAGATACGTTAAAGACTTTTCCTGAGCAACCATTGACGTTTATCGTTGAGGACAACAATACGATTGAAATTAGTTCAAATCACGGTAAATATGCTTTGGCCTATGCTGATGGGGCTGAATTTCCAAAGGCAGTAGAGCTTTCAAATCCAAGTTCGACGACATTGATGGGTGATGTTCTCGCCACTGCAATCAATAAAACCATTTTCGCCGCTGGTAATGATGATTTAAGACCGGTAATGAGCGGAGTGTTTTTTCAGTTTTCGACAGAGAATCTAACGTTTGTGGCCACTGATGCTCATAAACTGGTGAAATATCAAAGAAACGATGTTCAGGCATCTGAGGTTGCCGAATTTATAATGCCTAAAAAACCTTTAAATCTTTTAAAAGGAATTTTAGCAGGCTCTGAATCAGAAGTAAAAATCGAATACAATGAAAGCAATGCTAAGTTTACTTTTGATGATACAGAACTTATTTGTCGTTTAATCGATGGAAAATATCCTAACTATGAAGCGGTAATTCCAAAGGAAAACCCAAATCAACTTTCTATTTCAAGAAATCAATTTTTAAGTTCTGTTCGCAGGGTTTCTATATTTTCTAATAAAACAACACATCAAATTCGACTTAAAATAGCAGGTGCAGAATTAAATATTTCGGCTGAAGATGTTGATTACAGCAACAAAGCAGAAGAGCGCTTATCATGTGCTTATCAAGGAGATGATATGCAGATTGGCTTTAATTCTAGGTTTTTGGTTGAAATGTTGAATAATCTTTCTTCTGATGAAATTTCATTAGAAATGAGTTTACCCAACAGAGCTGGAATTTTAACTCCCGCTGATGGGCTTGATGAAGGCGAACATGTAACCATGCTTGTTATGCCTGTAATGTTAAATAGTTAAATTACCAACCTATCATATTTAAAAGGGTATCATTCTTCAATGCTACCCTTTTTTATTATATAAATTTAATCGTTAAAAAATACGAGGGGCTTTCCCCATTTGCGGCTTTTACAGCATTCACAATAGGCATTATAAAACCTAGTACACCCACTCCAATTAAAGTTAAAATTCCTAATCCTAATAATAGTATTGCCGGAATACTGAGAACAATGTAGAGGAGCATACTCAATTGAAAATTAATGATTGACCTTCCATGTTCGTCCATACCGAAAACAGTGTTCTTTGAAGTTAACCATATGATTAGTGGCACAAAAAAACCTCCAAAGCCTGTGACATAATGCAATAGCTGGGTCAAATGAGTTATGGAGACCAACGTATTGTCCTTTCTTAAAACTTGTTTATTTACTAATTCCATTTTCTATTGATTTAATGATTGATGTACTTATTGGTAGCATTTTTATCGAAAATGTTACATCGAGAGGGTAATTCGTATTTTTGACCCATGTCACATACTGATAATATTATAGCCTTAGCAAGTGCTTCGGGTACAGGAGCAATTGCCGTAATCCGTATTTCAGGAAAAGATGCTATTGAAATAGTAGCTACTAAATTTCAGTCCGTTAGTAATAAGAAGTTAAACAATCAAAAAACACATACGATTCACCTAGGTCATATAGTCGATAAGGGTAAAGTAATTGATAAAGTTTTGGTTTCAATTTTTAAAGGCCCTAATTCTTATACAGGCGAGAATGTTATTGAAATATCATGTCATGGATCACCCTATATACAACAACAAATAGTCCAATTATTTTTAAGAAATGGATGCAGAAGTGCCAATGCAGGTGAATTTACGCTCAGGGCATTTTTAAATGGTAAAATGGATTTGAGCCAGGCGGAAGCTGTTGCTGATTTGATTGCTAGTGATAGTGAAGCAGCACATCAAATTGCTATGCAACAAATGCGCGGTGGTTTTAGTAACGAAATTGCCAATCTCAGACAAGAATTATTGGATTTCGCCTCTCTTATTGAGTTAGAGCTTGATTTTTCTGGTGAAGATGTAGAGTTTGCTGATAGAACCCAATTCAATAAATTATTAACTAAAATTACCGAACTCTTAAAAAAGTTAATCGACTCCTTTGCTTTGGGCAATGTCATCAAAAACGGTATACCTGTCGCTATTGTTGGTGAACCCAATGTTGGTAAATCAACATTGCTTAATTCTTTATTGAATGAGGAGCGCGCCATTGTTAGCGATATTCCCGGAACCACACGTGACACCATAGAAGATCAAATAGCAATAGGTGGAATTAATTTTAGGTTTATTGATACGGCAGGAATACGAGAAACTATTGATAAAGTAGAACAAATAGGGATTGCACGTGCGTTTGAGAAAATAGAGCAAGCAGCTTTAGTCATCTATCTTTTTGAAGCAGCAACGGATAAAAAAGAGGATATTCAAAAGTTACAGGGCAACTATCCAGATAAGAAAATTATACTTATAGCGAATAAGGTAGATGCAATAGATGAAGCTCAATGTTCAAAACTAAAGAATGACTTTCCGTCAATTCAACTACTTTCAGCCAAAACTGGTCAGGGTGTAAATGATTTAAAAACTAAACTATTAGAACTCTCTAATGCAGGTGAATTAGGCAAAAGTGATACTATAATAACCAATAACCGCCATTATGATGCTTTGCTCAAAGCTTTAGAAGCTATTCAAAAGGTCAAAGAAGGAATGGAAATAGAGCTGGCCAGTGATTTGATGACCATTGATATTCGAGAAGCATTGTTCCATTTAGGTGAAATTACAGGTAGTGTCACTACAGATGACCTCCTAGGGAATATTTTTTCTAATTTTTGTATTGGTAAATAATTTAATTTCAAAAAAAAGCATATCGTATCTTTATAATTCCAAAACTTATTCATGTTTAGTTTTTTTATCAAGAAAAATTTTTTAGTTGATCATTTAGAAGGATTCATCGATATTCATAACCATATCTTGCCTGGAATCGATGATGGCGCAAAAACCATAGAAGAATCTATCAGTTTGATTAAAGGTTTTGGAGAGTTTGGAGTAAAAGATTTCATCTGTACACCGCACATAATGCATAATTATTATGAGAATACTCCAAAAACGATAAAGAAATCTTACAAAAAATTGAAAAAAGTTTTAAAAGAAAAAAAATACGATATAAAATTAAGTTACGCAGCGGAACACATGATTGATGATAATTTTGAACATATTTTAGGAAAAGACAAAATATTGCCATTAAATTCAAATCATCTTCTTATTGAAATGTCTTATCTACAACCAAGTATTAATTTTGATGTGTCAATTCAAAAGATTCAGAGCAAACAATTTTTCCCTGTTTTTGCTCACCCAGAACGTTATCAATATTTAAATAGCGATTATGAAAAATATGAATACTATAAATCTAAAGGACTAAAATTTCAAATGAACCTTTTATCCCTTAGCAACTATTACGGTAAGGAAATAAACAAAACTGCTCTTAAGTTATTAAATGACGGTTTATATGATTTTATAGGCAGTGATGTTCATAATACCAGACACTTAAGCAACATTAAAAAAATAAAAATCAATAAACAAACCGTTGGAAAGTTGCTAACAATAATTGACAATAATAAACAATTCTTGTAGGTCTTATTTACCCAGTTGCCACCATTTTTTCTCCTTTACTCCATAGCCATATCCATATTTACCACCATAGCCCAAATCTGAATTTTTGACTGCATTAACAACAAAAGCTAAATTTGGAAATTTACCTTCTTTCATTAACTGAATTGGAACTTCCAGTATTCTTTTTTCAGTATATCCAGCTTTTGTAACATAAATTACTTGAGAAACGTAATTACTGATTAAAAGAGTATCACTTACAGCAATCACTGGCGCTGAATCGACGACGATATAATCATACTTATCAGCTACTTCATCCAACAAATCTTTAAACCTATCTTTCATCAATAATTCCGTAGGATTTGGAGGAATCTTTCCTGAATAAATAACATCTATTTTCTCCTCCCCCACATCAATATTTTGAATTACTTGTTTGCTAGAAAATTTTTCATCAAATAAATAATCAGTTAAACCAACATTGGTATGTCTTGGTTTGGAATCTGTCTCTTTCGCCAATGAAGAATTATAAAATTTATAAATCTTCGGGTTTCTTATATCAGCTCCAATTAAAAGTACTTTCTTTTTAGTGGTAGCCAGTATTTTTACCAGATTTGATGATACAAATGTTTTACCTTCTCCAGGTATACTTGAAGTTACTAAAACTATGTTAGCATGTGTTGAACTATTCTTAGTTCTTAACAAGTAATCTAAATTGGTTCTCAAAATCCTAAATGACTCAGCCAAAATTGACCGGTCATTACTTTCTACCATCTTAGCTTCTTTTCTTTCTAATTTCGGGAGTTCAGCTAAAACAGGAATGTTTTTGACTATATCTTCGACTCCAGTTTTACTATGAACTTTATTGTCCATTAAACTTGAGACATATACACCAGCAAAAGGTATAATAAAGCCCAAAAGGATAGAGGCTAAAAGAATAATTGGCTTGTTCGGCGAAACAGGGTCAAATGAATCACTGTATGCAAAATCTATTACCTTCGATTTTGGTGAAGATGATGCAAAAGTAATTTGAGATTCTTCTCTTTTTTGAAGAAGATATAGGTAAAGGGATTCTGTTGTTTGTTGTTTTCTTGTAATATCTCTAAGCGCTCTTTCATTTTTTGGAGCAGAGTAAATTTTTGAATTAAGTCTTGAAAGTTGCGAACTCAAATTATTTACCTGCAAGTTTAAAGTATTGGTCATACTATTTAAACTTGATTGTAAACTTCGTTTCAAACCATTAAGCTCTTGATCTAAATTTACTATAATTGGGTTCTTTTCATTTGAACTTTCTAGTAATCTTTCTCTTTGAGAAACTAATTGATTCCATTTAGCGGTAGTTGCAGCAATAGAGGCGTCTGCCAAGCCTATATTTGATGGTAAAACTTCATAACCATCCTGCGACTCCACATAATCCTGCATGCTAGCAGCAATACTATACTGCGTTGAAACCTGCTGTAATTCTTGTTGATTTTCAGCACCTACTGTTAAATTTAAACTGGCCTGCGAAGCAATATCAGTAAGGCCCCTGTCAGTTTTGAAATCTTGAGCAGTTTGGTCAACATTTGAAAGGTTTGAGTAAATTTCAGCAATCCTATCTTCTATAAAACTTGAAGTTTTATCAGCTACATTTTTTTTGTCTTCAATTGCATTATTATTATAATTATTAATTAAAGCATTTAAAATGTCTCTACCCCTATCGGGGACGGGGTCTTTTAATGAAAGATTTACAATATTAGAAAACTCTTTAGATTGTTCTATTATCGTATTTTTTTTGTAATACTCCGCTATTTTTGACAATGGAATAACTTCAATTTTATACTTTTTGCCACTTAATTTACTTACATCCGCTTCCCTTGGAAGAACAACAATATCTCCTAATAGAGTTTTAATTGTTTTTCCAAATGAATAAGTTTTTATTCCACTTTTATCCCCATCTCTATCTTCTTGAAATTCGAACTTATTACTTGAGGTTACATTAATAAAAAAGTTTGCTTTAGAATTGTTTACTACAGAATCTGCCTTAATAAAATTTAATTCAAATGGAATCTCATCGTATAAATCGGAATCTTTAATGTTACCAAGTTCAAAAAATTTAACATTAAGACCTAATTGATAAGCAACTTCAATAAAACTTGTCCTAGAGTTCAATATTTCTAATTCATCCTCTACTTTATTACCCCCGCCTGACAAAAAATTTAAATCTTTAAAGAGTGATAACTCAGGATTAGAACCATTATCTTCAAGTATTTGAATCTTAGCTGCGTTAGCAAATTGAGGTATTGCATATCTTAGATAAATTAATCCACCGGCTGCGAAAATAATAATGGACAATAAAAACCACTTCCAATGCTTTGTATAGCTAGCGACAATCTTACTTATATCAATACTATTGCTAGACAATCCGACGTTTGAATCCATAAAATTATTACTGAATTTTAGTTTCGTGTTAAAATCAAAACTGTGGAGGTAATTAAAATTGAAGCTATTGAAACTGCAATGGTTGCCCTATTATCTAAACTTGAAGATGTAATTGCTGATTTATTAGGTTCTATAATTACAACATCATTTTGAGTTAGATAATACACCGGTGACTGCACCGCCTTTTTTGAAGTTAAATCTATACGATGATAAATTTTTGTCCCATTAAAATCCCTTATCACCAAAACATTTTTCCTCAAGCCTTTTAAGGTAATATCGTTTGCAAGACCTAAAGCTTCCATAATAGTTATTTCTTCTCCATTAATTTGATAGGTGCCTGGTCTGTTGACTTCACCTAAAATGGTAACCTGAAAATTCTGTAGCCTTATATTAATAATTGGATTTTTTAAATAATCCTTTTCTAATTGTTCTCTAAGACTAATTCTCAATTCCTCTGGAGAAAGACCTGCAACTTTAATTTTACCGAGTACTGGGAAATCAATTTCTCCTCCTTGATCTACTAAATAATCTACTTGCTGAATTGTACCTCCAAGTTTTGTGACTTCTGATTGAGAAGGCGCTCTAAATAAATTAAAAGGAGCGCTAGCTTCAGGATTTAATGTAGAAATATGAATACTGATAATGTCATCTGTTTTAAATTTAGGGGCAAAATTATCCTCATTAACAATAGTTTCAAAATTACTTACATCTTGAAAATAAACAACTTCTGACTTAGATGCACAGGAATTCAAAACAATTAGAAATGAAATAATTAAAATAAAATTAATACAATTGACTAGTTTTCTTAAGTTCATGGTACTGGTATATTTCTTACAAAAATAGCATATAAAGCAACCTCTTTAATAGGCATTGCAAATTATCAACCTTAATTCGCTTGTAGCTTGATGATTTTTTCCTTTTTTCCTTTCTCTAAGTATTTAGTATACTCCTGTTTCCACTTACCCGAGCCAAAAATCTTTATCAAATCAAAAATTGGTTCGGAATCATTATCGTCAAATAAGACATTTAAACAAATATGTTCTATTTTTTGCTGTATTTTATCTTTTGAAAATTTATTAAACTTATTTTCTAGCTTCAAAAAATCTTCGGCTTTATCATATATTTTTTGTGATATGTAATTTTCAAATATATTTTCTTTGATAAAATCATTCTTGAAACTATATTGATTTAGTCTTTCTGCATCTGAATCTTCAATAAAATTAATAATTTGAATTAAAAGCTCTGAATCCATCTTCACTCCAATTGAAGTCGAAAAAGTACCTTTCTTAAATTCTTTTTGATTTACTGTCAAAAAAAGAATAGTACTAACGACATCTTTTAAATTCGTAAAAACTTCTTCTTTATAAATATACTTAAGGTTAATTTGTCTTTTTAGTCTAAGTTGCCCCTTAATGTAATTAACTTCAGAATTTTTAGTATCATAAACCTTATTTAGACGTACAGAAATAAAATTAGTATTCGAATTGTTCTCATTTAGACTTTCTAGATATAACTCTGCCAGCCTTTTACTAACTTCTAGTGTTGTAGTAGGTTTGAAAGCTCTATTTGATGAACAGAACACAAATTTTTCTACATCAAATTCTTTAGCCAAGTCCGCTATTAACTTTGTAGAAGTAAGATTTTGCTGTATGGTCTTATTTTGATTATCATCTAGAAATTCAAGAAATGTATTGCCCGCAGCATGAATAATAACTGATGGTTTAAAATTAACAAATAAATTTTTCATCAATTTTTTATCCTTTATATCCATCAGCTTTGGAATGATTTCCAAGGAAGACGAATTACTCAAAAACCCAGATATTTGATTTAAACTAGATTCAGAATTGTCAATTAAAAGGATTCTTGCTTTGATATTCAATCTGTACAACCTTTTTGCAAATTCACTACCTATACAACCGCCTGCACCTGTTATAAAAATAGTTTTATTTTGAAGTATATCTAAATCTTTCTGGTTGAATAAGTTGTTTTGAATTTGATTTGGAAAAATAGTTTTATAATCCAATTTTTCAGTTTCAAATTCATTTATATCTGAAATAGAATTTATTGTAATACCTAATGAATAAATTTTACTAATAATCTCAAAGTAACTATCTGAATTATCATTCTTATGAAACAAAAATATTTCTGATATTTTATTTTTCTTTATATGATATGGAAATTGCTCCAAGCCTATATCCCCATTAGTACTTTTAAATACCTTAACAAGGTTTTTATTTTGATCTTCAAATTTTCCGGAAATATTTGCCAAAAAATTGTTATCATATTCTTCATCCGTTATTAGAACAACCTGGGGCAGGGGGCTATATTTTGAAGTCATTCTTCCCTTAATGCTCTTGTACAAAAACCTGGAAGCAACCAAAGCAGAAAAACTTAAAACACTATGCACTATAATTATGGAGAGAGGCACCATTAAATCATTCTCCAAAACTAATTTTCCGTTGATTACAACTAAAACAATTGTTAAAATATTTGAAAGGCATATGGCATTAAATATGCTATAAACCTCTCTTGTTCTATCATACTTTACGATACCTTTATGTATGCCAATGAATAAGAATATCATCGAAGTTATTGCAACAATTATAGGCAATTGTACGAGCATAGTATGGCTACTAATATCCGGCAAAATAAAGGAGCATAATGCATAGGATAAAACAAAGGACATAGCCGTTAATAACACGTCAATGAAAAAAACTAAACTAATGGGGAACAACTTTTCATGAAAAACTTTCATTCGTTGTAATTTATTTAAATTCAAAAGCAAAAATAAAACAATTGTAGTGCTAAGAACACCTTTTAAAACTCTTTTCGTTAAAGAAGTAAAAAAATCGGGTGTTTGAATTATTTTTGATATATAAATCGTGTTTTAGTTGAGTAAATCAAAGTCTCCATGTATATATTTATAAAAAAATATACTAGCTTTTCGTTGATAACGTTTTAAAAGAGCTAAATACTAACTACCTATGTCCAATAAAACGATATTGAATGCTATCGAAAGAAAATCCATTTTGTTTATTGGAGACTTTCTCATTATTGGTTTTTCTTTACGTAATTTCATTTTAAGAGCAATTGACTATCAAGATGATGAAACCTTAACGACAAAGGTTTTGATTTTTGCAATTGGTTTAATTGCCTATTTTACCATCGCTTACGTTCTAGACTTATATAATTTAGAAAAAGCACCCAAAACCCTTACGCTAACTGCAATTCGTGTTTTTTCTATTGCCTTCATTTTTACAATAGCCGAATTCATTATCACAACCATTATTTTTGATTTTGCATATTGGAGAATACATCTTGCTGTTTTTACAATATTTTGCCCTATTCAATTGGTATTATGGAGGCTATTATTTAATTACATTTTTAAATTCGTTCCAATAACCAAAAGGGTATTATATCTCTATGATAATACTACCGAAGATTCGCTCAACAAGAATATAGGTTTAATTAATGGTGATGACGAAAAAGAAACGCATCACAAAGTAGTCTCCACCTACCTAAATAATGAAATATCTGAAGCTGAGAGTGATTTAAATAATTTAAAAAAAGATGTAGATACTTGGATTATCAATACTAGAAATTACAATCATTTTAGCCCAAAGATGGAGCGCAAAATGGTTAGTTCAATTTTAGAGCGTAAAGACATCATTACTTACACATCCTTCTACGAAAGTATTTATGAGGCCTTACCCATTGATTCTCACAACGATAGTATTTATGAAATTCTACAATTAAAAAATAATAAAATCAGGTACGTTCAAAGTATCACTAGTTTCTGTTTCAATTTTATTTTAGCCTTTTTTACGGGAATAGCCTTTTTTAGTGTAGTACCCTTTGTTTATATAATGAATATTTTCTTCAATCGAGGGCCACTATTTTATGCTCAATTAAGAGTTGGTAAATATGGGAAAGAATATAAAGTTTATAAATTTAGATCGATGGTTGTTGATGCCGAAAGCAAAGGTGCTCAAATGGCAACGAAAAATGATGTAAGAATTACCAAGTTTGGAAAAATTTTAAGAAAGTTCAGAATTGATGAACTACCACAAATATTATCCGTTATTGAAGGTAATATGGTTTTCATAGGGCCAAGACCTGAGAGAAAGGTTTTTGTTGACAAACTTAATGAAGTTACACCTTTTTACAATGTTCGCCATTTAGTAAAACCTGGTATAACAGGCTGGGCTCAAGTAAAATATAAATACGGAGAAAATATGGAAGATTCTATCCGAAAACTTGAGTATGATCTATATTACATTAAGAATAAATCAGTTGTTTTAGACTTAAGAATCATTTTTAAAACGGTTACTACCATACTTTTCTCTAGAGGTGTTTAAAAGACGTTTGATTTCAAATTGTTTTTATCATTTATTTCAATATGATTATTGATATTTGACAAAAGTTTTTTAATGAAAATTTTAATTACTGGAGCGGCTGGTTTTATCGGGTTTAATCTCTGTAAAAGTTTAATGAATTCAAATTCCTATGAACTTGTTGGTATTGATAATATCAATGATTATTACAATAGCGAACTAAAATATGACAGATTAATTGAACTAGGTATAGACCCTAAAAAGGCTTCTTCTTTTAATGCGTCAAGCATTAGTTCGCTTAACGATAAATTCAAATTTGTTCGAGTTTCACTTGAGGATAAGACTTCTCTAATCAAAATTTTTAAAGATTTTCAGTTTGATGTTGTTTGTAATTTAGGAGCTCAAGCCGGTGTTCGATATAGCATCACAAATCCAGATGCCTATTTGAATAGTAATATTATCGGCTTTTTAAATATCCTAGAATGTTGCAAGGATTTTAAGATTAGGCATCTAATTTATGCTAGTAGTTCAAGTATTTATGGATTAAATAAAGAAATTCCATTTTCAACTAGCGCAACAACTGATAAACCAATAAGCCTCTATGCTGCTTCAAAAAAGAGCAATGAATTAATGGCTCATACATATAGTTATTTATTTAAACTAAAAACAACTGGGCTTCGATTTTTTACAGTATATGGACCATGGGGAAGGCCCGACATGGCCATGTTTTTGTTTGTTGATGCCATTATAAATGGTAAGCAAATTAAAGTGTTTAATAATGGTAAAATGGAAAGAGATTTCACCTATATTGATGATATAGTTGACGGTATAAAATTGGTCATTGATAAAAAAAATAAAAACTCTCTGTATAACATATATAATATCGGAAGAGGAAAGTCGGTTAAACTGAACAGATTTATAGAAGTAATTGAAAAAAAACTTGGAAAAAAAGCAAATAAACAACTACTAGAATTACAGCCTGGAGATGTTTTAAAAACATGGGCTGATACCTCAAGTTTTAGAAAAGATTATGGTTTTGAAGCGAAAACAAGTGTTGAAAGTGGGGTAACGTCATTTATTGAATGGTATAAAAAGTATTACAAGCTAGAATAATACTTATCTCGTTACAACATTTGTTGTTTAATTAGGTTAAGATTAAAAACATATTACAAAATATATGAATATTTCAAGATTAGGACTCTCTAAAGAATTTAAAATATTAGTGACGGGCGGAGCTGGTTTTATCGGCTCTAACCTTTGTGAAGCACTATTAAATAATGATAATACTGTCGTTTGCCTAGATAATCTAGCAACCGGTAAGGAACATAACATTTCCCATTTAAAATCAAGTGATAATTTTACGTTTATTAATGGTGATATAAGAAACATTGAAGATTGTCACAAAGCGTGTAAAGGCATTGATTATGTGCTTCATCAAGCAGCGCTAGGTTCCGTTCCGAGATCAATAAAGGATCCAATAACTAGTAATGATGTAAATGTTTCAGGTTTTTTAAATATGTTGATGGCATCGAGGGATGCCAAAGTAAAAAGATTTATGTATGCTGCTAGTTCTTCAACATACGGTGATTCAAAAGGTTTACCAAAAGTTGAAGAAGTAATTGGTAAACCATTATCACCCTATGCGATAACCAAATATGTAAATGAGTTGTACGCATCAATTTTTAATGATACTTATGGACTAGAGACTATAGGATTAAGATATTTTAATGTTTTTGGTAGAAAACAAGACCCTAATGGTGCTTATGCAGCAGTCATTCCAAAATTTGTTATTCAATTAGTAAATCATCAATCACCTAAAATCAATGGTGATGGAACATTTTCAAGAGATTTCACTTATATAGATAATGTCATCGAAGCCAACGTTAGATCTATATTAGCAGATTCTAACGCATCAAACACAGTGTATAATGTGGCCTTTGGAGAGCGCACATCATTGAATGAATTAGTTGAGATGCTTAAAAATCTCTTATCTAAATTTGACCACACTATTAAAGATGTTTCAATAATTAATGGCCCTGAACGTCAAGGAGATGTCCCTCACTCTTTAGCATCTATTGAAAAAGCAAAAAAAGGAATAGGTTATGACCCCCAATACAGTGTTTCTTCAGGTTTAAAAGAAGCCGTAAATTGGTATTGGACTAATCTAAATTAATAGAAAATGAAAATTGTTGTTATTGGTACCGGCTATGTTGGTTTAGTCAGCGGTACATGTTTTGCCGAAATGGGCAATTCAGTTACTTGTGTTGATATTGATTTAGAAAAAATTGAAAATTTAAAAAAAGGAGTACTTCCAATTTTTGAACCCGGTTTAGAAGCCATGGTTAAAAGAAATATAAAAAACCAAAACCTAAATTTTTCAACAAGTATTAAAAATGTTCTCAATAACAGTGACTTTGCTTTTATAGCTGTAGGCACTCCTATGGGTGAAGATGGTTCTGCAGATTTAAAATATGTTTTAGAAGTAGCCCAGAATATCGGCTCTAATATGAACAACCCTTTAATAGTAGTAAATAAATCTACAGTGCCCGTAGGTACTGCTGATTTAGTAAGACAAACTATTAAAAAACAATTAAAAAAACGCAAACTGGATATTGCATTTAGTGTAGTATCTAATCCAGAGTTTTTAAAAGAAGGGGATGCTATAAATGACTTTATGAAACCAGATAGGGTTGTGGTTGGTACAGAAAAAGAGTCAGTTTCAAAAAAAATGAAAAATTTATACGCTCCTTTTTTTAGAAGTACATCAGATAGGTTTATAGCAATGGACGTTAGATCAGCTGAAATGACAAAGTATGTTGCCAATGCAATGCTTGCTACTAAAATTTCATTTATTAATGAAATTTCAAATATTTGTGAGTTAGTAGGTGCGGATGTCAATAAAGTTAGAATTGGAATTGGTTCTGATAAAAGGATAGGGTACAGTTTTATTTATCCTGGCAGTGGCTACGGAGGTTCATGTTTTCCAAAAGATGTGAAAGCTTTAACGAAAACAGCCGAAGCTAATGGATATTCCCCTAAATTAATTCAAGCAGTTGAAGCTGTAAATGATAAACAAAAGTTAGTAATTGTCAATAAGATAATTAATCGATTTGGTGAAAATCTAAGTGGGTTGGAGTTTGCTATTTGGGGTTTATCATTTAAACCAGGAACTGATGATATGAGAGAAGCTCCTTCAATTTATATAATTAATGAATTAACCAAAAAGGGTGCTAAGGTCAAAGCTTATGATCCAAAAGCAATAAATGAAGCAAAAGAATTTTACCTAAAGGACAATAAAAACGTTACATATTACGATTCTAAATATAGTCCGTTAAAAAATAGTGATGCTCTCGTTTTATTGACTGAATGGAAAGAATTTAGGTCTCCTGATTTTAATGAAGTAAAAAAAGAACTGAACAATGCTATTATTTTTGACGGAAGAAACCAGTACAATGAGGAATATCTCACGGAATTAGGGTTTGAATATCATCAAATTGGAAAAAAATTTAAAAAAAATAAACCTCTTACATGAAAACAACAAAAATCTCAATTATAGGATTGGGCTATGTAGGCCTCCCATTAGCAAGACTGTTCGCAACTAAATATCCTGTTATAGGTTTTGACATTAATACCAAACGGGTTGAAGAATTACAAAAAGGTCATGACGACACCTTAGAGGTGGAAGATAACGTTTTACAAAAAGTTTTAAAAACAAGTGACAATGGAACTAATGGGTTATTTTGTACTTCGGATAAAAAGCATTTATCAACCTGTAATTTTCATATAGTCACTGTACCAACCCCGGTAGACAAAACAAATAGACCTATCCTTACCCCATTGTATAAAGCCAGCGAAACTGTTGGTAGTATACTTAAAAAGGGAGATGTAGTTATATATGAATCTACAGTATATCCTGGAGTAACTGAGGAGGAATGTGTTCCAGTTTTAGAAAAAGTTAGTGGTCTTAAATTCAATGAGGATTTTTATGTCGGATATTCTCCTGAAAGAATAAATCCAGGTGATAAAAAACATACTGTGGAAAAAATATTAAAGGTAACCTCAGGATCCACACCTGCCATTGGAAAAGAGGTAGATGATTTGTATAATTCTGTAATTGAAGCTGGCACTTATCTCGCAACAACTATTAAGGTTGCCGAGGCAGCAAAGGTAATAGAAAACTCTCAAAGAGATATTAATATTGCCTTTGTCAATGAGCTGGCTAAAATCTTCAATCTAATGGACATTGATACTCATGCCGTATTAGAAGCAGCAGGTACTAAATGGAACTTTCTTCCATTTAAACCAGGTCTGGTTGGGGGTCACTGTATAGGCGTTGACCCTTATTATCTTGCTCAAAAGGCACAAGAATATGGGTATCATCCTGAAATAATTTTAGCAGGGAGAAGACTCAATGACGGCATGGGTAAATACGTAGCATCTGAAGTTGTTAAATTGATGGTTCTAAATGATATTAAAGTAAAGCAAAGTAATATACTAGCATTAGGCATAACATTCAAAGAAAACTGTCCGGATGTGAGAAACACAAAAGCCGTAGATGTCATAAACAATCTTAAAAGTTATGGGGCCAATGTAGATGTTCATGATCCTTGGGCCACTTCAGAAGAAGTTAAGCACGAATATGGACTTGATTTAATAAAAGATATTTCTGGCAAAAAATATGATGGAATTGTTTTACTTGTATCTCATAAACAATTTCTCGATATAAATATGAATGATTTTCAAAAACCAAATAGCATAATTTACGATGTAAAAGGAATTCTTGAAAATTCTGACCAGCGCCTATAAATTTTCATTAGCTGAAAATTTTTTATTGTAAAGTGAATCCTAAATTGGAGGTTGTACTATTGTAAAATTTGGCATCCAATTCAAAATCAGGGTACAAACCATTTTTACTTCTTGAATTGATTAAATCTGAAATATTTTCAAAATTACAACTTTCAAAAATGGTATTCCTATTAGGTCTATTTATTTGAAATAAGACCTCTAAATTTTTAAAGCTACAATTGGTAAATGTATTATCATAAGCCTCAGTATAGATAACATCCCAAAAATAAAAAGCTATTCCATACTCCATTGCTTTGAAATTACAGTCAATAAATTGATTGTGATGACCTGCATTACTAGCGCCATCACCATCACCATCAATCCAATCTTCAAACTTAACTCCTCCTGCAGCCTTTTCGACTGTAACATTTTTAAATGTGTTATGATGAGCCCCATTAGCAACACTTATACAACCTACTTGTTCATCTCGTCCTATGATAGTAGAATCTTCAACTAGGTTTTCTGTAACATCATCAAAACTAAGTTCAATTCTCGTATTTACAACAGTACAATTTCTAACTATATTATTATTAGCACCGTCTTTTAAACATATCCCATGGGCTATATGATGCATGCCTTTTGCTCTTTCAACATAAATATTGTCTAAAATAGCATAGCTACTATTTGAAGAAATTAAATAATAATAATCAGTAGCATTAATTTCGTTGTCAGAATAAACCTTGGTATTATAGTGTTCTGTATATTCACTACCATTCTCAACAATTACACCTCGCATTCCACAATTTATTGCTAAACAATCTCTAACTACATTATAATCACCATCATCAATTGTCAAGCCTTGTCCTGTCATATTAAACCCAGAGTTTCCGTTCTTATCACTGTTTTCAATATAAAAGTCGCCTGCGTCAGTGGTTATAATATTTTTAAAAACACAATGTTTACCACCCCTATTCACAATATTACTTTTGTAGTACTGCACTTGAAGGTTTTCTAAATGGATATAATCTTTATCGAACATTCTAACTGCACTGCCAAGACCTATATCATTGATTCTATTTCCGACAAAAGTTGGTAACAGGCTTGTATCAAATCCATCGTTGTTTGATTTATAATCTTCATAAGACACCGTAGAAGCTCCATTACTATTAACATCTAATGGATATTGATAATAACCAATAAAAAAAATACCTCCTTGGCTATTTCCAGAGTTGCTTACAAGTAAATCAACACTACCATAATTACCTGCTTTAATAAATATAGTATCATTGGCTTTTGCAATTTGAAAAGCATGTTCCACACTCCAAGGTTCTCGCTCAGTTTTGCCGCTGTTCGATGCTTTTCCATCAATGCTCACATAAAATACTTGTTCACTATAAATGAAATTTTCTGATGGCTCTGATTCATCTTCATTTATTGCCGTATCATCAGTTGGCAATTCGTCTTCTTCTGTTTCCTCAGTTTCATCCGAGTTATCTGCCTCTACCGATGTATCTTCTTTTGAAAATTCATTTAAATCTTGAACAGTTTGATAAAGATCAGTTTCTGATGCACATGAAATAGATACACCTATAAATATTAAAAGAAGAAAAAAAGCTTTAAATTTTAATTTAAAAGAATAACTTAATATTTTCATTTTGACAAGGAAATCTCAAAGAGTTCTAAACTTATATTTCATTCAAAAATCGTCAAAAGGTAAATTTTAAACGTTAAAACAACTATTTTTTCGATGAAATGCACTTAAAACTTATTAAGAAGACTTGCTGAATTTTGACAAAACACCTCGTACTTTTTGATAGACTTCATCAAATTCTGGTAATTTCAAAAGTTTTGAACCAAATATGAATACAATGATTCCAATCAAAATCTGTAAGACAAATGTTATTAGATTAGACAAACCAAAATACAAAATTGAAAACATGATTAGTGCCGTTCCTATAGATAGGAATAAAATTGGTAGGATGTCAAAAAACTGTTCTTTCCAAGAATAGCCAATCAACTTTCTAGTATAAAAACTATTAATAAAAAATTCTATGAATGCAAAAAGCACCAAACCATAAATCATAAATAATATACCATATTGAATAGAAAGAAAAATTATTGGCACTAAGATTAATTTTTTGATTACCTCTAATCGTAAATTTAAATTAGAATGTCCTTTAACCAAAAGTAGATTGAGGTGTAATATTTGTAAAGGATAAAGCAAACCGGCAACACATAACAATTGAAAATATAATATAGAAGTTTCCCATTTTTCTCCAATAAGCAAAAATACCATAGGTTTGGCCATAGCAATCAATCCTAAAAGAATTGGAAAGTTTATGTAAACGGCAAATCGTATAAATTTTTGAAAAGCCATTTTTAGTCTCTTTTCATCATCTTTTATAGTAGAAAGAATTGGAAAGCTAATTCGCTGAATTGCTGCAGTAATATTGCTGCTTACCGGTGTCTTGAATTGTTCTGCTCTCGTGTAAAAACCTAAACTAGCAGTTGAAAAATACTTGCCGATTACAATATAAAATATATTATGGTAAATTGTATTAATCATATTGGCTAAAAGCAATTTATAACCAAAATCAAATAATTCTTTAAAACTTTTGTAAGAAAATATCCATTTTGGCCGCCAATCATTAGTAATCCAATATACTATGCAAACAATTGCTGGCCTTACAACTGCTAAAGCAACTAAACTCCAAACTCCATATCCATTATAAGCCATAATTAGAGCGCAAATTCCAGAAAAAGCAGCAGCAGTTACTGACACAATGGCCTGTAATTTAAATTTTAAAAATTTGGTGTATTGAGTTTTGTGAATTAGAGAAAGTGCGTTGATGATTAGCACCGCTCCGGCAAGTTGTAAAATTTCTTTAAGAATAGGAGTTTCAAAAAATGAAGCGATTATTTCGGCTGTAAGATATAATAGAACATAAAGCCCAAAAGCAGTGATTAGATTAATAAAAAAGACCGTATTATAATCCTTAATTGTAACTGTTGTTTTTCTAATTAATGCACTACCAAAACCTGCTTCAACTATAATATTAGCAATTGCAAGAAAAACAGTTAAATAACCTATAATACCTATTTCTTCTGGTGAAAGTATTCTTGCCAAAACAATTCCTACAATAAAAAGAAATCCTTGACTTACAAGGCCATCTAAAATAGTCCAATTAAAGCTAGAAATTGCTTTGTTTTTTAAAGACATAACACTTAATCTGTTAAAAGTGGTAAAAAAACGGAATTCGTTTGTTTAAACGTCTGTTTTTTTGATTTATTTCTTAATTTTGAGTTCCCTTATTAGCTTCTTAATCCTACATACTTTTGGTAAGAAATTGTTTCCCCCGCTAATTTTCTAATGCTATATAGTTAGCTATAGCAATAGACCACAATATTTCGGGTTATGGCAAATCAAATTAAATTTCTAAGGCTTTCAACTTTATTATTAGCTCTTATTTTTTTGGGACTGTTAACGCCTTTGTTAGCACAGAACAAATCACAAGATGGAGACTGGAGTGATATCATCCCATTAGAAGTCATTCCCGTTGCCGTTTCCAATTTACCTGATGGTAAACTCATTGTTTGGTCTGCCAAATTCAGGGAAAGTTTTAACCTCAATGATGATGGAGTTACGTATACTGAGATTTATGACCCCTTCATAGGAAAGATAGGTGCTGGTGAAGGGGAAGGCACTACGAATTTGGACCATGATATGTTTTGTCCAGGTATTAATAATTTACCTGATGGCCGTATTTTATCTGCAGGGGGCACAAGTAGTTTTAAAACAAGTCTTTATGACTACAATACTGGGCTTTGGACTGCTGCCGATGAAATGAATGTTAGAAGAGCCTATCAAGGTAATGTAACTTTACCTAATGGTAATGTATTCACTTGGGGTGGCTCATGGAGTGAAGTTAATCCAACCGATAGCGATAAAAATGCTGAGATATGGGATATTACCAATGACACTTGGACTGAGCTAAATGGCCTTGACGGTGACTTCACCTTCAATAACAACGACATAGCAT
>Ga0316204_10001552_pt1 | contig 60541 bp, 59 predicted proteins | sample 6monrhotite_MG_2_FD_205661 | JGI IMG/M metagenome (GOLD analysis project Ga0316204, IMG submission 205661) | Microbial mat bacterial communities from mineral coupon in-situ incubated in ocean water Damariscotta River, Maine, United States -... | ecosystem: Environmental > Aquatic > Marine >...
AAGCCGATCATTTGTCAGGTGCACGGCGCCTGCCTATCTGGTGCAGGCGAATTGCTGGCGGTTTCGGATCTTGTGATTGCAAGCGAAGATGCAAGTTTTGGGCATCCGGCCGGGAGAGACCTTGGCATTCCACCGACAGTTTTCTTTTGGCCACTGACTATTGGCATGCGTAAAACCAAAGAAATGCTGTACTCCGCGCGTAACATGGACGCGAGTGAAGCAGAGAGGCTGGGTCTGATCAACAAGGTTGTACCGGCGGACCAGCTTGAAAAAGCGACTTGGTCTTTGGCAGAGGATATCGCCAAAACACCAGTAAATCATTTGAAGATATTAAAGTCGGCTACCAACAATTTTTATGACAATATGAGCCTCGAGAACTCAACGCGTCAAGCATCAGACCTCGATGCCGAATTTCATCAGAGCCCGGTTTTTCTAGCGTTTTTCAATCTCGTTCGAGAAAAAGGGATGAAAGCAGCGCTAACGGAACGCAAACGCTTGTTCGGATGACCCACTTTGCCGAAATCCTCGGTTGGTGGTTGCCAAGAATTGATATGAGTCTCATCAAAGACGCATTGCAATCAGTCTGTATGAGATCCTAAACTGACCTCAGCAAGCGAGGAGTTGTATCCTGGTGTGAACCAGATCGGAGAAGCCCACGCCATTTCGTAGATTTGTCTGGGTCGATCATTTTGACAATCAGCAGGGCGTTGATTTTTCGGCAGTCTAGAGCATTGCGCTTGGCTCCAGCGACTAGAGGCCACTTCAACCGCGCGCATGTAATAGTAGGTCGAAACGCCCGCATCATAGTCAGGGTCCTGATAGACAGCGCAAAGTCCGTCGCCCTGTTTCTGCGCGCTCAGGTCGATCACTTTGTTATGCTTTTGTCCCTCGCGATCAATCCAGCCTTTGATCAATTGCAATCGCTCCAAAGGGTTGGAACGCGGGTCGCGCTTGGCTTGCACAAGAAACTGAAAAGGCTGCAATTGAGCCGACAGTTTTGATCCCATCGGCGTCCCATTCTGATAAGCCAAGGCGAGCCAATTGGCATTTGAGCATAAATCTGATCCGAAACGCCCGGCAAAAAAGCGCGGCTCGATCCGCGGTCCACTGGTTCCGAAAGCCTCACGGCGTTTCATTGACTGGAAGATCGCGTCGCGGGAATTCTCGACCGCATAGACACCCGCCAAGCCTCCTGGATTACTCATCAATCGATTGAACCGGCCCAGACCGGCCTCGGGTTTCAGCCGCCCGGCCAAATCGGTTTCATAGGCAATATGACCTCGCCAGCTTGCTTCTTCCGTACCGCCCGCTGCACTGATATGGGTGTCGGTGCTGCCGATAAATCCAAACTCGAATGGATTGGGTCCACCACCCTGCTCTTTTGCCATCCCATATAACAATGCACCGCGCGCATAGTCCCGGGACGACAGGCAGAACTCCTTGTACAGATTGTCTTTATAATCGAGGTGAACACTGGAACATTCCGGGCTATCCGATGTGCTGAGCGACGGAAGATAAGCGAATATATTTATCGCTACTTCCTCTTTGCCAACTTGGCGGATTGCTTCGATATCGCACAGTTCGTCGACATCCCCCAAAATGTCAGTGGTGCCATTCAAGCATTCCGATGCGCCTTTATGTTGGAAAATCTCGACCAGTCGATCATAAGCTGACCGCAGTTGCCAATAAGCAGCCTGAGATTCTTCCGGGAAGCCTTCCATATACTCCAAGCTGAATGTGTTACCTCCAGAAATATTGCTGTTGTGCGGAATGGATAGGACATCGCAGGCACCAATTCCCAATCGGCATTCTTTCTCAAATGCGGCGAGCAACATGTGGTTAAATGGGTGGGAAACAAAACTAAACGGTTTATCCGGAACACTGGTATTTCGGAATATCGTGTTCCGATGCATATGCTGTGCATTGGGCGCGCGAGTATATTCGTAGCCGACGAAGCTCGTGAATTTGCAAGCGGGTGATTTGTCATAGGCAGTTTCAGCCGACCGGATCATATCTTGCCAGACAATCTTGTCGGCAGCCTCACAATCTTCGTTATCGGGTCCGCAAATATCCGCATTACGCTCTGGTCTCGGCGTACCATTGACACCCATGATTGCCCGGACACCATCTTCGCCGCCAGCGCGAAACGACTGGCAGGTTTCACTATCATAGCCTGTGAACGCACCTTTGGTCCGGCAGATATAGCCTTCTCCAAAAGTTCCCGCATGATCAGTGACAGATGCAAAATCGAGTGGTTCAGCAAGTTGTATGGTCTCTGGTGTTTCCCGTTTTTCGCCAGTAGGAACGGGAAGTTCGATGGGATCTCCTTTTGCAAATTTATAGGCATCGTCCGGCATTGTGCGTGTGCCATCAGGATAGGCATCCGCCGATATGGCCGTGTGGATATGCAAATCGCCAAACATCGCTTTCTTTGTCGGAAAGCGCTCCCCGCATTCGGTTCGATCTTCGGTGTAGATCAACTCCGGCTGGTAACCAAAAGCATAATATTCTGGCATCGATTTCGGCGAGCTGGGTGGATCAATCTGAACGGTCTTATCTATCGAATAGCGTGTGATCGAAGACAGAATTTTATAGGCGCCAAATATTATCAGCGCGAGCAGCACGATCGCAATCGCCGTTATCTTGAGCGCCCGAACCATCTGTTATTCAGCCCGAACCTTTACTTTCGGAGCAGCCTGCCCTCGACGCATCGCATTGATAAATCCCTCCAAGGGCGCCGGTTCGGCCACCGGTCCATCATGATCGCCTTCGCGTTCCCAATATTCGGTGAAGCTGGGAAAAAGCTTGTGAAAATTGCCCTCGGTCCAATTGCTACCAGGCCAGCGCATTTTATTTTCTCCCACTGGCGGCTTGTTAAGGTCGGTCGCATACCAATAGAGCGGCAAGCGGCGTTCGAAATACCATTGCCCATTCTGACGAACATAATCATCTGCATACATCATCTGCATAATGACCCATTCATCAACACCTCCTTCAACCGGTGTTTCATGCTCATTCTTTGAATATACGATGCCATGAGCATGATCCGGGTCATCAAACTCGATAATATGCCCGCCAATATGATGAGACGTTCCGGTAAACGGTGACCGCAATGTCCGATCCATGTAAGTGCGGAGTGCCTTACGACCCGAAGCCTCTTTTCCCACACGTACATCTTCGGGGAACAAGGTAACCATCATGTCGATATCACGCATGTCCAATGTCAGGGCATATTTCGCCGGAAGTTGGCGAATAGCATCCAGCGATTCCAGCCGGTCAATCCGGGCTTCCAGATTGCTCATGCTTTCGGATTATACCAGATCGGTGATGTATAGGCGCGTTCCTGTGCAACCAGCGTAACCTCTTCAGGCAGGGTGAGGTTATAGCGGATCGCGTCAAACAAGACCCATCGCGGCGTTGGTATCTCGATGACCCGAACATAGTAGAACGCCTTGACCGATGGATCAAACTCGGGATCACTCCAGACGGTCTGCAACTCTCCAGTACCTATCGAATTTTCATATTCTGCGGTTTTGAGGTCAACCGTATTGCCAACAGCAGGTACCTTTCCTCCAGCAACCTTACGATTTTCCATGTCACTCCACATAACGTCGAAGATCTTTTCCTGAAGTTTTCCGGAACTGTCGATCCAGCCTTTTACAACCTGAACCCGGTCAAGATTAGCCCCTTCCGGGTCTTTAAGCGCCGAAACAATAAATTGTGGTGCCTTGTCGTCGGTGGCGTTCAGATCACCACCCATCGGCACACCGCGTGCATATCCTTCCTTTACCCAGTCTTTGGTCAGATCTTCCTCGGTGAAATCGAACCCGCCAAAAAACCGGACTGACATGCGTGGTCCAGTTGTCGCATAGGTTTCCCGGCGATGCATGGCATCAAAAATCGCCTCACGGGTATTGGCGGTTGCCCAAACAGCGGCATAGCCCCCTGCCAGATAGTGCCAGTTAAACCGTTCACCGCGAGAACCAAGGTTCATCCGTTTATTTACCCGGTCCTGACCTTCCTTGGTGGGCTCATTGAATGTATGCTTGCCAAAGAAATTGTCTTCATCCCCGGTGGCCAAGGCGGTGTGCGAATCCGTGGAACCGATTTGACCCAGTTTGTAGGGGTTTACGCCGATCATATTTTCGATCAGCAGACCGCGTTTCAACGCTTCGCGGACATAGTTGCCCGCCTGCATCTCTGGCGTGGTTTTCAATTTCGCGTTGATATTTTCTTTATCCCAGCCGGCAATCCCAAAACTGGCAAATTCATCATTGGGGGAAAGGAAGGGATGAGCCTCGCTATCGCCCTTGATTTGTGTGGTTTCGACAATCGGCTCCATTCGGGCGCGGAGGTTTGCTTCCGCAACCGTCATCGCCTTTCCATCACTTCCAGTCAGTTCAAACATCATGCCATTGGAAACATTGCTATTGTGCGGAATGGCGAGCACACGGCCGCCCGTGTCCTTTTCGTACCCATCCATATATTGCCAAAGCTGATATGGTGTCTCACCACTGGCCGATGGGAACGGCACAACGCTGCCCACTTTCTCAGCACCATCACGGAACATGACCACGCGGTGCAGGTTATTACCATTAGGCATGGAGGTATATTCAAAGCCATTGAAAGCGGTAAACTTACCAGGCTCATTATAGTCATCGATCGTTTCTATATGATCGCTCCAGATCGATTTTGCCTGCTCATTGGCCTCTTCCGGATCAGCTATTTGCGAGGATGCTTCCGGATCACCCGCCATGTCGATCATTTCATTCATGGCCTGGGTCGACTCTTCCGGACCGGCATTGAACATGTCGTGCCAACGTTTAAGTTGATCATTGGGAAGAAGCAAACGCGGAGCTTCGGCAATCATCTTTGTAAAACCAAGCCCGTCACTATGGTCGGAGATAACCAGAAAATCGAGCGGGCGAGACAGTTGCGCCTCAATACCCATTGTGGAAGTTACTTTCTCGCCGCGAGCAAAGCGAAGCGCTGCTTCCGCGTCCAAGCGCACACCCCAGCCAAAAGCATCTGGCGAGTTGGCCGTATGCAAATGAGTATCACCCCAGAATACTTGTTCCGGGTATTCGGTTTCGATAACTTCGACTTTATCTGAACCAAATATCTCGCCGAGGCCATTGTCGCAGGCCGGTAGTGCCAGCAGAGGCAATGCCGCTGCCGCAAGCTTCCATTTTGCAATTTTGGCCATCTTCAAATCTCCTCCGAATATTACTATCGATATTCCGCATATTGCGACTTCAATCAAGTTTTTCTTTGTGTTTGCGTAATTTTGTGCTCAATAAACTGCGAAGGAGCAGGTTTTGAAGCAATTTGATTATGTAATTGTTGGCGCTGGTTCTGCCGGTTGCGTCCTCGCCAATCGCCTGTCTGCCAATCCAGAAAACCGCGTAGCTCTAATCGAAGCGGGCAAACGCGATAGCAATTTCCTGATCCACATGCCGCGCGGCTATGGCAAGACCACAACCCAGCCAGGTGAAAGCTGGCACTATTTCAGCGAACCCGAGCCATTTATCGGAAACCGCAAAATGCTGTTACCACGGGGCAAAGGGCTCGGTGGATCATCCAATATTAACGGCATGATCTATATCCGCGGACAGCGCGCAGACTATGATACGTGGGGGCAATTGGGTGCAACCGGCTGGGGCTGGCAAGATGTTCTGCCCTATTTCAGGAAATCAACCAGCCACGCCTTTGGTGCAAGTGAGCACTATGGGGATGGACCGCTTTGGGTGGAACAGACGCCTGAGCACGACCCAACTTGCGATGCGATCATAGGGGCTTTTGAAGATATTGGTGTTCCGACCAATCCGGATTTTAACGGCGACAACCAATTTGGCGCTGGCTATTTTCACACCAATATCCGGGGTGGAAAAAGATGGTCTGCAGCAAAGGCCTATTTGCATCCGGCAAAGAACAGGCCGAATCTGACAATCTTCACGGAGGCTCATGCCGAGAAAATCCTCATTGAAAAGAAACACGCAACCGGCTTGCAATTCCGTGACAAGAAAGGCTCGCAAAAGATTGCTGCACACCGCGAAGTAATCCTATCGGCAGGTGCTTATCATAGTCCGCAACTGCTTCAGTTATCGGGGATTGGCCCTGCCGAACATCTCAGGTCCATTGGCATTGATGTAACAGTCGACCGGGACGAGGTTGGGAGGAATTTACAGGATCACCTGATCCCGCCGATGGCGTGGCGCCTCGCCGATTATGCCTATAGCCACAATAAGGAGTTTATGGCTCCTAAAGTCATTTGGCACACCATCCGCTATTTGTTGACCAAGCGTGGTCCAATGGCCGGCCCGGCGGCCGAAGTCGGTGCTTTTGTAAAAAGCAATCCAGCGCTGGATCGTCCCGACATTCAATTTCACTGCCTTCCGGTTAGCGGTGATCTGGATCGCGCCAGTGCAGGAGAACCATCAGAACCACTTGCATGGCCGGGCCTGTCACTCGCACCCTATTTCCTGCGCCCGGAATCCCGGGGTAAAGCGATGGCCGCAACGTCCGATCCCTTTGCCACGCCAGCGATCGTCCACAATTATTTGCAAGCCACCGAAGACCAGCAAGTGACCGTAATTGCTATGAAACTGGCGCGCCAAGTCGCATCCGCACCAAGCCTTGCCCAACTCATTGTCGAGGAAACCGATCCCGGAGCAAGCGCGCAATCGGATGAAGAGCTGCTGGCTTTTGCCCGCCAATATGGCATGACTGGCTATCACCCGGTCGGTACCTGCCGCATGGGGAGTGATGAAGATGCCGTTGTTGATCCTGCTTTGCGCCTAAACGGCGTCGATGGTTTACGCGTTGTCGATGCTTCAGTGATGCCGCGACTGATTTCGGGGAATACCCATGCCGCCTCTGTGATGATTGCTGAAAAGGCATCAGATATGATTTTGGCCAACAGCCGCAAGTAAACCGCGCATTGCCAATTGAGCAAGGTCCCTATAGCTTCGCGCCGGGAATCAAAGAGGGTTAGGAAACCAAGATGAAAAAATGGACCATTCGGATTGGAGTCATATTGTTGCTATTGGTCGGTGCGTCCTATCTCTTCCGCGAACAGATTATTTTCGGACTGATGAAATATCAAATGGCGCCGGAAGCAGCCTTTGATGAGAAACAGGCCCCTCCTGCGCTCGACTATGCGGAGGATACAGCCTGGGCGGCGCTTCCCGACATGAAGGACAATGCTGATTTTGTGCCGGAGCAATTGAATACTCGTACCGAGCCGTCTGATGTTGCGGTATTCTTCCTGCACCCCACTACATATCTTTCTGACAATGGCTGGAATGCGCCAACCAATGATCCGGATTCCAGCAATTTTCGTGATGAACTCGTCCTGCGCGCGCAAGCCAGTGCGTTTAATGGTTGCTGCGATGTCTTTGCTCCCAAATATAGGCAGGCCACACTCTGGTCATTCATGGACGAGACTGGATCCGGCGACAAAGCACGCGCATTTGCCTTTACCGATATAGAACGCGCGTTCGATGAATTCCTGAAACGTATCGGCGAAAAACCGTTCATAATCGCCGGGCATAGCCAGGGTGCCGACCATGCTGTTCGGTTATTGAAAGCGCGGATAACAGGGACGCCGCTAAAAGATAGAATGGTTGCCGCTTACCCGGTAGGGTTTGGAATACAGTCAGCTGATATGGAGAAGAATGCAGGGGATATTCCGATTTGTAATTCGGCTGACCAAACCGGCTGTTATGTAACTTGGAACTCTTTGGGGGTGAATGCAGTGGCGTTCCCCGACTATGTTGGCGCAGTATGCGTTAATCCACTCAGCTGGACCACCGATCAAAAGGAAGTCCCGGCCAGTCAAAATCCGGGTTCACTAGGCGTAGGTGAAACAACCCGCTATGAAAAAGGTGTTACCAGCGCGCAGTGCCAGAACGATCGATTGCTGGTTGGCGAGTTCCAATCCGATATGTTTGACAGTCTGCCGATGAATATGGGTGAAGATAACCATCATATTCTCGACTTCTCGCTATTCTATAGCAGTATCAGAAAAAATGCTTCGAATCGGGTTGAGGCCTATTTGGAAAAGAACCAGAGCTAACCAAAGCTCTCGGGCGCTTCTCCCATGACCTGAACAGTTGACCCGCCAGTGTCATCAACACTGTGGATGAGGCAACTTTTGCGGCTTGACCGGCTTTCGGACATCCACCAGCGGCCATCCTGTTTCACGTAAATATCCTGATACTCGACACCCATTTGCGTGAGCGTGTTTTGCGCCAGGTTGATATTGTGAAAATAGAGCGGCCACCATCCGGTTGCACGGGTTTGGTTTTCAAATTCGATAATGCCAGTACCACCCTGATGGATGTCGAATATACCCGGAGCACAGCCCATTTGTTTGTAGATTTCAATAAACGGATCGCGTGCTTCAAAAGGTGGGAAGCCATCAAACAGGATTTTCGCATCCGGTAAGAAGCAGTCGCGCATAGCCTCGGGATCTTTGGCATCGGAAGCTTGCAAATAGCGCATTTTCAAGTCACGAATTGCACGGTCATTTTCCAATTGTAGCAGACGTTCTTCAACTGTCATTCTTCACTCCCTCCACTGGCCGGTTCACACGCAATATTGTTCGCCATTCCTTACCGCGCTTCTCGAACGTCCATTGATTGAAGGAGACACGCCAGGCTTCAAAGACGCCCTCCACCTTTCGAAATACGGTGCTATACCCAACCGCATCAGCATGGTTCCCAACGATGGATATCTCATGTGGTGAAAGAACATGCGCGCAACCTTCTAGCATTAGCTGCTGATGAAATTCGCCGGTTATCAAGCCAGCAATTGCTGCACGTCCCTTGGACACTCCAAACCCGCCGACATCATATTCTCCGTCATCCCACCAGATATCAGAAACCGCATCGGCATCACCACGATCCGCTGCCGGACCATAGCTTGCGATGAGATTGCGGATCGCTTCCACATCCTCAAGTTGTTGAATGCGTTCTTCCAGATCAGCCAAGTTCGCCCCTGTGTATGGCTTCCGCATAGGCTTTCAATGCAACAGCCGTGTTCGTAAAACAGCGCTGCACCCATGGTCCGCAAAAGGTCATGACATGCCAACCATGTTCACCCAGGAAAGCGTCAGATGAAACATAGGTGCAGCTTTCGGGGCCGGTTTCCTCAATAATCTGGTCACGCCGCGCTGGATAGGGAAACTCATCCACCCATTTTGCACCCCATGATAACAAGTTTGGCTCCTGCTTCTCGCATACATATTCCAGATTGGGCTGCAATTCGCCCGGCATCGTCTGACTCACTAGCTGCATATACACAGGCGCACCCATTTCCAGCGTGGATTCCGCCATCACGCAAAAGGGATTCCATCGGTTATAGTTTTTCAGGTCGATCAATATGTCCCAAATTAACTGAGCCGGTACACTAATTTCCACTTTGTCGGAGACAACCAGCCAGTCCTTGTTAAACCCGTTGATCGGATCTTCCCCGACTGATTTGGCAGTTTCCATCCAAGGCATATTCCAGGGGTCCATCATCGTATCTCCTCCAGTTTAACGACGCGCGCTTCGGGTATCGGATTTTCGTCTGCATCCTGCCAGCGCAACAAGGCGGTGCCTTCGCTGTGTCCGCATGTGTCTATCCAGTTGCCAACTCCCGGATCGCTGGCCGCAGCAATGATCCGCAGACTGCCATCTTGTTCCAGCTGTGCGCTATGCTTGTTGATCGTCACCTGAGCGAACCGATAGTCGAGGCTTTCCATCCACCAGTTGTTGAGCTGAAAATTCCAATAGTCGCATTCAGGCGGTGTCACCTCGATCAACCAAGCCTCATCGGGTTCGAGTTTCCAGTAGCTATGCAAATAGAATAGATCTTTTGCACCACCAGCCTTTTGATAAATCTGCTGATCAAAGGCATGAAACTGGTTCGGATATTCGGCAAACATCCGCGTCCAGCCGGCGAAGGTGTTCGCCACGCCCTGCACAAACTGCGCGGTGGTCGCCAAACCGCGTTCCAGTGTGTCCGGAGCGAGCGGTGCCGGGCTATTGGGGCCATTAATCCGCTCAATGCGAAACTCGCCTTCCGTTTCGTTCACCCGATCCAGTGCATTCTGACGCACGATGATAATATTCGCATCGGGTTCCAGCCGCAGCCAATTGCCCGGTTGTTCCTTGCAACTGGCGATAATCTCAATCTCGCCATCCGGGCCCCAATCCAAATCCTCATCCATCAGCGAACCGGTCGCTTGTGCCGTTCCATCACTGTCGTAACGCATCGCATTGGCGACGATGGAGAAATATTTCAAACTGCCGCGTTTTCCGGTGATGCGATAATCCTTCGATCCATCAATCTGCGCATTGAGATAAGCGCTGTCAGGGTTGTCCGCCCCTATTTTCGCTGTCTCATGGCTCAGCTTATAGAAGAACGGGAAATCGGTGTCGGTGGCTTCGACATATTGCTCCAGTGCCAGCTTGGTAAGGCGCGACAAATAGCGAAAACCTTCGGTGCGGGAGAGTGGATCGTCTGGCACATTGTCCGCCAGAACTATATTACCAGCTGCCTTTAGCTGATCGCAAAAATCGGCCCATGCCTTTCCACTGATGATATTTTCACTCACGGCGCGACCCAGTCGCCGCCATTCACATCAAGGGCCGCTCCGGTTACTTCGCTGGCATAATCGGACAGCAGGAAATAAACCGTCTTCGCACAATCCTTGTCAGGCGGGATATGGCCAATCGGAATTTCGCTGGCACGTTGCTGGCGGAAGGCTTCTCCTTCGTCACCCATGTTTTTGAAGAATCCATCCAGCGGCACACCATCTAGCCAGCCCATTAGCGCCGTGTTGGCTCGTATGCCTGTGCCGGAAAGTTCAATCGCCAACTGGCGGGACAACTGGTTCAATGCTGCCTTGCACATCGCGTAACCACCCTCGCCAGGCATTGGTTTTCGCGTGGCGAGCGTCGAAATGTTCACGATGCTGCCAGCGCCCTGTTCTTTCATGGCCGGGATCACAGCCTGCGCCATGCGAAGCCCCCCCAAGGCAATCACGTCAAAGGCCTGTGCCAGCTGGTCGATCTCTGCAACCTCCAGATTGGCCCAGTCCGGGTGATAATAGGCACTGTGCACCAACCCATCAATCCGTCCCCATTTGTCGAGTGTTGCCTTCGCCAGATTCCGACATTGTGCGGCATCGCCGACATCGGTGGGAACCGCGATCACCTCGCCGCCATCGGACTCAATGTCCTTACGAATGTGTTCAATGAAGTCGGCGGAGCGCGCAGATATGGCCACCTTCGCGCCTTCTTTCGCGGCACCGCGGCACATCGCCTGTCCCATGCCCGGTCCAGCACCAGTAATGATCACTACTTTGTCTTGCAAAATCATGCTTCATCTCCCGCTAGATATGTCTTGTGATAGGCCGCAAAATCATCGGCAATGCCTTGCACCGTCAAACCAAATTGTTCGGCTGAATATTTATGCTTCGGCCGCTTGCCACGTGCGTTTTCGGCAATGCAGTTTTCCATTGCCTGTTTTTCGAGCTCGCCAAACGAAACCCCGATTGCGGTCATCACTTTTTCCGATGTGCCGATGGGATCACTGACGGTATCTTGATACCGTACGTCAACAATTTGACCCTTTGGCAAGGACGCCCGCAGTTTATCAAAGCGCTCTAGACCTTCTTGAAACCGTCTGGTCCAGTATTCCCCTTGTTTCACAGGATCATATGAAGTCGATGCATTGATGCTGAGCGATGCACACATGCTACAATAGCTGGGCAGCACTTGTTCCACATCGCGATGCGTCATCACCAACTGGATATTCGGAAACACAGCTAGTAGACCATTGATCCCGCCGAGCAGATGATGCGGTGTTTTCAAAACCCATTTTTTCCGTTCACCGCCACGTTGATGCTGGATCACCTGCATGAATTTCAACAAGTCGCGATAAGCTGGTTCATGATCCTGCTCGGCTTGCCAGAAACCATAATTGGGGATTGGCATCATCGAGTCATAAGTCGTCGAGAGGAACGTGCGGTCAAGCAGGATGACTTCTTCTGCAACCGCTTCCGCTTCGATCGGATCAATACTTTCGAAATCCGGCCATTCGGTAAGCAACTGATCCACGACTTGATGCGCCATCTGAATGCGAGGCGAAGGATCTCCCGATTTCTCATCTGGGAACGGAAGCGGAAAGCAGGTTTCCCACCAATAGAGAGAAGTCAGTTGCGGTGCACTGGCCAGTAGCCGATGTATTACGGTGGATCCGGTCCTTGGCAATCCAATAACCGCACAGGCTGGCTCTATGATTTCATCAGCGGCTTCCGGATGGTCCTTGAAATACTGCACCAGTCCCAGCCGGTCCATGAGAGCCCCTAGTATACGCTGTCCGGCCCCAGCATCAGGCGCGATCAAGCCGGCGTCGGTATTGGTTTCTTCGACCAAACGCGCAAGCGGCTCGATGAACCAGTTATCGCCAAAGTTCTCAAGACCGGTTGCTGTGCGTGCTTGCGCGAGGAGATTGTCCACGGAGAGTATTTTATCACTCATTTCATTAATCCAGCCAATAGAGGGGAAGCCCATGAGAGATCATCATGCGTGTCACTGCCATGTGGCGCATCTGATCCCGCTTGCGAAAGACCATCCTCGTTCACCGGCTGGACATAGCCATGATCGAAAACAATCTTGCGTCGGGCAAATTTCCACACGCCTTCCCGCTTCTCGTAGCGATCCAGATAGCGTCCATGGATGATGATCTCCTGCCTGGGTGCTTCCCGTGTGCGATGGAAATTATAACTGTAGTGCTCGGCTTCCGCCGTATCGCCATCAATCACGAAAAGCGAATTGCTAATTGCATGAATGGTGCAATCCAATGGTTCCAGAACGCCAGGTAGCCAGGCGACATATTCATCGGGTGATCCGCAAAACATATCACCATGATCGTCTACGGCATCATCCCAATAAAGCGAGCGCACCAGAGCAAAATCGCGCCGGTCGACACCCCGACAATAGCGCATCACCAAATCCTGGAGCTCTGCTCGATCAGAGAGCTCCTGCGGGCTCAATGCGCGGCTGCCTTCCGACCGGCTTGCCGTCCAAAGAAAGTACAATCGGCCAGGCTCATGCCCGATGAGTATCCATGCCCCCAGGCCGGCAGTCCGCTGGTACACCGCCCGGCTGCGAACAAACCCGATATCGGATTTCCGCTTCTATCGAGCACTTCGCCATCGGTTGATGTTCGTAGCCCACCCAATGTGAAGAAACTGAAATAGCTGGTTTCGAAATTCAGCTCCAGCGCAACAAAAGGAGCCTGGTCCAGGGGTTTTAGTACCGGCTCACGCTTGTCGAAAAGCGGGTCTCGCCCTTCTTTTGCATGTCTGTTGTAGAAAGCCATGGTCGCCGACAACGTACCTGACGGCATTTCCAGTTCCGCTTCGACTTCTTGCCAGGTTTCTCCGGTTCCGGCTATATCTGTTCGCGCCAGTTCGAGAGCTTGTGAAAAATGGGCACTATCCAGCAACAGATAAACTTTTCCCCCCGGTTGATCTACCGCCGTTCTTGAAACCCTGCCATGATAGCAATCTTCATTGATGAAGCGTTGACCTTGAACATTGACGAAAACGCCATTGGCTTGCGGCTCCGGAATGGTCCAGGGGCAGGTTGTGAAGAACTGTTCCATATGGATGGCCTCACCGCCAGCCCCGACGCCCAGATTGATCCCGGTTCCATCATCCTGGTCACCAATGGGATCGCTGATCTTGAACGTCTCAGGACAATATTTGCGGCGCATGTCCTCATTCATCACGAAGCCGCCCGTTGCAAGCACCACACCTTTGGTGGCCTTCACAAATCGAGGTTGGTTGTCGATCCGGATCACCGCGCCCACTATCGTGTTGCCATCCTGTACCAATGCCAGAGCCCGCGCATCAGTGACCACCTCGACGCCCAGGTCACGCGCCCTTTGCTCCAGAATGTCCATCAATGGCCGACCGCCACCCCATCCCATATGCTGGATCACATGACCACGCGGCGCGGGCTTGGCCTTCTCACAAAATGGAGCCGCTGCCTCACTCCCTGACCAAATCAGAGTGCTGTCGTCCATGGGTTCAATCTGTTTGCCGGGCAGGAAATTGCCGCGGTAGGGGACCCCCTGGACCTTCAGCCATTCATAGTGGTTCAACGCTTCCTTTGCATAAAGATCACACTTGGCTTCATCTACGCACGGACCGCCTGCCATTTTCATATAAGTGGCAAAATCTTCGGTGCTGTCTTCAAATCCGGCCTCTCGCTGGGCGTCGGTCCCCCCGTTGCCGCCAAGATAAATCTCGCCACCTGAGAGTCCGGAAGCTCCGCCACTTCCCGAACCACGTTCAAACAATGTTACGTTTTTACCAGCGGTTGCGGCTTCAATTGCAGCACACGCCCCGGCCGCACCAAAGCCGATGACCGCTACATCGCATTCAAAGTCCCAGTTTTCGACATATCGCATCTCGAGCGGACGATGTAACGAGAACTCACTCATCGTTATCGCTGCCGATTGAATTTGGGTCGTTGCGCGCGCCTCTCATCAATGCCCGAACTCTTGCCGATTCAGCAACTTCCCGACCCATATCGCGGAGCATAGTATCTATTTTGGCATCAAGACATTTGCCGTTATCATCAAACATTCGTTGGGCCGTATTGATCGCAACTCCCAAAGGTGTATTCCAGCCACGCAGCGCATGTACGATGCCCCGCAATGCGGTCAGAGTTGTCACGGCTCCCTGCCAACCAGCACCTGTGGTGATGGAACCGACAGGACGACCATGAAAATATGGCCATTCATCTTCAGCCATATCTTGGGTGTAATCCAGCGCATTCTTAACAAGACCAGAGATACTTCCGTGATAGCCGGGCGAGCCGATTATTATGCCATCAGCTCGGCGCAACACCGCAATCAGATTTTGCGCTTCGGGCGTTCTTTCTTTTCGCTCCCAAGCATAGATGGGCATTTCCAGCGACGGACCCGGGATCAATAATATTTCCGCGCCCCCTTCGGCAGCGCCATCGAGCGAAATCTGAATTGCCTTCTCTGTACTGCTGCTAGGAGAGAGTGTACCACCCAATCCGACAACAAGAGGCGGCTTCGGCGGATCACCCGCTTTTTGCGCTAGTTCAATCGCGATATCCAGACTGGTCATAGGCTATCCAGTCCCATTCCGTTCTTTAAGCATATCCAACGCAACATCGACAATCATGTCTTCCTGTCCACCCACCATTTTCCGGCGGCCCAGCTCGACCAAAATTTCTCGTGTATCTAGTCCATAATCCTTGGCCGCTTTTTCCGCATGCAACAGAAAACTGGAATAAACACCGGCATATCCTAAGCTCAGCGTCTCACGATCCACCCGCACCGGGCGAACCTGCAACGGGCGCACCAAATCCTCGGCAGCATCCATTAGCAAATTGACATCACAGCCATGGTTCCAGCCTTTGCGGTCCACAGCAGCGATAAACACTTCCAATGGTGCGTTGCCCGCTCCTGCCCCCATGCCCGCAAGTGAAGCATCGATCCGAACGGCTCCTTCTTGTGCAGCTACAATCGAATTGGCCGCGCCTAAAGACAGATTGTGATGCGCATGCATACCGCGTTCTGTTTCGGGTTTCAGTACCTTGTCATAGGCACGAAACCGATCCCGCACACCGTCCATGTCAAGCGCACCACCACTATCAGTGACATAGACGCAATGGGCTCCATAGCTTTCCATGAGCAAAGCCTGCTGCGCCAGATCTTCGGGCTCGATCATGTGGCTCATCATCAAAAAGCCAGACACATCCATGCCAAGATCACGGGCAATGCCAATATGTTGTTTCGAAACATCCGCTTCGGTGCAATGGGTTGCCACGCGCACCGATCTAACACCCAGATCATAGGCGCGGCGCAATTCTTCTTCCGTCCCCACACCCGGCAGGATCAACGTTGTCAGCACACATTTGTCCAGAACCTCTGCAACCGCTTCCAGCCACTCCCAATCGGTATGCGCGCCAAATCCATAGTTAAAACTTGCACCGTTCAGGCCGTCTCCATGTGCCACCTCAATCGCGTCGACACCCGCCATCTCAATCGCCTTGGCAATGTCACGAACATGGTCGATGCCATACATATGCCGGATCGCATGCATCCCGTCGCGCAGGGTTACATCCTGAATGTAGAGCTTGTCTGTTGCGATGTTGAAACTACTCATGGCGACAAAAATCCTTCGTCATTGCGAGCACAGCGAAGCAATCCAGAGCGTCGTTCATTACCGCTCTGGATTGCCACATCGCCTGCGGCTCCTCGCAATGACGGAAAAGAGAAGATCCAAAACTCATGCGGCCATCCTTTTTTCTGCCAGCAACTCGCCGGTCGCTTTCGCGGCGGCTGTCATGATGTCGAGATTGCCAGAGTAAGGTGGTAAATAGTCACCGGCCCCTTCAACCTCAAGAAACACGCTGGTCTTGATACCGGTAAACTCACCCTGCCCCGGAATTTTGAGCGGATTGTTGTCGCCTACGCGTTCAAACTGGACTTCTTGTTTCAGGCGATAACCGGGAACGTAAGATTGCACTTTCTCCACCATCGCTTCGATTGATGCGCGAATTTCCTCTTCCTCAGCCCCTTCAGAAAGTGTGAAAACCGTATCACGCATGATCATCGGCGGCTCGGCAGGATTGAGAATGATGATCGCCTTGCCTCTGGTTGCACCGCCAACTTCTTCAATGCCGCGCTTGGTTGTGCGCGTGAATTCATCGATATTGGCCCGTGTGCCGGGTCCTGCGGAGCGTGATGAAACCGAAGCTACAATCTCTGCATAGTGAACTTTGGCCACTTGGCTAACCGCCGCGACCATTGGAATAGTAGCCTGCCCGCCGCAGGTCACCATGTTCACATTGGGTTGATCGAGATGCTCAGTCATATTCACTGGTGGAATTGTGAAAGGTCCGATCGCAGCTGGCGTAAGATCCACCATCTGAATACCGTCGGCACGCAAAGCCTCGTCATGAACTTTGTGGGCATATGCTGAGGTCGCGTCAAAGGCGATGCCAATTTCTGGATAGCAATCGAGCTTTTTCAGCCCTTCAATCCCCTCATGGGTCGTCGCGACACCACGTTCTTTGGCCATCGCGAGACCTTCGCTCTCGGGATCTATACCCACGACCGCAACCAATTCCATATTCTGCGGATATTTCAGCATTTTGATCATCAGATCGGTACCGATATTGCCCGAACCAATAATTGCCGCTTTAACTTTGGTCATGTTTTTCCTTCAAACAAAACTTGGTCCTAAATGAACTTGGCAACGCAGCCGCCAACACCGTGCAATTCCATTTCAAATACGTCACCCTTCACCGCTGGTTCCAAAGGCACCAACGAGCCCGACAATATGATATCTCCAGCATCGAGCGTCACTCCATATTCACCCAGCGTGTTGGCCAGCCAAGCAACCGCCTGCGCCGGATTCCCCTGCACTGCGGACCCCAGACCCTCTGATAACGGTTCTCCATTTTTAGTGACGGTCACTTTCAAATTCGGCAGTTCTTGATTGCGTGGATCAATATGGTCGTCGCCCAAAATGAACACGCCGCAAGATGCGTTGTCGGCAACCGTGTCGACAATACCGATTTTCCAATCCTCGATCCGGCTATCTACAATTTCAAAACATGGAGCGATATATTCGGTCGCCGCAACAACATCCTCGGCTGTGACGCCGGGACCGTTGAGACCATCTTTCAAAACGAATGCGATCTCAGCTTCTGCGCGCGGTGCAATCAGTGCTTTTGCGTCTACATCTATGTCACCAACCACATGCATCGGACCGGTCAGAAATCCAAAATCAGGCTGGTGCACACCGAGCATATCCTGCACAGCTTTTGAGGTAACACCGATCTTCTTGCCGACAACTGTCTCACCCTCGGCCTGACGACGTTTGAGGAAATCAAGGCTGATTGCATAGGCATCGTTGATGGTTAGCGAAGGATCTCGCTCGATCAACGGCTTGATGGTTTCGCGGCTACGGAGGGCTTGAAACAGCTCCTCCCCATATTGTTCAGCAGTGCTCATTGAGAAATTCGATGGAATAGCGGTTAAACTCAGCCGTACGTTCAAGCTGCACCCAATGCCCAACATTATTGAAAGTCAGCGCGCGAGCATTGTCACATTGTTCCAGGAATAAACGCGCACCGCTTTCCGGACAAAATTCATCATTCAAGCCCCAGAGCACCAAAATAGGTTGTTGCAATTCACCCAGATGCGGCCCCAGATTGGGTGTGACCATCCGTGCGAGCACATCTTTCGGCTGGGTCCGCGCAACTGCAAAGCGCTCATCGACCAGTGCATCGGTAATATGGGGAGCAAAACTGGGATGCACCAAATTGCAAATCAACCGGCGCTGGTCTTCTTTATTGAACTCATCGCTTCCAAAGCTGCTCTTCATCTTGGCGATGCCGGGCATGGTGAAATAGCTCGCTTGCTCTTGGATGCAGCCAGGCGCCATAAACACGAACGCCGTCGCAACTTCCGGATGATCCAAAGTCATCTGGATCGCAATCCCGCCACCCAGCGAGTTTCCCACCATCACCGCTTGCTCAACACCGTGCTGTTGCAACGCATCATAAAGCGTATCGGTAAATAACTGCAGTGTATAATCTATGCCCTCGGGTTTGGACGAGGCGCCATAACCAATCAGATCGGGCAGGATAACACGGTAGCCCGCGTCAACAAACGCATCGATATTCTCTCGAAAATTTGATCCGCCAGATGCACCCGGGCCGCTGCCATGAATGAAGACAACGGGCGCGCCCTCACCTTTCTCCTGAATGTGAATATCATATCCGCCGGTGACGGTATATGTTGCTTGCGATAATCCTCCCATTTTTCCCTCGCTTACAAAAAGGTGAAGGCAGGAGGTTGGCCAAGCATGGTACCGACCACATCGCCCGTCCGGTTGTTTGGATCATTGGCGACATGCGCGCGCGCGGCTTTGATATCGAGCCATGGTTGAATAATCTCACTCGATGTATAAATCGCTCTTCCACCCAGCAGCTCGACCATATCATCGATCAATCTTGCCAACCTGCGAACCACAGTAGAGCTCTGATAAGCAAAAAGAGCGCGCTTCTCCATCGGAATTTCCTCACCGCGCTCGGCTATTTCCATCAGCTCGTCAAAAGTGGCACGATGCGTCTGCTCCATCTCAAGCGACTGCGCATGGGCCGCTGCAATAGCGGCGTGAAGAATGGGATCTTCTTTCGATGCCTTACCGGTGTTGGTTGAAATCCTGCTTTCCATAATCGCCATCGCAGCGTTGATAGCAGCACGTGCCCCGCCAAAAGCAGCGGTTGAAACAGAGCGGGTAAACACCTGTGCCCATGGCAATGAATATAGCGCACCATCATTGGCCTCTTGCCCAGGATTCTTGCACAAGAAACCATCTTCGGCTTTGTGCGTGCGATAATCTGGCACAAAAGCCCGATCAACGATGATATCGTGACTACCGGTCCCTTGTAGACCAAAGACATGCCATGCATCTTCGCCGATCTCATAATCTTCACGCGGCAAGAGGAATGTACGCATTTCCGGTGGCCCTTCGCCGCCCTCCGGAAAAATCAATGCGCCAAGCAAAACCCAACCGCAATGGACAGAACCCGAGGAAAAGCCCCAATGACCGCTCAGATAAAAACCGCCGTCTGCATGCTCAACCTTGCCGACCGGTTGGTAAGTGGAAGAAACCAGCATTGAAGGATCTTCACCCCAGACCTCCTGCTGCGCCTTGTCATCAAACAAAGCCATTTCATAGGGATGGCAACCGAGTACACCATAGACCCAGCCAGTGGACATACAGCCTTCAGCCAGTTGTTTTTGCACATCAAAAAACACATTAGGATGCATTTCATAGCCACCCAGCCGTTTTGGTTGTAGCACTTTAAAAAAGCCAGCCTCTTGCATTTCGGCTATTGTTTCTTTGGGAACATTCCGATCAGCGGTACATTGCTTTGCGCGTTTCTTTAACGTTGGGATCATCGCCCGCGCGCGATCGACCAGCTCTTCATGTGTTGGAATATCGCCAGCTTGTGTCTTTAATGCTGCTACCGTCGCCATTTTTATCTCCATCGCGTATTTCGACTCAAACACGCCTATTGCCAGAATTCGTAAAATTTTTTGTCATAAAATACGCAAATCGTCAATTGAAAAGCAGTTTCACTTTCATTATTGCACTTTTTGAGCTTATAGATCATCTGATTCTATCAATCAGTACGTATTTTGGGGAAACGATAAAGTGGATTTCGGTTTAGACGGCAAAGTAGCTCTCGTTACCGGCGGCACGCGCGGACTGGGTCGCGACATTGCATCATTGCTTGCTGGTCAGGGTTGCAAAGTCATGGTCTGCGGTCGCAATGAGCCGGAAGCGCTACCCGACAATGTGAAGTTTCTCGCTACCGATATTCGCGATGCTGATGCTGCCAGCCAGCTGGTTGAAGATACTGTTTCAGAATACGGAAAATTGGACATTCTGGTAAATAACGCTGGCGGTTCACCTGCATCAGATGCCGCAACAGCTAGCCCTCGCTTCGCAGATGCGATCATGGGACTAAACCTGATGGCGCCTTATTATTTGTCACGCGCCAGCCATCCACATTTGAAAAAATCGGACAATGGCAGCATTATCAATATTGGAAGTGTCGCAGGGATTCGTCCAGCGCCTGGCACAGCTATATATGGTGCGGCAAAGGCCGGATTGATGAGCCTCACCCAGAGCCTGGCACAGGAATGGGGCAAGAGTGGAATTCGTGTCAACGCGATCATTGTTGGTTTGGCAGAAACTGAAAATGCCGAAGCCACCTATGGCGATGCCGAAGCACAGGCCGCCGTTGCAAAATCTCTGCCGCTCGGACGGATGTGTCGCGGCGAAGATGTCGCCAAAGCAGTCTGCTATCTGGCATCGCCAGCCGCTCAATATGTTTCGGGCGCGCGGTTAAATGTCGATGGCGGCGGAGAAAAACCGTATTTCTTGGATTTGGTAAAAGGGGATTAAAGTGGCTGGCGTGCAATCACTGGGTTATGTCGTAATCGAAACGACCGATATCGCGAACTGGGATAGTTATCTCAAAAATATCGTTGGCGCGATGCCCGGTGGGACCGGCGACGATGGCGCAGCGCTTTATCGATTGGACGAACGCGCCGCCCGGTTTCGGATTATTGACAGTGATGTCGATCGCTTTTCCGTAGCGGGTTGGGAAATGGCCGATGCCGCCGCATTTGACGAAATAGTGGATGATTTGCGCGCGGCCGGGCACGATGTTGAAATCGAAGACGCATCTTCTCGCGGAGTCACCGCACTAGCGTCTTCGACTGATCCAGGAGGCAACAAGTTTGAGATTTTTTACGGCGCACAAGACGCAGAAACCGCCTTTGAATCACCAGCAGGTGTGAGCGGATTTGTCACCGGTAAACTGGGCATGGGTCATGTTGTGTATGGCACATTGCAGTTTGAAGAATGTCATGCATTTTATGGCGGAGTCATGGGCTTTGGCGATACCGACTTGCCAGAAATAGAGGTTGGACCGCCTGGTACTCCCAAAATGGGCGTGGCTTTCATGCACGCGACCACAGGGCGGCATCATAGCGTAGCGATGATCCAGATGCCTGAGCCGCCAGCAGGCTGTGTCCATATCATGGTGGAAGCCAAAGAGCGGGCCGATGTCGATGCTGCTTATGAACGGATGCAGGAAGCACAAGTTCCGGTTTCGGCCACTTTGGGGCAGCATACTAATGATGAAGTTATAAGCTTCTACATGCAGTGCCCTGCAGGATTTGATGTGGAATTTGGTTGGGATGGGTTGGTCATTGATCCTGCCAGTTGGGAACCAACGGCACACACAACGCCCAGTAAATGGGGCCACGAATGGGAATGGCAAAAAGCGATGGCTGAAGAAATGGCCGCAGCGGAAAAGGCAGACGGTTGATGCTCGACAAACGAATGACACCTGCCGAGATTGTTGACCAGTTATCTGATGGCATGACCATTGGTATTGGCGGATGGGGACCCCGGCGTAAGCCGATGGCACTGGTCCGCGAAATCATGCGCAGCGACCTGAAAGACCTGACCATTGTCGCCTATGGCGGAGCGGATGTTGGAATGCTCTGCGCGGCTGGCAAAGTGAAAAAACTTGTTTTTGCTTTCGTATCACTCGACGCCATTCCCCTTGAACCATGGTTCCGTAAGGTACGTGAAGCTGGGCAGATAGAGGTGTTGGAAGTCGATGAAGGCATGTTTCAATGGGGATTGAAAGCGGCAGCTTTCGGGCTTCCATTTCTTCCGACGCGAGTCGGCCTGGGAACCGACTTGGCCAAGCTAGGCGGACTCAAAACCGTACAATCCCCTTATGACGATGGTGAAACATTGATTGCCATGCCCGCTTTGAAGCTCGATGCGGCTTTACTGCACGTCAATCGCTCAGACCATCGCGGCAATGTGCAATTGCTGGGACCCGATTTCTATTATGACGAATGGTTCGCCAAAGCGGCGGAGAAGACTTTTCTCTCTTGCGAAGAGCTGGTCGACAAAATGGAAGATCATTATCACGACGATGCGGCAGCCAATATTTTCGAACGCTGTTTTGTCTCCGGCGTTACCGAAATAGCTTGCGGAGCGCATCCATCTTCGATGCCGCCACTCTACGGCCCCGATATGAAGGCATTCAAGGCCTATGCCGGTGCGGCCAAAGATCCCGGCGACTGGAATGCGGTGGCCGATCAGTTTGTCGGCAATAGCGAAGACGAATATCTTGAATCTGTTGGCGGAAAGGACGCGGTCACGAACGTACCGCTGGCGATATATTGATGAGTGATATTACCCTAGCAGAGCTATGCATCTTCGCCTGTTCCGAAACCTTTCGGACCGATCGAGAAATTATTGCAACCGGGATTGGCCCGGTTCCGCGCATCGGAGCCGGTCTGGCCAAGCTAACCCACTCACCCGGCCTGATGATGACCGACGGCGAAGCCTATTTGGTCGAACAACCAGTGCCATTGGGGCCGCGCGGTGACTACCGGCCAAAATTTGCAGGCCACCTTCCTTTCTCGCGGTTTTTTGATAGCGCGGTATGGACTGGTCGCCGTCATGCCATGGTCACACCAACGCAAATTGATCGCTTTGGTCAGACCAACTTGTCGCAGCTTGGCGGAACCCACCACCAGCCGAAAACCCAGATGCTGGGCGTGCGCGGTTTTCCGGGAAACAGTATTTATCACGCCAATTCGATGTTCATTCCCTTCCATTCAAAGCGAACCTTTGTTGAAGGCGAAGTCGATATGGTGTCGAGCGCCGGCTACAATCCAGCCAAGCGTGTTTCCGGCGGCAACTATGATCATATCGATCTTCAAAAGATGGTGACAAACCTGTGCGTGATGGATTTTGGCGGACCGGACAACGCCGTTCGTGTGGTCACACTACATCCCGGCGTTACTTTTGATGAAGTGCAAGAAGCAACCGGTTTTGAACTTATCAATGCCGTCGAGAGTGAAACCGACCTGCCCGACAAAGACGCACTCGCCATTATCAACCAGCTAGACCCGCATGGGTACAGAACCCATGTTATCAGAGACAATCCGCCAGCCATAAGGACAGCAGCATGAGCGAAGATCTTGTTCCCCTAGAAGATGTAACGCCGGAATATGAAACCGATGAACCGATTTTGTACGAAGCCAAAGAAGGCATCGCCTGGTTAACACTCAATCGACCTGACTTTCACAATGTCCAGAACAGTCAGATGACCTATGCGTTGGATGATGCCTTTATGAAGGCGGTGGATGATGACAGTGTGAAGTGCATCGTGCTCAAATCCGATGCCAAACATTTCAGCGCGGGTCATGATATTGGCTCGCCGGGACGTGATTTTCACTCCAGCTTTGATCGCCGTCTGATGTGGTATGATCACGCCAACAAGCCCGGTGCCGAAAAGGCATATATTCGCGAGCAGGAAGTCTATCTGGGTATGTGCAAAAGGTGGCGGGATATACCCAAACCCACCATTGCTCAGGTGCATAAAGGTTGTATCGCTGGTGGTTTGATGCTGGCTTGGGTTTGCGATTTGATTATCGCTTCGGATGACGCTTTCTTTCAGGATCCCGTTTTACAGATGGGTTTTCCGGGACTGGAATATTTCGCGCATTGTCACGAATTGAACCCGCGCATTGCAAAGGAGTTTCTATTCCTCGGTGAGCGTATGCCAGCCCAACGCGCCTATGAAATGGGTATGTTGAACAAAGTCGTAGCCCGCGAAGACTTGGCGGATGAAGTACTGCGTATTGCGCGACGGATCGCCGAGCAACCGCGATTGGCATTGCAGCTTGCGAAGCAGGCCTGCAACCACATGGAAACGCTTTCCGGCAAAGAAGCCGGGATTGATGCCGCCTTTGGCTATCATCATTTTGCCCATGCCCAAAACCAGCTCACCAAAGGCGATTACATCGCTGGACTTGATGGCAAGAAGATGGCCGAGCGGAACAAGAAGCAGGAAGCCAAAGGCTAACCAATGACCAATCCGCTTTCCACACCTCTGACCGAAATGCTCGGCTGCCGCTTGCCGGTGGTTCAGACGGCCATGGGCTGGATCGCAACCCCGCAACTGGTCGCTGCGTCTAGCAATGCAGGCGCATTCGGATTTCTGGCAGGTGCAGTGATGCAGCCAAAAGAGCTGGCTGTTGAAATCGATAAATTGAAGAACATCACCCCAAATAATTTTGGCGTGAACTTTCATAGTTTCCAACCGGGCGCAAAAGAGATTGTCGAAGTCATCCTCGCCAACGCCGATCGAGTCCGCGCGGTCAGTTTCGGTCGCGGTCCGGATGCCGAGATGATCGGTAAGTTCCGCGAAGTCGGGATTGTTTGTATGCCGACGGTTGGGCTACAAAAACACGCCGAGAAAATGGTTGCTCTGGGATGTCAGGCGATCACTATTCAAGGTGGCGAAGGCGGTGGGCATACTGGGTCAGTCGCCACAACCGTCTTGCTCCCGCAAGTTCTCGATGCGGTAGATGTACCCGTAATTGCCGCAGGTGGCTTTGCCGACGGCCGCGGGTTAGCCGCCGCTTTGGCTTATGGCGCAGCTGGCATTGCCATGGGCACACGCTTCATGATGACCAGTGAAAGCCCAGTACCGCAGGGTCCAAAATCCGCCTATACGGGTGCAACCACAAATGATATTACCGTGACCACCAAAGTTGATGGCATCCCGCAACGTATGATCATCAACCCGATGCTTAAGCAGATTGAACGTTCTGGCGCTTTGTCCAAATGGCAGCGCGGTTTGATGGCCGGACTGGCGATGAAGAAGCAAACTGGCGCGAGTTGGGGTGACTTGATCAAAACGGCACGCGGCATGACCGCCCATGGCGATATGTCTCTGCCCGAGGCGATGATGGCGGCGGCGGCGCCCATGCTGCTGCAAAAAGCGGTCGTTGACGGCGATGCAGAGAACGGACTTATGGCGACGGGGCTGGTGGCCGGCCGCCTAACTTCCTTGCCCAGCTGTGAAGCGCTTCTTTCCCAAATCGAGAAGGATGCATTGGAGCGCATTGCATCCCTCACCGGTACCAATCAATCATTAGAGGGAGCGGCCTGATGCCCATTACCTGCACCGTTAAAGACAAGATCGCCGAGATTGTTTTCGATGTGCCGCCGGTCAACGCATTTGACAGCGAAACATGGATGTCTTTGCCTGGCATCATAACCGAAGCCGGCCGCAATCCCGATGTGAATTGTGTTCTCATACGCGCTGAAGGCAAGGGATTTTGCGGCGGCGTTGATATCAAGGAGATGCAAGCGCATCCCGAGCGGATCACAATTCTGAATCGCGGAAACTATCTGACCTTTAAAGCAATCCGCGATGCGGAAGTGCCCGTGATCAGTGCGGTGCATAAATTCGTCATAGGCGGCGGTATTGGTGTGTGCGGGGCGAGTGATAGCATCATCGCGGCCGATGACGCCTATTTCTCGCTTCCCGAAGTGGATCGCGGTGCGATGGGCGGTGCTTCGCATCTTTCTCGTATGTTGCCCCTGCACAAAGTCCGCGCAGCATTCTTTACCGGCGGCACGGTGCCGGCTGAAGAAGCCTATCGCCTTGGTGCAGTCGAAAAGGTTGTTCCGCGCGCAGAACTGGAAAGTACCGCACGTGAATTTTGTGCCATCATCGCTTCCAAATCTCGCAAGGCATTGGTCATAGCAAAAGAAGCCTTGAACGGCCTCGAAGAACGCGATGTGGATCGTGGTTATCGTTGGGAGCAGGGTTTTACGCTCGAGATGTATATGCACGAAGACAGCCAGAAATCACGCGATGAATTTGTCGAAACTGGCAAGGCGGCAAAATTCTGATGCAGTTAAACTACACACCTCAACAAGACGCATTCCGCGCCGAGATCCGAGAATGGTTGGCGGCCAATGTTCCGGATAAACCGCTGCTGACGCTGGAAGGCGAAGAGGGTTTTCAACAGCATGTTGAATGGGAACGCAAGTTAGCCAGTGGCAATTGGGGTATGGTCACCTGGCCCGAACAATATGGCGGGCGCGGGCTCGACTTGATCGAATGGCTGATCTTTGAAGAAGAATATTGGGCCGCCGGTGCGCCGTTGCGGGTCAATCAAAATGGCATATTCTTGCTCGGTCCGACGGTCATGGAATATGGTTCGGACGAGCAAAAGGCACGGTTCCTGACACCCATGGCCAAAGGCGAGAAAATCTGGGCGCAAGCCTGGTCTGAACCGGGCGCGGGCAGTGACATGGCTGCGATCACCACCAAGGCCGTTCGTGATGGTGATCATTATGTAATCTCTGGTCAAAAAACATGGTCAAGCCGAGCCAGTTTTGCCGATTGGGGCTTTGGGCTTTTTCGAACCGAGGAAGGTAGCAAACGCCACAAAGGATTGAGCTTTATCCTTTTCGATCTCAACAGTCCTGGCATCACCCGCCGCCCCATTCGCCAACTGCACGGGCATCCGGGTTTCGCAGAGTTGTTCTTTGATGAAGTGCGTGTGCCAGCGGCAAATATGCTGGCCGGTGAAGGCGAAGGTTGGAATGTGGCAATGGCCACAGCTGGATTTGAACGCGGATTAATGTTGCGCTCTCCCGGCCGTTTTCAGGCTGCGGCAAGGCGGCTTGTTGACCTATATCGTGAACACGAGGCCGATGCGTCACCTTCGACACGAGAAGCCGTTTCGCAGGCATGGATGCAGACACAGGCCTATGCCTATAATACCTATGCCGTTGCTGCGAAGATCATGGCCGGGGGAAAGATCGTAGCGGAAGCCAGCTTGAACAAGATTTTCTGGTCCGAGCTGGATCGCATGATGCACCGGACCGCGATGCAAATATTGGGTGCTGCCGCCGAACTGACCCATTTTGATGATGGATCGATCAACCAATGGCTGGATGGCTATATCTTCTCGCTATCCGGTCCGATCTACGCCGGCTCCAACGAGATTCAGCGCAATATTACGGCGGAGCGCTTTCTCGGTTTACCAAGACAGGGAGCGGGATGATGGATTCTCTTCTGACGGAAGACCAGCTCACACTTACCGAAGGTGTGAAAGATTATCTAACCGGCACACATGGCCCGGAGGTACTGCGCAGGCTTGATGAAAAAGGCAATCGTGACCCCGCCATTTGGCAGGGTCTGGTTGAAATGGGCTTAACCGGATTGATGGTGCCTGAGGACCATGGCGGCCTCGGTTTGAAGCTGCTGGACGCTGCATTGATCGCGGCTGAATGTGGTCGCGCTTGCTTGGCTGAGCCACTGGTTGATACCGCGTTTGTTGCCGCGCCATGGTTGATGGCAAAAAGCGAAACCGCCGATTTGAAAGCTATCGCATCGGGCGAAAAAATAGTCCCGTTAGCGCACAAGATTAATGGCTGGACAGCGGATGGCAACGGAGATGCTTTGAATAGCGTTGATCCGATGCGCAACCTGTCCACTCTGCCAGCCGATGCTACCGATGATCCGCATCTGCTTAACCTTGGCGCGCTAATGTCCGCAGCGCAATTAATTGGTTTGGCGGATGCAATGCTTTCGCAGGCCGTTGAATATGCCAAAACACGCAATCAGTTCGGGCAGCCAATTGGCGCGTTTCAAGCGGTCAAACACCATCTCGCCAGCGCAACAGTTGCACTCGAGTTTGCCAAGCCAGTTGTCTGGCGTGCGGCGCAGGCAATGGATGACAATATCGATAGCGCGCCCATCCACGTCAGCCATGCCAAGCTCGCCGCCGGTGATGCGGCACTTCAAATGGCCGAGACCGCAATTCAGGTGCACGGGGCCATGGGCTATACCTATGAAGTCGATCTTCATTTCTGGATGAAGCGTAGCTGGGCACTGATCGGCGCATGGGGCAGTCGCGCATTTCATATGAAGCGGGTTGATGACGCAGTGATCGGTGGATCGCTGGACATCGGCCCTGCACAGACTTTTGCTTAAAGGGAATTTAGATGGCTGAAGCCTATATTGTTGACGCGGTACGCACGCCGATTGGGCGGAAAAAGGGTTCTTTGGCGGAGCTCCATCCGGCCGACTTGGGCGCACACCCGATAAAAGCGCTGACCGAACGTTTGGATTTTGACGCAGGCGCTGTGGATGATGTGGTCTGGGGGTGCTGTGATACAATTGGACCACAGGCTGGCGATATTGGGCGTTCTGTTTGGCTGGTAGCAGGACTGCCACAACATGTGCCCGGAACCACGGTGGATCGCCAATGCGGGTCATCACAACAAGCGCTTCATTTTGCAGCACAGGGTGTATTATCAGGAACACAAGACCTGGTCGTCGCTGGCGGTTCGCAGGCGATGAATGCCATCCCGATCAGCGCCGCCATGTATGCGGGACAGCCCTATGGGTTTGATAATCCATTCAATACCTCACCTGGCTGGGTCGCGCGCTATGGTGATGGCCTGCTCAATCAGATCAACTCTGCAGAGATGATCGCCGACAAATGGGATATCAGTCGCGAGGAGATGGAAGAGTTTGCCCTCGCCTCTCACCAACGGGCGCAGGCAGCGACCGACAATGGCTGGTTCAAAAATGAGATCGCACCGCTAAACGGACTGGAGCAGGATGAAACCATCCGTCCCACCACAACATTGGATGGCTTATCCCAGCTAAAAGTCATTCAGGAAGGCGGCAAGGTCACAGCGGGCGTGTCCAGCCAAAATTGCGACGGCGCAGCGGCTATGCTGGTCGCTTCGGAGCAGGCGGTAAAAGACCACGGCCTGAAACCACGCGCTCGCGTCCATCATATTTCAGTAAGGGCAGATGACCCGGTCTGGATGCTGACCGCACCTATGCCCGCAACAAAACATGCGCTCAAGAAAGCCGGAATGACGGTGGATGATATCGACTTATTTGAATGCAACGAAGCCTTTGCCAGCGTGCCGATGGCCTGGATGAAGGAACTCGGCATTCCACACGAAAAAGTAAATGTGCATGGCGGCGCAATTGCGCTTGGTCATCCACTGGGAGGCACAGGCGCGCGCTTGATGACGACTTTACTCAACGCACTGGAGCGTACCGGTGGAAAATATGGCCTGCAAACAATGTGCGAAGGTGGCGGGCAAGCCAATGTAACGATTATTGAGAGGCTCTGATGGGAATTTGCGACAATAGAACAGTGATCATCACCGGTGCTGCGGGCGGTTTGGGTAAGAGCTATGCACTCGCCTTTGCTGCGGAAGGCGCCAATGTAGTGGTCAATGATATTGGCACCTCACTCGGCGGTGAAGGTCGGGATACCAGCGCCGCAGATGCAGTCGTTGAAGAGATAAAAGCTGCAGGCGGAAAGGCCATCGCCAACTATGAAGATGTCACTGATTGGGATGCTGGTAAACGCATTGTAAATGCTGCCGTTGAGGCTTTTGGAGATCTGCATGTGATTGTGAACAACGCAGGGATCGTGCGCGACCGGATGTTTGTGTCTGCCACTCTGGATGAATGGGATGCAACTATGCATGTCCATTTGCGCGGACATTTTTGCATCGCCCGCCATGCGGTGGACTATTGGCGTGGGCGCTCGAAAGAAGGTCATGAGATTGATGCACGGATTATCAATACAACCAGCGGTGCAGGACTTCAGGGTTCAATTGCGCAGGCGGCTTATTCTACGGCAAAAGGCGGCATTGCAAGCCTGACACTGGTGCAGGCCGCGGAACTGGGACGCTACGGCATTACGTCCAATGCCCTCGCTCCCTCTGCTAGGACGCGGATGACCGAACAGGCTTTTGCAGACAAAATGGCGACCGATGGCGATGCCTTTGACGTGATGCACCCCGATAATATCGCGCCCACTGTGGTTTGGTTGGGTTCTTCCCAATCGAAAGATGTTACGGGATGTGTTTTTGAACTCGAAGGCGGCAAGATCATGTTGGAAGATGGCTGGCGCGAAGGGCCAGTTGCCGACAAAGGCGCGAAATGGGATCCCGCCGATGTGGGCGATGCGGTGGAGAAGCTAATCTCCGATCGCGTCGAACCGCGCAAAGTGTGGGGTACTGCCTGATGGATTTCGCTTTCACCGACGAACAATTGATGATTGCGGAAACGGCGCAAAGTTTCTTTGTGGATAATGCGACGAGCGAACGCACCCGCAAAGCGATGGCTTCCGATGGTTTTGATCGCGAAACATGGCGGGCCTTTTGTCAAGAACTGGGCCTCAGCGGGTTATTGATCGCAGAAGAATTTGGCGGCTCGAATTTGGGCATGGTCGAATTTGCCAATATTGCTGAAGCCGCTGGTGCGCAGGTCGCAGCTATTCCATTGCTTGGACAAACAATGGTGGGACAGGCAATAGCAGCTGGCGGAACGCAAGAACAGAAAAGTAAATGGCTTCCAAAGCTCGCGGGCGGCGAGATTATTGCTACAGCTGGAGGCAGCGCTGATCTCCAAGCCAACGGCAAGAAATTGTCAGGCAAGATCGGTCTGATTCCGCACGGCAATATAGCAGAACTCTTTGTCCTATCGGACGGCAGCAATGCGTGGATCGTCGAGAGCAATGCAAACGGCTTTTCGGTCGAAACACCGACAACAATGGATCAAACCCGGCCTCTGGCCACGTTCATTCTTAATGACGTTGAAGGTGAGCCGTTAGCGAATAGCGACGCCGCAATGGCCGCTGGCAAAGCGGGTGGCTGGATTTGTCTGGCCGCTGAAGCACTGGGCGGAGCGCAATCCTGTCTCGACCGCACCGTTGCCTATTCAAAAGAACGCGTTCAATTTGGCCGTGCCATTGGCAGCTTCCAAGCTTATAAACATCGGGCCGCCGATATGATGATCGAAATCGAACAGGCGCGATCGGCTGTGTATTGGGCAGCGTGTGCGGTGGACGAAGGTTCGGATGATGCCGAACTCGCCATTCATGCCGCGAAAGCTTTTTGCGCAGATACTTATTTCAAATGTGCTGGTGATATGATCCAGCTGCACGGCGGTATCGGTTTCACATGGGAACATGATGCACATATTTTCTTTAAGCGCGCACGGTCGATCCAAACCATGTTGCTCGACGGCAATTGGCACCGCGAGGCAGTTGCGACGATGCTGTTGGGAGAAGCGGCATGAAACTGGGTTTCTCCAAAGCAGAAGAAGATTTTCGCGCTGAATGCGCTGACTGGCTCAATGGCCAGATGGCTGGCGAATTTTCCGACATAAAGGGCATTGCGACCCTGACCGCCAAGGCGGAACGGCGAAAGGAATGGGAACAGCAATTGGCTGCAAATAACTGGTCTTGCATTGGTTGGCCGACGGAATGGGGTGGTCGCGGTGCAAGCCTTGCTGAACAGGTGATTTTTGCCGAGGAATATGCGCGTGCGGGTGTTCCCGGCCGCGTCAATCATATTGGTATTGAACTGGCCGGGCCGACGATCCTGACCTTTGGCACCGAAGAGCAAAAGAAACAGTTCCTCCCCGATATCGCGGCAGGAAAAACGATATTTTGCCAGGGATTCTCTGAACCCAATGCCGGTTCTGATTTGGCCAGCGTTAGGACAAAAGCACGGGTCGAGAATGGCGAATGGGTGGTAAATGGTCAGAAAATCTGGACCAGCCTCGCTCATATCTCCGACTGGATTTTTGTCGTCGCCCGCAGCGAAGAAGGCACCAAAGGGCCAAAAGGCCTGACGTTCCTAATGATGCCGATTGATCAACCCGGCATCGAAATTCGCGGCATCAAACAAATAAACGGAGATGCAGAGTTTAACGAGACCTTTTTCACCGATGCCAAATGCGCAGAAGACAGCTTGATCGGCGCACCCGGCGAAGGATGGAAGATCGCGATGGGGTTACTTGCCTTTGAGCGGGGTGTATCCACCCTTGGCCAGCAAATGGGTTTTCGCAATGAGCTGGATGAGATTATCGCTGCCGCGAAAGCCAATGGACGCGCCAGTGATCCATTAATCCGTCAACGTATTGCGAAAGCAGAGATCGGTTTGCGACTGATGCGCTACGGAGCGCTTCGTATGCTTTCCAATACCGACCATAGCAAAGTGGATGGCGCGGCGCTGACCTATAAAATCCAATGGGCGACATGGCGTCGCAACCTGGGCGAACTGGCGATGGATGTGCTGGGGCAGGCAGGCGAAATCACTGACAACAACGACTATGAATGGAGCACGCTGTCCAATCTATTCCTCTATTCGCGTTCTGACACGATTTACGGCGGCACCAATCAAATCCAGCGCAATTTAATCGCCGAGCGTGCGCTCGGTATGCCGCGCGAACCCAGAGGTGATTTATGATTCCGCAATATCCTGAAGGTCGCAATCTTCTCAAAAGCAAGACGGTTGTTGTGACCGCCGCTGCCGGAACCGGCATCGGTTTTTCGGCTGCCAAACGCGCTGCGGAAGAGGGCGCGACGGTGCTTATTAGCGATTTTCACGAACGCCGTCTGGGTGAAGCAGCCGACCGGATAGCAGAAGAAGTCGGACAAAGACCAGCTACCTGCGTTTGCGATGTTACCAATCAGGAGCATATCGACAATCTGCGCGATACGGCGATCAAGGAACTCGGCCATATTGATGTGCTGGTCAACAATGCTGGCCTTGGCGGAGAAGCGAACGTTGTCGATATGACCGATGAGCAATGGGAGCGTGTGCTTGATGTGACGCTGAACAGTGTCTTTCGGATGACCCGTTCATTCCTACCTCATATGCAAGAACGTAAGACCGGTACAATCGTCAACAACGCCTCTGTGCTGGGTTGGCGCGCGCAAAAAGGTCAGGCTCACTATGCAGCGGCCAAGGCGGGCGTAATGGCGTTTACGCGTTGTTCTGCTGTGGAGGCTGCGGAATATGGTGTACGGATCAATGCCGTAGCTCCCAGTATCGCCATGCATGCGTTTCTTGCCAAGGTAACCACCGATGAATTGCTGGAAGAACTTTCTGCGAAAGAAGCTTTTGGCCGCCCGGCGGAAGTCTGGGAAGTAGCCAATGTAATGCTGTTTCTTGCCAGCGATCTTTCCTCATACATGACTGGAGAAATTGTCTCCGTTTCCAGCCAGCGAGCATGACTATGACAAAGGTTTATAACAGCCCCCGTGACCTCATTGGTCAGGAAGGAACACAATTCGGCCCCAGCGATTGGTTGTTAATCGACCAGGAGCGGGTCAACGGATTTGCCGATGTCACCGGGGATCACCAATGGATCCATGTGGATGAAGAACGCGCCAAAGATGGACCGTTTGGCGGCACCATTGCGCATGGCTATCTGACCATGAGTCTGGTCAATCTGTTCCTGCCAACACTGGTTGAGGTCCGCGGTTTCAAACATGCGGTAAACATTGGCGCGGACAAGTTGCGCTTTCTGTCTCCCGTATTGGTTGGCAGTAATATCCGCGCGATTGGCGAGGTTGTGTCGGTCGAAGAAGTCAAAGAGTCGATCCAACAAGTCGTTCGCGTTACCATAGAGATCGAAGGCAGCGACAAACCCGCCTGCGTCATCGATACCATTAGCCGTTATTATCCGGAGGATTAATCCATGCCTGTTTCCACTGAAGACAAAGTCAAAGCTGTTGAGACTTATATCAACTCGTTTTCAAAACCCGATGTCGAAGCCATTGTCGGGCTCTATGCCGAAGATGCGACTATTGAAGATCCGGTTGGCACGCCTCTAAAAGAAGGCATCGACGCCGTAAGGGAATTCTACACCGGAGCAGTCGGCAACGGAGCACAGCTGGAACTAACAGGAACTCCGCGCTGCGCTGGCGACAGCGTTGCTTTTCCTTTCAAGGCCAAGATCAATATGAACGGAACCGCTTCCCACATCGAAATTATCGATACGTTTCGCTTTAACGACGATGGAAAGGTGATCGAGATGAAGGCCTATTGGGGCCCAGAAAACCTGAAAGCCGGCTAATGAATGAAAGCTCCCTCCCCTCGACTATTCCGCATGTTGCAGAGGCTGCTGCCGAGCAATGGGGCGATGCCCCTGCATTGCTGGAAAATGGCGAGGAGTGGAGTTTTAACGAGCTTTGGCAGCGAGCAAGGGAAAGTGCATCCGCCTTTTTAGCAGCAGGCGTCGCTAGCGGAGACCGGATTTCGATCTGGGCACCCAATAGCCGGGAATGGATCGTCATCGCACTAGGTGCGTTAACCGTTGGCGCGGCGATTGTACCACTCAATACCCGCCTGAAAGGACGAGAGGCGGGGGATATCTTAAGACGCACAAAGGCCAAGCTTTTGTTCACGGCCGATGATTTTCTCGACACCGACTATCCCTCACTGATTGCCAATGAGGATCTGCCACACCTGCAAAAGACTCTGCTTATTGGGCGCGAGTGGAGCGCATTTCTGGCCAAAGGCAAAGGCGCCAATGATGGTGCCGTCGATGACGCTTTATCACAGCTATCTTCTGAAACCGTGTCCGATATCATGTTCACCAGTGGCACGACCGGCGCGCCCAAAGGGGCCATATCAACGCATGGCCGTATTGTGCCCATGTTCCGCCATTGGGTTGAAGTCATGGGATTGCGGGCCTGCGAACGGTATCTGATCATCAATCCGTTTTTTCACAGTTTCGGCTTCAAAGCCGGCTGGGTTGCAGCACTCATTGCGGGTGCAGTCATCGTTCCGATGAGTAGCTTTGATATCCCTGCCGTAATTGATCGCATTGAACAGGACAAAATCAATTTCTTGCCCGGTCCGCCAACTATCTATCAATCCCTGCTAGCTGCAAAGGTGGAGCGCGATTTCGACACGTCATCTTTGCGCGGTGCCGCTACCGGTGCCGCTGTCGTTCCTCCTGAACTGATCCGCCGGATGCGAGAAGAACTCAATCTGGTCGACACCGTGACTGCCTATGGCATGACAGAATGTTCTACGATTACTGCTTGTCGCAGCGGCGATCCGGCCGATCTTATCGCCCAAAGTTGCGGCAAAGCCATACCGGGACTCGAAGTGATCATCGCAAGCGATGATGGCGATGAAGTCGCACCTGGCGAAACCGGAGAAATCTGGGTTCGCGGTTATGGCGTTATGCTTGGATATCTTGATGATCCGGAAGCCACTGCCGAGGCCATTGATAGTGAGGGCTGGCTGCACACCGGCGATATTGGTGTCATGGACGAAAACGGTTATGTCCGGATCACTGATCGCAAAAAGGACATGTATATTTCGGGCGGTTTTAATTGTTATCCGGCGGAAATCGAAAAATTACTTTCCGATCATGCTGCCATAGAAATGGTTGCTGTGATTGGTGTTCCAGACGAAAGGCTTGGAGAGGTCGGCAAGGCCTTTGTCGTGCTTCGCCCTCAATTCGAGATTGATAATGAGCAACTGATTCAATGGTCAAGGGACAACATGGCCAATTACAAAGTTCCTGATCGGATAGAATTTGTGAAAAAACTTCCTTTAAATGCATCGGGTAAAGTTATGAAGAAAACTCTAAGGGAATTGGGTTAGGATCACCGGTATGACATCTATTGGTGCGAAGTGAGTAAGCCGTCCGCACCAGTTATTTTATCCGGGCTCGAAGAACAAAAGAAACTTCAGGATTGGGAGACCCCGATCCAAGGGTTCCGGTGGGTCTGATACAAATGAAGCGGATATCGGAACGATAGCTATTATCCATTGAAACTGTTGAACAATCACCAAAACTTGCGGGAGGCGAGCTGCTCGTTGAATATCTTAAATCGGTCGATGGATCGAACGATACCCCGGAACCAGCGACTATTTCAAACCCGACAGGAGCAACATCAGGGTAAATATTGGTACCGCCATCATCAATATCTCCGTTCCAAAACTCTACTTCTGACGGCAAACTGTCGACAATCAAAAGAGAGTCTTCATCCACTTCGCCGGTCCCGTCATTTCTAATCGAGACACGATATAAGACTTCGGTTCCGGGCACATGAAACAAACCGGCACTACCAGGATCCCATATACTAGATGTTTTGGACACTGCGACATTGGTGTCATTTTGAAAACGGCTGGTTCGCACGTTGTAGATGCCAACAAGTTCGCTATCCAGACCATACCATAAAATACTGGAGATGCGCAGCCCGGATTGAATGGCGCTTTGACTGAGAATGAACCCCATAAATCCCGGCGGGGAATAGGAGAGCGTGAATGGGGGACCGGTAATATCAACGGTAGTTCCATTGCTCAACTGAACCTGCACCGCAGAACGTTCCGAGAGATCGTTCCAGTCAACATGATCGAAAGCAAAGGCGATGGTGTCTGCGTCGGGAGTAAAAACCAGATTCCCGCCACCATTCACAGCGGTGGCAAACGCACCGACAATTCCTGGATTGGAAGGCGCGTGTGGGGTGTAATCCATGCAAGACGTCGGGAAGGAAAAGAAGGAATCGTTCAAACTTGGACAATAGCCGGACGTTCCAAAAGTAGAATTCCCGGAAGCCAGCACCGAAAATCCGTTCCAGCTATCCCCCGTTGTTTGCGACACCAAACTGTTGGTGGATACTGTTGAAAAATCTTCAAGCGAAGAAACGATATTCGTGGTTGGCAAAGCAGAATCATAACTGGATTGGGATGTGTAGGTGACGAGATCCTGCGCTCTTGCAATTTCTGGAATCAGCAAAATGTTGCAGAGGATTACTACCAATATGGCGTAAACGCTATGACAATAGCATGATCTAGGCTTGAGAGCCGACCTCATTATTTTTCGATCTCGGAACCCAGCACGGAATCGTTTTGGTACTTATCTTTGTCGTCATCCGGGTTTCTATGTTCTTTACAGTTATCGCTGTGCGTTTTTTTGAGCTTTCTACCACTCAGATATTGCAGATCTACACTGGTGCATTCCACCTCGACCTCTTGCCCCCAAAACTTAGCTTTTGTGCTGCTGGCCGACATCGTCAAAGCCGCATTGCTTGACGATGCCAAAATCAAGGCCGTTGCTAAAACATAAGGAAGAGCCATATGGGATTGTCCTTTTTCGCATGCACCAGTTAAGCGATCGCTGTTTGAACGGATGCCAAGCCCTTTCCGTCAAAAAAGGGGATCGTCCGCAGAATTTAGCTGCTCCACGAGACAAGTTTTGGATCGTTCAAGCCAACGACTTTATAATAGACGGCGGAAAATGGGCGCAATTAAGGGCAATATTGTCCGTCTTGCATCTACATTGATTGGAGAATCTCGAATACCAGCCCTGTCGGGCCAGTCGGCCAGTAGGTAACTGAACAAATGTCGCTGGAACATCCACGATTAATGGTTGGAGGCCCGAGCCGGAATCGAACCGGCGTGGACGGTTTTGCAAACCGCTGCGTGACCACTCCGCCATCGGGCCTAACCTGTGGAAGATTGTGTGGAGGGGCGCGAATTGCTTTCCTTTGACAATAATGTCAACCCAAAACACTTCCTGATTGCGGCGCGCTCGATTAAATCTGTTACGCAAAAGACGCAATCGCATGAAAATAACTGGGAATCGACTTGGCGGGCGAATGAAGTCTGTCTAAAAGAAAACAGGCTTCGTAGATACTGTATTGCTTAAATAATACAGGTTGTATAAGGCCTTTTGTGCGAAATATTTGACATGAGGATGCTTTCGGTGGGTCTGGATAATTTCAAAGAAATGCGTAAAGCCATGGTGGTATCGCAACTGCGGACGACCGATGTTAGCGATCCGCGTGTCATTGGCGCCATGGCCGATGTCGCCCGCGAGGATTTTGTACCTGCCGCGAACCGGTCCATAGCCTACTCTGATCGCGGTGTAGCCATTGGCGAAGGCCGGGCGCTCAACACGCCCCTTGCAACCGGACTTTTGATCAACGCCGCCAATATTCGCAATGATGATCGGGTTTTGATTGTTGGTGCTGCCACAGGATATTCAGCCGCGGTGGTGAGCAGGTTGTCCGAATCGGTCATCGCTCTGGAACAATCCGCAAAACTGGTGTCAAAGGCGCAAACTAATCTGGCGGCGATAGAAGATATATCCGTTGAAAAAGGCAAATTGTCCGATGGATTTGCAAAAGGAGCACCTTACTCGGTGATTCTGATCGACGGAATTGTCCAACAAATCCCGCAGGCACTGACGGATCAGCTTGCTGAAAATGGCCGTCTGGTTGCTGCTATCAGCGATTCGGGCATTTCCCGGCTTGCGATTGGCCGCAAAGCCGGCAGCATAGTTGGCTATCAATATTTCGCGGATTGTGGCGGCTGTGTGCTGCCTGGTTTTGAAGAATCAAAAGGCTTTGAATTTTAGTGCCGTTTTGTGAGAGGCAGTGTGATGCGTAAAAACAGACTGTTTCTGACCGTTGCGGTTGTGGCGTTCGCCTGTGCTCCGGCTAGCGCGGACACGCTTAGAGAGGCACTAATTGCCGCCTATGAGACAAACCCCACCATGACCGGTGCCCGGGCCGGTCAAAGGGCACTGGATGAATCGGTTCCTATTGCAAAAGCGGACGGCCTTCCCAACGCAACTTCGGATTTTGGTTATCAGGAAAATTTCCTGCGCAGCGCCAATAGCTTCACCGCACCGCTTCGCCAATCAACCGCTGGTGGATCCGTTACGGTCCCGATATATGCAGGTGGTGCTGTCAAAAACGCTGTTAGGGCCGCTAAAACCCGTGTTCAGGCGGGTAAACATGATTTGCGCGGCACTGAATCAAGTCTGTTCAGCAATGTTGTCGCGACCTATATGGATGTCATTCGCGATACCGCGATTGTTGATCTAAATCGAGCCAATGTTGGTGTGCTCACGGTCAATTTGGAAGCAACGAGCGATCGGTTTGAAATTGGTGATCTGACAAGAACCGATGTTGCGCAATCCGAGGCCCGGCTGGAAGGAGCCAAAGGCGATTTGGAAACAGCGCGAGCCAACCTGATCCGCAGCAAAGAAAATTACATTGCGCTGGTCGGCCACGTGCCCGGGGATCTGAAACCACCGCCCCCACTTCCCAATCTCCCCAAAACACCCGACGAGGCCGCAGATATTGCCCTTGCCAATAATCCGGACCTAATGGCCTCCAAAGACCGCAGCAGGGCAGCAGAATATGACATCAAACGCGCCCGCGCAGCCAGAAAGCCGCGGGTAGAAACCTATGCCCAGGGACGTTATTTGAATTTTCACGGTACATTGGGTGGAGCCGTTGCCGGTGCCACCTTTATTCAGGAACAATCGACGGCCGAAGCTGGAATACGAGCGACTGTTCCGATTTATCAGGGCGGGCGCCCTGCCGCGCAGATTCGGCAAGCACAGGCGCGCTCCAGTCAGGCCTATGAGCAGGAGATCCTGACCGAACGCAGCATCATAGCCCAAACCCGCGCCGCTTTTTCTAGCTGGCGCGCTTCGGAACGGGTTATTCAATCCTCTGAACGGGCAATGGCCGCAGCTGCTCTGTCGCTAGAGGGTGTTCGCGCGGAAAATACGGTCGGCAACAGGACCATATTGGATATTTTGAACGCCGAACAGGAATTGCTGAATACGCAGGTGCAATTGGTTACGGCCCGGCGCAACTCCTATGTCGCGGGATTCAGCCTGTTGGCGGCGATGGGACGCGCAGAAGCCCGTGATTTGGGGCTTGATGGCGGTACGCTCTATGATCCGGACGTTAACTATAACCGTGTCAAAAATGTCATATATGATTTCCAAAGTGACCCCAATCCAGAGCCGGAGGCCACCCGCACCGTTGACACGCAAGCGCAAACAGCGGACATAGAACCCCTACCGGTTCCGCGCACAAACAAGTGAGCCGGTAAATTCTGACAAAAGCAGGGTTGTCGGAGCGTATTTTTGGGGTTTTTGCAAATGGCAGAACAGAATAAAGAATCGTCAATGGAAGAGATACTTTCGTCCATTAAGCGCATCATCGCCGAAGATAAGGCAGTGGAGACCGATGCAGCACCTGTTCGCAAAACCATTGCGAAACCCAAATTGAAAGCCGTGCCGGATATCGAAACCGAAGAAGAGGAAATTCTCGAACTCACCGAGGAGGTGCAGGAAGAGCAATTCAGCAGCGCTCGCGGTGTCTTTGGTGATCGGCGACGGGAAGAACGGCTTATCGATGAAAATAAGCTCGACTCTATGCGTGAGTCGCTCTCCGCATTGGTTTCGGCCGGAGGATCAAAGCGCAAAGAGATTTCAAACCACACCAGTGGAACATCATTGGAAGATATGACCCGCGAAATGATGCGGCCAATGCTCAAACAATGGCTGGATGATAATCTACCGCAACTGGTGGAAGAATTGGTTGCAAGAGAAATTGCGCGGATCAGCAAAAACTAATCTCAATTGATATCGTCCGTGTGCGTGCTAAACCACCGGCCATGTCACATTTTCACAAAGCTTCAATCGGTGCACTGCTGCTGGCAGGCGCTTCTCTTTTTGTAACACCAGTATTGGCGCGCCCCATGACGGCGGAGGATTTGGCGACATTGAAACGCCTCGGCGCGCCCGCCGTTTCTCCGAATGAAAAATGGGTTGCCTTTCAGGTAACCGAGACTGAACAGGAGACCTATGATCGAAGCACAGCGCTTTATCTGCTTGATCTCTACACTCCCAATGCAACCCCTATTCGCATCGCCGACAAGCAGAATGCCAGCGAACACAGCCCGGCCTTTTCAAGCGATGGCAGTAGATTATTCTATTTGTCCGATGCCAGCGGCTCGGAGCAGCTTTGGCATGTAACTATTTCCACGGGTGGACAGAACGGTGAACCGGTACAGGCAAGTGATCTGAAAACCGATATTGCCGGGTTCAAATTGTCGCCCACTGGCAAGAGAGTGGCCGTCTGGGGCGATATAGCGAAAGATTGTCCGACATTTGGTTGTGATGAAGAGGGCGCCATTGGCAATGGCAATCGTTCCGAACCCGGTCCGGGCACAGGGCGCGAATATGATGAACTTTTCATCCGTCATTGGTCTAGCTGGGAAACGCCCGGCAACTATAGCCGGTTATTTAGCTTTGATATTGCCAATGGAATAATATCTGGCGACGGAACGGCATTGGATGGGGATCTGGTTGGCGACAGCCCCTCAAAACCATTTGGCGGCGGAGAAGAAATTACGTGGACTCCCGATGGAACGGCGGTGGTCTTTGCAATGCGTAAGGCGGATCGCAATGAACCCAAATCCACTGATCTGGAGCTTTACGGCACCGTTGTGGATGTCGGCAAGCCCAAGCCGATGCCTTATAATGGAGAAAGCACCGACAACCTGCCTGCCTTTGCACCCGACGATTCCACATTTGCGTGGGCGGCAATGGCGCGCCCGGGATATGAAAGCGACCAGATGGTATTGAAAACCATGATGAAGCGCGATGAGGGAAAACCCCTCAAACCGGCACCTGCGTTGAGAAAAGACTGGGATCGATCTGTTGGCTCAATCGTTTGGACACCAAATAGCCGGGCAGTCATCGTAACCGCACAGGATGTGCTCGATCATCCCGCTTTTGAGGTCGATATCACCACTGGCAAAATCACACGGCTGACGGGAGCCGGCAATGTTGGTGCAACCATACCGCTCGACGACGGATCGTTGATATACACCATGAATAACCGTCAGTCGCCAACTGACCTATATCGTCGGGCGCCAGATGGCACGGTCACACAGCTTACCAATGTTAATGGACGCGAACTGGCGGAAATCGATGAAGTTTCCAACCAGCGGTTTGATTTCAAAGGCGCAAATGGCGAGCAAGTCTGGGGGATGATTACCAAACCCAAGGGCGCAACGGGCAAACTCCCGATGGCGTTTCTGGTACATGGCGGCCCGCAGGGAAGCTTTGGCAACAGCTGGTCCACCCGATGGAATCCCAAAGTCATGGCTTCGCAAGGATATGCGGTCGTCTCGATCGATTTCCACGGATCTGCCGGATATGGTCAGGAATTTAAGGATTCGATCAATCAGGATTGGGGCGGGAAACCATTGGAAGATCTGAAGCTTGGTTACGAAGCCGCTTTGAAAGTCGACAAGCAGATTGACGGCGAACGATCCTGTGCGCTTGGTGCATCCTATGGCGGCTATATGATGAACTGGATCGCCGGTAACTGGCCCGACCGGTTTGATTGCATCATCAATCATGCCGGCATTTTCGATTTGCGCAGTTTTGCGTTTTCAACCGAAGAATTGTGGTTTGACCAATGGGATCATGGCGGCCCTTGGTGGAAGCGCGCTGATCCGGAAAAATGGAATCCGATCAATAAAATCGAAAATTGGAAAACACCAACTCTGTTCATTCATGGCGAGAAGGATTTCCGGATTCCATATACTCAATCGATCATGCCCTTCACCTATGCGCAGGAAAAAGAGATTCCATCGAAATTACTGATCTTTCCAGACGAAAACCACTGGGTACTCAAGGGCAAGAACAGTGTACAATGGCATCGAACGGTCTTTGACTGGATGAAGAAATGGACAGCAGTGAAAGGCGGGCAAGAAGGCGAGGATTAGCGCGACATACCAACGCGGGCCGGCTCCTATCCAAACTGGATTATTGACTGGAACCGGGTTGGCGGCGACGATTGGTACTTTCAAGCATGCTCTTAAAACCCAAAGGAGCAATTGCGTGCCGGTATGATTGAAGCAACAGTGATCCCAGCCGATCTGGTCGATAAGTCACAGGCAAAAGCACAAGAGATCAGCACACAGCCAGGATTTGCGGCCCGTAAATAGCAATTGCGTGCCAATGCCAATGCTGAAATTCATGCGTTATTGGGTGGTTGAATAACCGCGCTGGCGCTGGCAAAGGCAGCGCATGACATTAGACAAAAATTTCGATCCGGCCGCCATCGAAGCGCGCTGGTATGAGCATTGGGAAACCAAGGGATTGTTCCGTCCTGAGCGAAAGGATGCAGAGCCTTATACCATCGTCAATCCGCCGCCCAATGTCACCGGATCACTGCATATCGGCCATGCGCTGGATAATACGTTGCAGGATATCATCATCCGCCATGAACGGCTGAAGGGTAAAGATGCCCTTTGGGTTGTCGGCATGGATCACGCCGGTATCGCCACACAGATGGTGGTCGAGCGCCAGATGAATGAGCGCCAGCAGAAACGCACCGATTTCACGCGCGAGGAATTTGTCGAAAAAGTCTGGCAATGGAAAGAAGAATCGGGCGGCACGATTACCAGGCAGTTGCGCCGTCTGGGCTGTTCGATGGACTGGGCCAACGAGCGTTTCACCATGGACGAGGGCATGAACGAAGCCGTGCTCAAAGTGTTTGTCGATCTGTACAATGACGGCCTGATCTATCGCGACAAGCGGCTGGTAAACTGGGACCCGGCACTGAAGACCGCGATTTCCGATCTGGAAGTCGAAACAACCGATATCAAAGGAAGCTTCTGGCACTTCAAATATCCACTGGCTGACGGTGCGACGCTCGATGATGGTCGTGATTATATCGAAATCGCGACCACGCGTCCCGAGACAATGCTCGCCGATATGGCGGTGGCGGTGCATCCATCGGACGACCGCTACAAGAGCGTGATCGGCAAGGAAATTCTGCAACCGATTACTGGGCGGAGATTTAAGATCGTCGCCGACGAACATGCCGATCCCGAACTGGGCAGCGGTGCGGTGAAAATCACGCCGGGGCATGATTTCAACGATTTCGAGGTTGGCAAACGCGCCGGGATGGTCCCGGCAGATATGCTCAATATGCTCGATGGAGAAGCCAATATCTGCCAAACGGCAGACGGGCTGGTGCCCGAAGAATATATCGGGCTGCATCGCTTCAAACGCGACGGTGTCGACGGCGCGCGTGAGCTGGTTGTTAGGCAGCTCAAGGAACTCGGCCTGTTGATCCCGCATGTGTCCAAAAACAAGGACGGCGAAGAAGTTGAGCATGACGCCGAACCACGCACGATCGCAACACCCTTTGGCGATCGCGGCGGGGTGGTGATTGAGCCCTGGCTGACCGATCAATGGTATGTCGATGCAGAGACTTTGGCCCAGCCGGCGATCAAGGCGGTCCGCGAAGGTGATATCGAAATTGTACCCAAAACCTGGGAAAAAACCTGGTTCAACTGGATGGAGAATATCCAGCCTTGGTGTGTGAGCCGCCAGCTTTGGTGGGGGCACAGGATTCCGGCCTGGTTTGATGACGATGGTAATATCTTTGTGGCTGAGGATGAAGCTGCTGCGCAAAAACAGGCGGGCGAAGGCGTCAACCTGACCCGCGATGAAGATGTCCTCGACACATGGTTCTCTTCTGCCCTGTGGCCGTTCGGCACGCTCGGATGGCCGAATGAAATGGTGGATTCCTCCCTCCCCTTCAGGGGAGGGACCGAGGGTGGGGGTGTGCCTCCACAGAGCCCTACAGACGATATCCCCCACCCCAACCCCTCCCCTAAAGAGGAGGGGCTTAACATGGTGCCCCGTCCTGGCTCTGACCTCGAACGCCATTATCCCAACGACCTGCTGATTTCGGGCTTTGACATCCTGTTCTTCTGGGACGCGCGGATGGCGATGCAGGGGATTCAGTTCATGAAGGACGTGCCGTGGAAACGGCTCTACCTGCATGGGCTCGTGCGCGCCGAAGATGGCTCCAAAATGTCCAAGTCGAAGGGTAATGTCGTCGATCCGCTGGGGCTGATTGACCAATATGGCGCCGATGCGCTCCGCTTCTTCATGGCCGCAATGGAAAGTCAGGGCCGCGACATCAAGATGGATGACAAGCGGGTTGAAGGCTATCGCAACTTTGCGACCAAGCTTTGGAATGCCTCTCGCTTCTGCGAAGTGAATGGCATTGGCGCGAGCACAACATTGTCTGCGCCCGAGGCCACCCTGCCCGTCAATCGCTGGATCATAAGTGAGGTTGTGGAAACACAACAGGCTTTGGATAAAGCGCTGACAGACCTGCGCTTTGATGCGGCGGCCAATACCATCTACCACTTCACTTGGGACCGTTTCTGCGACTGGTATCTGGAGCTGATCAAGCCATTGCTGCAAGGTGATGATGCCAGTGCCGCCGATGAAACCCGCGCGGTAGCCGGTTGGGTGCTCGACCAGATCATTGTGATGCTCCACCCTTTCATGCCGTTCATCACGGAAGAATTGTGGCACAGCATGGGCGCACGCAATTACGATTTGATTGTCGCCAAATGGCCTGCACCCAAAGCCGAAGTTGATGCGCAAGCGAAAGCTGAAATCGACTGGCTGATTAAACTGGTTAGCGAAGTCCGATCAACCAAAGTCGAACTCAACATTCCGCCCGGAACCAAAATGGCAGCGCATGTAAGAGATGGTGATGCTGCATTGATGGATCAAATCTCACGCCAAGGTCCGGCGCTGGACCGCGTGGGCCGGCTGGAGACAATCACGGCTGAACCCGCACCGGATGGGCCGTCTGCGCAGCTGGTGGTTGATGGTGCAACCTATGTCCTGCCACTGGCTGGTGCTATCGACATTGACGCCGAAAAAGCGCGTCTTACCAAAAGTCTGGAAGCCGTGAGCCAGGAGGCCAAGTCACTCGAGGGCCGCCTCGGCAACGCGAACTTTGTTGAAAAAGCAAAACCGGAAGCGGTCGAAAAAGCGCGTGCTGATTTGGCCGACAAGACAGCGGAAGCAGAGCGCTTGCAGGCAGCGTTGGATCGGTTGGGATAGTCAATAGCCGTCATCCTGAAACTCGTTCAGGATGACGGAGTTAGATTTTTTCCAACTAGCTCTTCCCGCGCCGCATTTCTTCAGCGGCCTTTCGCATATCGGCTGCGCCTTCCCGCATATCATCTGCTGCACGCCGGAAATCAGATACTTTTTCGAGCAGTTCATCAGCGGTCAAACTACCATCATGCCATTCTCTGCGTCTGGCAGCTTCTTTTTCGCGAAATTCGGGATCACGTTCCAACCGGTCGGCATAAGCTTCCATCTTGTCGGCACCCTGGAGCATTTTTTCCGCTCCTTTTTCCATACCAACCGCTCCTTTTTTTAGACCGGCATATACTTTGGCTTCTATTTTTTCGGCTAAGTCTTCGCTCCACTTGTGATCAAACTTATGCTTGCCGTCATGCGCATTGCTCGCAGCAAAGGGAACCATCGCAGCGGCCATCAAGCCCAGGATTGCAACGCCCTCAACCAGTTTATCCTTATTCATTTCAATTCTCCATTCAAGTCGATCGGATTTCTGCCCGAACACTGACTACAGATGTAATCGATAAGATTGGAACTGCTATGAATGATCGACAAACGACATATCTGCATTGATCAACGAAATGGCTTTCCTACAAAGGATCGCATGTGCATCATGAACGAATACAAGGCGTTTCCATAAGAAACCCCAGCGTCTTTTTTGCCCGCAAAGGCGCGCCAAACGTCAGAGCCGTTAGGTGTATAAATTGTATAAGATGTTGGAAATTGAAGGCGATTAACGGCCCTGATTTCTCCAACGTTTGACAACCCGGTCGATAATATCTTCTTCGCCGCCATGTTCGCGCCACAGATCGGAGAAAACCGGATCTTCGGAGGCCGGACGGCGTTCTTCAGCCAGCGTGTCGAGAGAGACACGGATCGGAATAGCAACACCCTCGCCGCAACAGATAATCTCGCGATTACGGAGCGCTGGAATAGAATCGAGGAAACCACGGGCGCCCTCCGGCATTGCGGCTTTCACAAAGGCCTGATCGCGATCGTTGTTCAATCGCATGGACAGAATAGTACCACATTGCGACAACACGCCTTCAGCCAAATCGGATGGACGCTGTGTAATCAATCCGAGGGAGACACCGTATTTACGACCCTCTTTCGCGATCCGGCTCAACATATCGCGAACCGCGCTTTCACCGGCAATATCATCATTCGGGATGTAGCGGTGCGCTTCTTCGCAAACCAAAAGGATCGGACGCTTCGGTTCGGTTTTTGCCCAGATTGAATAGTCGAATACCAACCGGCTAAGCACTGCCACAACGGTTGGCGTAATTTCGGAAGGCATAGCCGATACATCAATGATAGAGATTGGTGTGCCATCGGCCGGCAGTCGGAAAATCTTGGATAGGAACGCCGCCATTGTATCGCCTACAAGCATGCCGGAGAACATGAATCCGTAACGCGGGTCCGACTTGATTTCATCGATCTTGGTCTTGAGGCGCATAAAAGGTGCACTGTTGGTTGCTTTGTCCAACTTGCCCATTTCATTCTGGATAATCGTGGTCAGGTCGGAAAGCAGATAGGGAACTGGAGAATCCACCGTTAATTTTGCCACCCCTGCTGCTGCCTGACTTTTCTTTTTGGCTTCAAGCAAGCATTTGGCCAGGATGTCACAATCCATCTGTTTGTCGTCACCGGTAGATTGCACGAACACTTCACAATGCTCTTTGAAATTCATCAACCAATAAGGAAGGTTCAGGTTGTTCACATCGAACAGCTTGCCGTTGCTTTTGAAAGCAGCGGAATATTCCCCATGCGGGTCGATCATCAGGATGTGGCCCTCGGGTGCCAGATCACAAATTTTGTGCAGGATCAACGCAGCAGATGTCGACTTACCCGTACCGGTCGACCCCAGCAGCGCAAAGTGCTTACCGAGCATTGAATCAACATAGAGCGCCCCGCGAATATCATCCGTTGGATATACTGTGCCAATTTCGATATTGGCCCGGCCATCAGATGCATATACCTGTTTCAGGTCAGCCGTGGTCACGGCATAGACTACCGAACCCGGCGTAGGATAGCGGGTCACACCGCGGCGGAAGTTATAGATATGTCCGGTAAGGCGTTCTTCGTCACCCTCACCCAGAAAATCAATTGCTGCCATTATGACACCGGCATGATTTTCATGCAGCTTTTGGGTACGGATATTGGCGAGCAGCCATGTTTGGCCGACGCGAATTTTAACCTGGCTGCCCACTTGACCGGCCATTTGTATGGTCGGATCGGCATGATCCAATAGACCGGCCAATATGTTGCAATCCAATATTATCCGGGAACCAGATCCAGCGATCTCCACCACTTCACCAATTTTATAGCCTTCGGCACGCTGTGGTTTTTGACCGCCTGCAGATGCGCTGCTTGCTCCATCAACAGAAGGAAGCGGACGCGCCGCTGGAAAATTGTGAGAACCCATATCCGACATGTTTCGATCGTCCTGTGTTATTTATCTACACAGGGACTAAAGTTTTATGGTTAAGGAAGTCTTACTCCGACCAACAGTCTCTAGGTAACAAATTGAGACAATTAGATTTTTCTAAATGCGTAGCCCGCGGCCCATCCCAAGAGAACGGATATGAGTACCGCGAGCAGCCCGTAGAAAAAGCCATATTCCTGAGACAAATTTGTGATAAAACGGCCAAATCCGGTTTTCTCTATGGAAATATCCTTGATTTCGGCCGCTTCCACGCGACCATCGATAATCAAGAAGGTTTCAGCTGTATATTCACCAATCGGAACACTGGCCGGCAAATTGATCCGTGCCTTGTATAATACATCCCCTTCAATCTCGACGCTATTGGGCAGGTTTTTATACAATCTACCGCGTGAATTGAGGTCAACCAGCCCGTCAACAAATCGATTTATCTCTCCGCTATCGATTGCGCCTGCCGGCGAAAGCTGCAGGTGATCAAGGCCGAGTTCGTAAATATCTGCGGTCTTGTCGTCGACAATCTCTTCAATCGGGCGGGACGAAGCTACGGCATAATATCCAGGAGCCGAACGAAACTCACTACTGGCAGCATTGATCCAGATTCCGGCTATCTGCTGCTTTTCCCGGACCACAATCGATTGGGTTGGTCCCTTTAGAACGACGACAATATCCGCCTGGTCTCTGTTACGAGTGCCCGGCGGGTAGGTAATAGCGCCAAACAGCAAAAGCTGTGCACCGTTAAAATCACCTCTGATACTCACTTTATCCTGCGAGACATCGGGAACAAGTGTCGGTGTATTGGCAGACAACGCGATCATCGCGCCAACAAGCAAAAGGATTTTGATCCAACCGGTCATAGCGGCTGCACCGAGAAAATCTCATCTGGCTGGAAACCAAGCCCCAAGGCCATCCGCAGCGCAACAACCAATACCATGACAGCCAACGCCAATCGCAGATATTCCGGCTTCATACGTTGCGCAAATTTTGCCCCTAGCTGCGCACCGGTCACGCTGCCGACAAGCAATAGTGCGGCGAGGACAATATCAACCGCGCGGGTCGTCATACTGTGCATCATGGTCGATGCGATTGTTACAAAAAGTATCTGGAACAAAGACGTCCCCACAACCACCTGTGCGCCCATACCCAACAGGTACAGCATAGCGGGAACCATAATAAACCCGCCGCCCACACCAAGCAGCATTGTCAAAATACCAGTAATGACACCGAGCACAAACGGTGCAATGGGAGAAATATAGAGGCCCGAGCGATAAAACCGCCAACGCATCGGCAAATTTGCCACCAAAGGATGATGACGACGTTTACGAGCAGGTAAAGCCATTCCAGCTCGTGATGCCCGAACACTTTGCCATGATTCCTTCGCCATCAACCCGCCAATACTGCCCAGCATCATCACATATAGGACGTTGATAACGGTATCGATCTGACCCCATTGCTTCAGAATCTGGAATATGAAGGTGCCAAGAAAAGTTCCGATTATTCCGCCAACAACAAGAACTGCGCCCATGCGGAAGTCGACGCCATTGCGCCGCATATGCGCGGCTACTCCGGAAATGCTGGCGCCTGTAACCTGCGTCGAAGCCGATGCTGCAGCCACCGTCGGAGGGATACCGTAAAAGATTAGCAAAGGCGTGGTAAGAAACCCGCCGCCGACACCAAACATGCCTGACAAAATCCCTACCAATCCGCCAAGCAGCACAATGACAAAAGCATTTACCGAAATTTCGGCGATAGGAAGATAAATGTCCATCTTCTCTATGGACTAATCGCTTTTCGCCAAAGGATAAAGAGACTTGGCAACTTGGCTCGAATTTTAGCAAATTATAGTCGGGTAGCGGTGGGAAAATCTGCACCTAGAAACTGGCAGACAACGAGACGGCTATCCCGGAATTTGGTTCAGCATTGCCTGCCACCCGTTGTCGCCAATCAACAGAAATGCGGGTTGCCACATTTGCCAGCGGCACATCAATGTTAAGGCTTGGGCCAATATCCAGTCGTTGCGCGCCTTCCTGACCTCCCGCCCAGACGGCACCGCCCAATGATATTTGACCGGAACCGGTGGTCGCCAATCTCTTTTTGATAGCAGCCGAACCATCAAAAAAGTAACTGCCGTCCTCCCGAAACACATATCCGGCCTGTCCATATGTTTCGACAAACAGATTTTGCGCTATCTTGTCCGGACCAGTGCCGCCTGCTGCAAATACAGCCACACCACCCTGGCCTTTCAGGCCTTCCAGAAATCGTTTTTCCGCATAAAGAGATATCGGCAGTCCTTTTATCGGCCTGAGCTTTGATCCGATCGCCATTTCGTTCGACCTGTCAGCTGCAAGCGAAGAGGAAAATCGGGAATAAACAGAGATATTGCGGCTCTGATCGCCAGCCAATCGAAGTGACAGAATCGCACCGGCTTGACTTCCGCCATATTGAGCCATGCCCGGCCGTAGCGCCGTGCTCAGCAGTACCGGCGATCTTGCTGATGTACCATCGCGTGCGAATAGCCAGAAATAGCCTGACAACGCGGAATTTTGCTTTTTCACCGGCCCTTGCTTGGCAGCCCATGATGCCGTTTTTTTGCTTCGAAAGGCATCAATATTCCACTTTTTACAGCATGGCTTCGCCCGCTTTTCATTGTCCGCTGCCGGACCAGAAAAAGCATGAACCGATTGACTTGCAGTACCTTCCCTAGCCACTGCAATTCGCGAAGGACTAGCGAACGAGATCGGCTTGCTCTCCTGATGAAAATATTTTGACAATCGGATTTCTGGCCGGACAACCTCCAATACTGAAAATATTGGATGCCCTGACTCTCCTTTGTGAAAAGCGGAATCCGGTTGCAGAGCGGATGGTGTTCTTGCAGGTGAATCTGCCAGATTGAAATGCTCATGTTCATCACGACCCGCCATAATATTCGGTCCCGGCGGTGCAGGGAGGTTTGTTTCCCAGGCTATTCGACCCAATATCCAGATCATACAGATTAGAAAGAAGATGCGAAGCGGGGCACCGGCAGTCCCAACCGGTTCCGCTTCACGCACCTGGAGCATCCGGTTTGACTGGTTTTAGTTTCGAAATTTCCGGTGATTCAGGCAAAAAATGTTGTGTCTTGTCCCAATCAACTGGGCCACCTGATAGCGATCGAAGATATTTCCCAATAGCTCGGCGTGCAGCTAGCATATTGATAACATTGGCTACCACTGTGCGTGGCACGGAGTAATATGCTTCAACCAATCCATACAATCGGAAAACAAACACGGCTTTGAACATCAGCCGCCAGCAAAGCAGAGTTGCGTTGAAAATCAGCAGTATTTTTAGAGCCTCGGAAAATGGTCGCGTTGTGTAAGCACCCGACAATTGGGAGACGGCAAGAATACCCGTCAGGAAAATCGCTCCATATGCAATGCTTAAAACAATGGCGGCAAGGCCAGCCTTTCGATCCCGAAACCGGATCCAGTTTTCTCGCAAATCGTGATTCCACCCCAATCGATCCCAGCCCGAGAGAGAAATCCCGGCCATCCATCGACTCTTCTGGCGGACCGCATCAGAAAAATTCTCTGGAAAGAACTCCTGCGTCGCAACAAGTTCGCCATGCTGATCTTTAAGACGCACAAATATTCCGCGCGCGTGCCCCTCGGTAAGGCTAAGCCCCAATTCATAGTCTTCGGTCAAGCTGCTGGTATCAAAAGGTTTACCGCCGTTTTGAAGCGATCGTTGCCCAAGCGCATCTCGGGAAAATGCACAGCCGACCCCCGCCGATGGGATGGCAACACCCAATGCCTCTCTCAAAACCATTTGCTTTCCGTGCTGCTCGGCAAATTCATCGCAATAATGTCCTGCTACCCATCTTGATCTGACGGCACGTCTTGGAATGACGGGAATTTGAATGAGGGTGGCGCGATCGGTGAGATATTCAAACACGGACAGTGCCTTTGCATGAACCAGATCTTCTGCATCATGCAGAACAACCGCGCTAAACTTCAGATTTTCCGTCAACTCATCATGACAAAGCGCGGTCCATAACCGGTTCAGGCAATCTGCCTTGGTCGTTGGGCCCCTTCGATTGCAAATAACCAGTCTGACATTTTGAGAGCCGTGACTTGCGGCAGTGACGGCAGCAACGGTCTGCTCATCATTGGGGTAACAGCCGACATAGATACGGAATTTTTGAGACTTCCATTGCGTCAGGCATCTTTGGATCATAGCGCCTATCACTGGCGCTTCACACCATGCCGGGACGAATATCGCCATGGGGTCTTCCGATTGTGATCGCGGCAGCAAATCGGCATGAATCCGTTCATGCTTGGAATAGACAAAAAATCTGCGTTTGAAAGCGTAGCCAATCCATAAGCAGTCGAATATCACGTCATCAATCGATCCAATTAGAAACATAATACAGGCAATCAAAAGGAGCTCTTTTTGCAAAAATTCCAAAACTGCAAAGAAACTTTCTAGCATTGGGACAGACCTCTCCCGTCTCCAAACAAGCATTGTTTGGCTAATTAAAGTTTAGCTTTGGAGCTCAGATCGCCGCTGTTGGGTGCGCTCTAGAAAGTTTCGGATTTTGACTGCACAACCGGCCGGACATATTCATGAGCGCCAATCGCCAAAGCAAGAAGCATTGGATAGGCCCAAAAGGCCGCGCCTGTTGCAAAGGCCCATGGCGTAACTTCGGGTGCAACCATAATTGACGTATGGACTGCTAAAGCCAACAAATGAAAACCCGTTGCCCACATTGGCCAAAATCGATCAGAAACAATTGTTAAATGGATTAAAGCAAAAAGAAAAATAACATCGACCACGAAAATTCCCACTTCCAAACCAGTCCATGTCGTTTCAAATGCATTCGCGACAATTGCGGTGATTATTGATCCGGCGATCATGATAGCGGCGCCTATATATTCGATATGCGAGCCGCGGTAGACCGCATAACCGCAACAAATAGCTAGAAAAACCAGGTACAAAAACTCTAGATAGGTCAACATGACAATTATTTCTTCTATTTCACCGATCAAGCATCATATTTGTCCAAAACCTTAGGGTTTGCGGGAGCCTATGCAGCGCGATCGACAAGTGTGACAACGGGTTCACGTTCCTTCGTTGCTTCAAAGCCCGGCTTGTTGTTTCCGCCTCCCACAGCCATTTCGCGCAGACCGATCTGATCTCTGGTAATAGCCAATTTGTGATGTGTTTCGACAATCTGCCCGCGCGCTTCGACCAGAGCGGCCAATGTTTGTGCAGCCTGCACGATGACTTCTTGCCCAACAACAGCTGACAGTTTTGCAGTATTACGTGCTACCGGCATATAACCGGCCAAGTCTGCCATTTTGGTGATTGCTTCATCAATTGCGCCCTCAGTTTCGAACAAGCGATTTGCAAGTTGTTGCGCTGCTTCTTTTCTATTCTTTAGCATTTGCTACCCTTTCCAGATTCAGTTTACACTTCCGAGAAGGGAAGCGCTCTGATTGAGAAAGAAATTATCCGCTCAATCGGGAAAGTGCCTCCAGCCCCGACAATATGCCACCGAAAGAAACCGCTGAACCGATTGCGATTGCGATAATCCAACCTATCCTCTCCCATGCAGACAGGGTGTTTTTTTCACCCCGATAACGCGGAAAAGGAAAACGGTTGGAAAGACCCAGAGGCTCCTGAAGTGCGGCAGCAGATGAACGGCTACCAACTCGCGGAATTTCTATATCAACCTCATGATCGTCCAATTTGGTCCGTTCGACTGACGAGCCGACAATCTCGGATTTGGGAAAATTCTCAATATCCGGTGATTGATATATCAATGGTTGATAGGTGCTCGCACCTTCATGCTCCGCAAATTTACGGGCCGCTTCGAATCGGGTATTCGTACTCAAAGTCCGCATTGCCTGTCGCAGTCTTTGATCCACTGTATGGGGGGAGATATCCAGTTTCCTGCCGATTTCCTTGGAATTCAAATGAGCAAGTACAAGGCGCAAACACTGACGTTGCCCTTTATTCAACTTTGAAAAATCAGTCTCAGCCATAGTCGGCTTCACCGCGGATCCCCTCAGTCCAAAATGAACGAAAGGCAACGCATGGTAACTGCGCAAAACGATAATCTAACGTTTCTATGGCCAGCATCTTCCTGCCCTTAGCCATCTTGCACCCCCGCTACGCAATGCTTTGATGTTATTGCTGATAGATTTATAGCATATGGATGTAAAACCATGAAACATTATTGTTTTATGGAACGTCTCAGCTTTTTCTCAAAAAATTTACCCACTTTGAAATTGCCCGCTGGACACATCGCCACGATCAGGCCATCACAAAAAAAAGGCACAGGAGAGAGCATGAGCGCATCTGAAGCAGCGGTTTCATCTAACACCAATACTGGCAAGGCGTTCGGGACCACGGGATATCGCAACTATGTGCTGATATCCCTCACTTTGCTCTACACATTAAACTTTATTGATCGTGTGCTGATTTCAATATTGGCGCAGCCAATAATTGATGAATTTCAGCTGTTGGATTGGCAGTTTGGTTTGCTCTCTGGATTTGGTTTCGCCTTAATGTACACCTTGGTGGGCATACCAATTGCCCGGCTTGCCGAGAAATATAACCGCGTTCGAATCATTGCTGCGAGCGTAATATTATGGTCGGTGATGACTGCGTTGTGCGGCTTTGCTGGCGGTTTCCTGTCGCTCCTTGCTTTTCGCGTTGGTGTGGGCATTGGTGAAGCTGGCCTAACGCCCCCCGCAAACTCGATAATAGCAGACTATTTCCCGCCTCGTAGCCGGGCAAAGGCAATGGGAACATATGCGATGGGCGTCACTCTTGGTGGCGTTTTTGCTGCCGCTTTTGGCGGACCTATTGCGGATATGTTCGACTGGCGAACAGCATTTATCGTACTCGGCGTTCCTGGAGTCCTTATCGGGTTGGTCTTTTGGGTATCCGTAAAGGAACCGCCGCGCGGATATTCTGACCCTCCCGGAACGGAGAAAAAAGAAAGCACCGGCATTGTCGAAACCTTCAAGATGCTGAGTAAGAAACGAACTTTCTGGTTAAATACGGCGGCCGCGGCGCTGGTAGCGTTTGTTGGCTATGGCATTAGTGCTTTCCAGGTGGCCTATTTTCAACGTGCTTTTGAGATGACGCTTTCGGAAGCGGCATTCCAGATTCAAGTACCGGCTGGATTGGCTGCCTCATTCGGCATTTTTGCCGCAGGTTATTTAACCGAGAAGCTGACACCTCGCTGGAAAAATGCGTTGGTTATGATCCCCGGCATTGGTTTGGTACTAAGCGTACCATTCTATGTAATAGCGTTTTCGAGCGAAAATGTTCCACTCGCCGTCTTCATGCTGATCATCGGTGCGGCTCTCCATTACACCTATCTCGGCGCACAATATACTGTCGGCCAAGGTATTGCGGATGCCCGGTCGCGCGCTACGGCTATCGCGATCCTGCTCTTCATTGTGAACATTATCGGCTACGGTCTGGGGCCGCTATTTGTTGGCGCACTCAGTGATATTATGATCAGCAGCCAGCTTTCGGCTTCCTCTTTTGGGGCCGAACTATCCTCTGACATGTGCAAGGGCGCGCGCGAATTGCTGACTGCAAATCTTGGTGCAGAAAAGGCGGAGACTTGTCTGGATGCAAATGCCGGCGGCCTTGGTCAATCTCTGGTTATCACTGCAATTCTCTATGGCATTTGCGGCCTTATCTACATGGCTGCCAGTAGAACATTGCACAAAGACCTTGTCGCCAAAATGGATTGATCGATCATGGCAAGACCAGAAGCTTGGCAGTTGGAGGCCTCCAATTATCCGATAACGCAGGTGTGTCAGACACGCTTTCAAGACGTCGATCCTAACCGGCATTTGAATAATGTCGCCTTTGCGAGTTTATTCGAACATGCGCGTGTAAGACTGAATCGTGAACTAAGGCCCTGGCAGGAGCGACCGAAGAACGAACGCAGCATGGTCGCGGCCGTCACGATCAACTATCTCCGCGAAGGATCTTATCCTGATGATGTGACGGTCTGCTCGGGGGTTAGCAAGATTGGTACTTCAAGCTACGTGATTGCGCAGGCCATGTTCCAGCATGACAGATGCATTGCAACCTGTGACAGCGTTATTGTCTGCCGCACCGATGGTGAGGGTAAACCGCTGCGTCAGGAAGTGGTGGATGCGCTTGAAAAGATGCGAACCAAAAACTAGTCTACAAAATTTGCAGCACGTTTTTGCATGAATGCATAAACCGCTTCCACTTGGTTGGGAGTCCGGCTTACCTTATCTTGCCCTTCGGATTCAGCCATCAGGATTTGATCTTCATTTAGATCTGGCAGCTTGTTGATCAGGTCTTTGGCGATCTGGATCGCTTGCGGATGTTTGCTAGCAATTTCTGTTGCTATTTCCATCGCTTTTGCATGGGGATCATAAGAGACATGGGTTACAAACCCCAGTTCTTTGCCTTCTTCACCGGTAAAAATACGGTTGGTGTAGGTCAGCTCGCGTAAAATATCATCACGCACAAAGCTACGCCATGTTGTGTAACTACCCATGTCCGGAATCAATCCCCAGCGCATTTCCATAATCGACATTTTTGCATCTGGTGCAACCACGCGAATGTCAGCCGCACTGGCAAATTGCAGCCCGCCGCCAATACAAGGGCCATGGACAGCGGCGATGACGGGGGCTTTCAGTTTCCGCCAAAGCAGAACGATATGTTGAAACTTATTGGAATTCCCAAATGTGCGTTCTGCAAGCGTGCGCTTCAATGGAGATTTGTCACCGCCTTCGTCTTCTGATGCAGCAGCGGCAGAAGCGGCAAAATTGGCCATGTCGAGTCCGGCGCAAAAAGCTTTGCCTTCGCCCGAAAGAACGATAGCGCGGATGCCTTCCATAGCGGAAAGTTTCTCGCCTGCCTCGACGATCGCATCAATCTGTTCGATATCAAGTGCATTCATCTTTTCGGGACGATTGAACCGCACATCGGCTATATGGTTTTCAACGGAAATGGTGACGCGTTCTGACATGGAGCTTTCCTTATTCAACTGCTTTCACGATTGTTTAATCGCCCAGTTAACAAGTGGCAACTGGTCATTACCAAAATACATGCGTTCACCCTCGCCGAAGGGAACAAAAATACTCGGACTACCGTAGGAACCGCGAGCAATCGCTTCCTCGGTATTTGCCCGCAGCCGGTCCTTGATCTCCTGCTCCTGAGTCTTGGCCGCAAGCGCCTGCCCATCCAGTCCCGCTTCGCCGGCAATAGCGATCAACTCCGCCGGATCATCGAGGTTCCGTTGATCACCATAGTAAGCTTCGAAAGCCGCCGTTGCGAACTTGTGCAGTGCATCCTGGTCATCCTCAAGAGCGCAACAGAAGCGCATGGCATGAACGGATTTGACAGGATGATGCTCACTCGGAAAATTCATCGGCACACCTGCTAACTTTGCCCAATCCTTCAGTACGCGAAAGCTGTGCACAAATTTGATATTTTCCGGATTTTCTCGTGCGGCATAGACCGTTTGGTTTACTGCATTGAACACCCCGCCCACCAAAAAAGGTCGCCAGATGATCTCCGCTTCATTGGCCGCAATGATCGGCTGAATATTGTGAAAAGCCAATCGCGTCCAAGGGGAAGATAGGTCGAAGAAAAAATCGATTTTTTTGGTCATTTCACATCCCGAACAGGTTTTTAGTAGGTCGATAGAAAACAGCTTATCCTTTCGCGCTGCGTTTTCAATCAAGATCGGCCTTTTCGTTGCGATAGATCAAAGTGACCGCTGCAGAATGATGGGAAAATCAGAGCCAACAGAAGGAGCTTGCAGATCATGGCCAAAGAAATTCTTATCGCCACCGACCTGACCGCTCGGGGAGACCGTCCGTTTCAACGCGCCAAAATGCTGGCTGACCAATGGCAAGCAAACCGGTCGGTCTTGTTCGTCAATGACTCGAAATCGGATGTCGAGAAAAGCAAAGTGCAGGACTTGCTTAATCGAAACTATCGCGAAGATGCGGAAGGATGCAGCCTGGTGATTTCCAAGGGTAGTCCGCCAAAAATCATTGCCCATACGGCCGCCGCCGAGGAAAGCGATTTGATTGTTGTCGGTGCGGCCCGCCATAATAATCTGTCCGATTTCTTCCTCGGAACCGCCGTCGATCATCTGATCCATCATGCAACCACGCCGGTGCTGGTGGTCAAGGAACGACCATATGGGCATTATAAAAACATTGTTGTCGCGGTAGACTTTTCGGACTTTTCAGCAAACGCGCTCCTGACGGCGCTCAAACTGTTTCAGGGCGCCAATATCCAGCTCGTTCACGCCTATCATGTGGCCTATGAAGCTTGGCTAAATTCTGATGGGGTGGTGGAGGAGATGCATGCGGAAGCAAAGAAGGAAATGCGACATTTCATGGAGAGTCTCGATCTACCGGAGGCAGACAAAGACAGAGTATCCCTACAGCTGGTCGAGGGGAACCTGCATCAATCCATATATCGGATACTCGATACCGGAGATGTGGATTTGCTCGTGCTTGGTACCCACGGACACAGCGGTTTTGTCAAGGCGACCATTGGCAGCAGGGCCAGTGAGATGCTGAAATGGTCGCCGGTTGATGTGCTGATGGTCGGAAAACCCGAACAGTAACCGAGCTACCCTTTGTTCAGGAACTTCTTGATGCTGCGCGCGGCCTGACGAATGCGTTGCTCGTTCTCGACCATTGCCAGTCGAACATAGCCTTCGCCTTCATCGCCGAAGCCAGTACCCGGTGATACCGCCACGCCCGCTTCGGCGATTAGCTGTTTGGCAAATTCCATCGAGCCCTGCTCCTTGAACTGTTCAGGAATCGGGGCCCAGGCAAACATGCTGGCTTCGGGTGAGGGAATGTCCCATCCAGCCCGGCCAAAGCTCTCGACCATCACATCGCGGCGGCTTTTGTAGAGCGCACGATTGTCGTCGATAATATCCTGCGGCCCATTGAGCGCCGCCGTAGCGGCAACTTGTATGGGCGTGAATGCACCATAATCCAGATAGCTTTTCACCCGCGTCAACGCGCTGATCAGCTTCTGGTTGCCCACCGCAAAGCCCATCCGCCAACCGGGCATCGAATAGGTTTTGGACATGCTGGTGAATTCAACCACGCAGTCCTTCGCGCCCTCTATCTGCAGCATCGAGGGCGTCGGTGTGTCGCCAAAATAGATTTCGGCATAGGCAAGGTCACTGATCACCCAGAGCTTATGCTCGCGCGCGAAATCAACAACTTTCTGATAGAAATCGAGATCGGCAACATAGGCGGTTGGATTACTCGGATAACCCATCACCAATACCGAAGGCTTTGGCACAGAATAGCTCATCGCATATTCCAACCGGGTAAAGAAATCCGGTCCTGGTGCCGCCGGGATTGAACGGATCGCGGCTCCCGCAATGATGAACCCAAATGTATGGATCGGATAGGAAGGATTGGGCGCGAGGATCACATCGCCCGGTGCCGTGATCGCCTGTGCCAGGTTCGCCAGGCCTTCCTTGGAACCCAAAGTCACGACAACTTCGCTATCCATGTCCAGATCAACATCAAAGCGGCGCTTGTAGTAAGCTGCTTGTGCTTTGCGGAGACCGGGAATTCCTTTAGATGCACTGTACCGATGTGCGGTTGGATTGTTTGCTGTCTCGGACAATTTGTCGATTACATGCTGCGCCGGTGCGCCGTCAGGATTACCCATGCCTAGGTCGATAATATCCGCGCCCGCCGCTCGTGCTTCCGCCTTCATCGCGTTTACTTCAGCAAACACATAAGGTGGAAGACGTTTAATGCGGTAGAATTCTTCAGACATTATCCCTTGGCTTTCAATCGTTCGTTTCAGGAGCGCGAAGCCTTGCGGAATTTTATTTCAAATGTCGAGTGCTGAGTGTACGTCCGCTGTTTCGCGCTGCGCAGGTATCGCGCGCAATTGGATGTTTGGGTGAGCTAACATAAACGAACAATAAGGGACTAGCCCATGGACAATTTGTTATTTCCCCGCGCAACAGCATGAGCGGTTTGCCCTTTCATCTTGGTTGACTTGC
>Ga0316204_10001553_pt1 | contig 60511 bp, 57 predicted proteins | sample 6monrhotite_MG_2_FD_205661 | JGI IMG/M metagenome (GOLD analysis project Ga0316204, IMG submission 205661) | Microbial mat bacterial communities from mineral coupon in-situ incubated in ocean water Damariscotta River, Maine, United States -... | ecosystem: Environmental > Aquatic > Marine >...
GTTCAAATCGCACTTTTAACAGCGCGTATTAAGTACTTAACTGAGCACTTTAAAGCACACAAACAAGATAACCATTCACGTACAGGTTTATTGCGTTTGGTTAGTCGTCGTCGTAAACTTTTGGATTATATCCATAAGAAAGATGGTGAAAGATACCTATCTATTATCAAGCGTCTTGGTTTACGTAAGTAATCTCGATTGTTTGAATAAAAAATCCCTGCTTTTGCGGGGATTTTTTTTATCTAAAGGTTAATCTTTGGTTACCGTAACGACTATCTCAATCAATTCGTGATCATACATTCTACGCGATCATCAAATATTGAAAATCCGTTCCCCTTTTTCAGTCGTCTATAAAACCTTCATAATGCCCAAATAATGTACTCATTTTTAAAGCTTTAAGCTTTAAGCTTTAAGCTCTAAATAGACGTGAGTTAATAAGTTCTTATTTAGGACGCAGTATGGTTGCCTTGGCTTTTTTATGAATGTGGGGGTAATCTAAATTAAAGTGTAAGCCTCTACTTTCTTTTCTTCTTTGTGCACTCATGACCATGAGTTCAGAAACTAAGAGTAAGTTCCTTAGCTCAAGCAAGTCGCTGCTCACGGTATGTTGATGATAGTATTCATTGACTTCTTTTTGTAAGTTTTTTAAACGTTGTCTTGCACGTTTTAAGCGACTATTGGTTCTTACAATTCCGACGTAATCCCACATCACTCGGCGTATTTCGTCCCAGTCATGAGTGACTAATATTTTTTCTTTAGGCTCGGTGGTGCCTGAGCTATCCCATGTTCTGATGGGCTCACGTTCTGCTGTTTCTAAAAGACTAAAGGCTTTTTCAATGCTTTGATGTGCCATTTTGGCAAAAACTAAGCCTTCTGCTAAAGAGTTGCTTGCTAAACGATTGGCACCATGAAAGCCTGTGTAGGCCACTTCACCAATCGCGTAAAGTCCTTTTAAAGACGTTTGGCCTTCTAAATCCGTGACGACGCCACCGCAGGTATAGTGTGCAGCAGGCACAACGGGCACAGGTTCTTTAGTAATATCGATACCTACTTTTAAGCAGCGTTCATAAATAGTAGGAAAATGTTCTTTAATGAATTTTTTTGGTTTGTGAGTGATGTCTAAATAGACGCAATCAATCCCATGCTTTTTCATTTCCTGATCAATGGCTCGCGCCACAATGTCTCGAGGTGCTAAGTCGGCGCGCTGGTCATAGTTTTTCATAAAAGCCGTACCATCAGGTAAGCGTAAGATAGCGCCTTCTCCGCGAAGCGCTTCGGTAATCAAAAAAGACCGATCTTTTGGGTGATAAAGGCAGGTTGGATGAAATTGATTAAATTCCATATTGCCTATTGAACAACCTGCTCGCCACGCCATGGCGATACCATCCCCTGTTGAGGTGTCAGGATTACTGGTGTAAAGGTAGGCTTTACTGGCTCCACCTGTCGCTAAAACAGTGAAGTGTGCGGCAATATCATAAATTTTACGGTCTGTTTTATTAAGAGCATAGGCTCCTAAACATTGATTGCGTTTTTTGTTTAAAATCAGATCAATCGAGATGTGTTCTGGTAGTAGCGTAATGTTAGGGTTTTGCGTGACGCTCTTGATAAGGGTTTGAATAACTGAAGCGCCCGTGTGATCTGCCGCATGAATGACTCTTCGGTGGCTGTGACCGCCTTCTTTTGTTAAGTGAAAGGGAAATTCATCTTTAGAATTAACCTTTTGGTTATTGGTTTGCCTGCTAAAAGGGACACCTAATTCAATTAACTCGTTGATCGCTTCTCTTGCATGAGAGGCGACAACCGCAACGGCTTGAGGATCACAAAGCCCAGCGCCAGCATCCTGTGTATCTCGAATGTGCGCTTCAATGCTGTCAAAAGGGTCCATTACACCAGCAATACCGCCTTGGGCATAGTTGGTACTTCCCTCGGTTAGGGTTGATTTTGCAAGTAGCATCACCTTATGGCTGGTGGCTAGTTTTAAGGCGGCTGTTAGACCTGCAATACCTGTACCTATGACAAGCACATCTGTTTGTAAGCTTTGACTCTGTGCGCTCATGGTTACACGGCTACCTTTAATAGTTTATCAATACTTGAATCTGAAACTGAATGGTAGCATATTATATTTAAATCGAATCCGCTGCGTGAAAAGATAAATAGGAATATTGTGAAAGAAACCGAATTAATAGAGCAAAAGACGGAGCCTGATCAGTTAACGGAGTCAGGAGAAATTATCTCGCTGGATGGTCAGTTTGCTTATGTTCAAGTTCAAAAGCAGTCAGGTTGTCATGGATGTGCTTCATCAGGTACTTGTGGTACATCTGCTTTAGCACGGTATTTTAGTGACTCTAGTCGAGGGTTGATTAAAGTCAATAATACGGTGGGCGGTGCAGTAGGAGATCGTGTTGAGCTGAGTCTTGATGAATCTCAACTGGTCAAGCACGCTTTTATGGCTTACGGGCTGCCTTTGTTAGGGTTGTTTGTATTTGCCGTGTTATTTAAAGCGTTGGGGTTACAGTTTTTTAATTTGAATGAGTTGTATCAAGATATAGCAGCCATTATAGGTGGTTTGTTGGGTGTTGTTTTAGGTTGGCTGTTTACACATAAAAGGTACCGTCCCGTACGACCAGAGATAACGCTAATCAGTTCAAAAGAGCTTTCCGTTGATTGAGCGATACGTCTGAATCAGTTTTTAGTCATCATGATGACTGTTTATCGAGTTAGTGGATAACAAAATATTTAATATTATTTGATAGAAATAAGGATGAAATCGATGAAAAAAGCCTCTATTTTAACCTCTCTATTTATGGGAGGCGTTCTGGCCTTTCAGCCAATCATTGCATGTGCTGATGATTCAAACCTGTCTTTGTCCCAAAAGACACAATCCAACGCAGCGGCATTTGGTTTGCCTGATTTTACAACCCTTGTAGAGCAAAATAATCAGGTTGTGGTGAATATCAGTACGACAAAAGAAGTGGCACCCCAAAATCACCCGCAATTTAGAGGGCTGTCAGATGAGATGTTGCGCTATTTTTTTGGTATCCCTGGGTCTAAGCTGGATGAGTTTAAGGATCGATTTAATGAATCTCCGTCAGATACTGAAAAGAAACGCTCACAACCGCACTCCCTTGGTTCAGGCTTTATTATCAGTGCCGATGGTTATATTCTGACAAATCATCATGTGGTAAATGGCTCGGATGAAATTATTGTCACATTGAGTGATCGTAAGGAGTTAAAGGCTGAGTTAATTGGCTCTGATGAGCGTACTGATGTGGCTTTACTTAAAATTGAAGAGTCGGGTTTGCCCTTTGCTAAAATTGGTACGCGTAAAGATCTTAAAGTAGGACAGTGGGTGTTGGCAATAGGTGCGCCATTTGGTTTGGATTACACTGTAACACATGGCATTATTTCAGCATTAGGGCGAGCCTTGCCTGACGATACTTATGTGCCCTTTATTCAAACGGATGTCGCGATTAACCCGGGGAACTCTGGTGGTCCACTATTTAATTTAGCGGGAGACGTCGTTGGTATTAACTCGCAAATTTACAGCAGCAGTGGTGGAGCAATGGGGTTGTCATTTTCTATTCCAATTGATATTGCCATGGATGTGGTTAATCAGTTAAAAGCCAAGGGTGAAGTGGTTCGAGGCTATTTGGGCGTGTTAGTTCAAGAAGTGACCAGTGATTTATCAAAGTCGTTTGGCTTGGATAAGCCGATGGGCGCATTGGTGGGAGAGACTTATCCTGACACGCCAGCCGAAAAAGCAGGTGTTCAAGCAGGAGATATTATCTTGGAGTTTGATGGTAAAACGATTCACAAATCGGCCGATTTGCCTCCTATCGTCGGGATAACGCCCATTAATAAAGCGGTTAAAATGAAGGTGTTGCGTCAAGGTAAAACTGAGATTGTTAAGGTTACTTTGGCGGCTTTAGAATCTGATAAAAAGGCGGTAGAGGTCAAAATAAACTCTTCAGAAAGTAACCAATTAGGTGCTCAAGTAGAGAATTTAGATGAAGCTGTTTTACGTGAGTTAAAATTACCTTTTGGTGTGGGCGTGACAGCCGTTACAGGAGGTCCAGCAGAACAGGCTGGATTGCGTAGGGGGGACGTGTTGGTGACCATTAATTATAAGCCCGTAAAAAGCGTTAAAGATTTGGATAAGCTGCTGGATGCATTACCTAAAAATCGCTCATTACCCGTTCGGGTCATTCGAGGGGGGCGCTCGCTCTTTTTACCTTTGACTTTAGAAAAATAAGGGTTTATTGATTAAGGAGGCCCTGAACAAGTCTTTTAAAATTCTGTGGGTTTTCAAGTTGGTCTATTCAAGGCATGGATCGCAGGGGAAGGTTACTCCATTCGTAAGATACATAACGCAGAAGAGGCGAGCTTGAAGCCCCACCCTTTGGGGCTTAGCCAAGTTCCAGTCCTCATCGTTATGATTTTTTGTTGTATCTATATACAAGGTGAATTGAGCTTTGCTCAAGAGAGGGTGCCCTGGGGCATCACTTCAAAATCATGCCTTGATGGCTAGAACTTGGCGTTGCCAGAAATTAAAGTACTTGTTCAGAGTTTCCTTAAGTGAGTTGTTATTGTCTGAAAGGCTGAGATTAATCAATGCGAAAGCAATGAAATTAGCGTAAAATACGCCTCATTAAATTTAAACCAATGCTTATTGTTTTTTAGGTGGTTGTTTATTTGTCATTAAGTGGTTGTTTTGTTTATAACTTAATGATTTTTCAACGAAAATAAAAGAATAAAAAGAATAAGTGTAAGGGGGCAATTGCCCCCTTTTTTTATAGACTGTATTTTCTGTTTTTATCTCTGTTTAGATTGGAGTGAAAATAGACTGTATTTGGAGCTTAAATGTCAGACGATTTAAAACTCATTCGTAATTTTTCGATTATTGCCCATATTGATCACGGTAAATCTACCATAGCTGATCGCTTTATTCATTTGTGCGGCGGCCTGTCTGATCGAGAAATGGAGTCGCAAGTTCTTGATACCATGGATATTGAGAAAGAACGAGGTATTACCATTAAGGCACAGAGTGTGACCTTAAACTATAAAGCTAAAGATGGTAATACTTACCAATTAAATTTTATCGATACACCAGGCCATGTTGATTTTTCTTATGAAGTATCGCGTTCTTTAGCTGCTTGTGAAGGGGCTTTGTTGGTAGTAGATGCCTCTCAAGGGGTTGAGGCGCAAACGGTAGCGAACTGTTATACTGCGATTGAGCAAGGTCTTGAAGTGTTAGTGGTCTTAAATAAAATTGACTTGCCAGCGGCTGAACCAGATCGCGTGATTGAGGAAGTTGAAGAGATTATTGGGGTTGAAGCCACCGAAGCTGTTCGTGCCAGTGCGAAAGCGGGAATCGGGATTGCAGAGACCCTAGAAGAAATTGTGGCTAAAATTCCACCTCCTCAAGGTGATTTAGATGCACCGTTAAAAGCACTGATTATTGACTCATGGTTCGATAATTACCTTGGAGTGGTCTCTCTGGTTCGAGTGATAGACGGAAGTATTGGTAAAAAAACCAAAATGAAAGTGATGTCGACCCAAGAAGAGTACATGGTTGATGACGTTGGTATTTTCACTCCGAAGCGTACCCCAACCCCTTTTTTGAGTGCGGGTGAAGTTGGGTATGTTATCTCTGGAATTAAAGACATTGATGGCGCACCTGTTGGTGATACCTTAGTCGATGCAACCAAGCCAGATGTGGAAGCTTTACCAGGCTTTAGTGCTGCACAACCGCGCGTTTTCGCGGGTCTCTTTCCTGTTTCATCAGAACAGTATGAAGATTTACGAGAGTCGTTACGTAAGTTGCGTCTTAATGATGCCGCGCTTCATTTTGAACCAGAAACTTCTGAAGCCTTAGGGTTTGGTTTCCGTTGTGGTTTCTTAGGCATGTTACATATGGAGATCATACAAGAGCGTTTAGAGCGTGAATACAATATCGATTTGATTGTGACAGCTCCAACGGTTATCTATGAGATCTTAACGAGAGCGGGTGATGTCATAACCATTGATAACCCTTCAGAGCTGCCTGATATGGGTATGGTCGAGGAGATTAGAGAGCCTATTATTCAGGCGAATATATTGGTTCCTCATGAATACGTAGGAGCGGTTATGAAGCTCTGTATTGAAAAGCGTGGTGTGCAAAAAGACATGCAATATTCGGGTGGGCAGGTTTCTATCCACTATGAGTTGCCATTGAATGAAGTCGTATTGGACTTCTTTGATCGTCTAAAATCATGCAGTCGTGGTTATGCTTCAATGGATTATGAGTTTAAACGTTTTCAATCAGATGATCTGGTGCGTATGGACTTCTTAATCAATGGCGAAAAAGTCGATGCATTAGGTGTGATTGTGCATAGAAGTTTTGCTTCTCAGCGTGGAAAAGTCATTATTGATAAATTAAAAGATGTCATTCCACGTCAGATGTTTGATGTGGCTATTCAGGCCTCTATTGGGGCTAAAATTATTGGTCGAACCAATGTTAAAGCATTGCGTAAAAATGTAACGGCCAAGTGTTATGGTGGAGATGTTTCGCGTAAGAAAAAATTACTGCAGAAACAGAAAGAAGGTAAAAAACGCATGAAATCAGTCGGTAATATTGAACTCCCACAAGAAGCCTTCTTGGCGATTTTAGATACAGGAGAATCTTAATGAGTTTTGAATTAATATTGGTGATTGTCACCGCGGTCACCGGGGTGATTGCTTACGTCGATCGAATTATTTGGCGCCCAAAACGCCTTAAGGCGGTGGTTGCGGTTAAAGAACCTATTATTGTTGAATACGCTCGTTCTTTGTTTCCTGTATTTTTAGTCGTATTGGTTTTAAGATCATTTATTATTGAACCGTTTAAAATTCCGTCAGGTTCGATGTATCCGACTCTGCAAATTGGTGATTTTATTGTGGTTAATAAATTTGCCTATGGTGTAAAACTTCCCGTCACTCAAACTAAAATTATTCCCATCAGTCTGCCAGAGCATGGTGATGTGGTGGTGTTTAAATTTCCCAATGACCCTGATGTTGATTACATTAAGCGAGTGATCGGTTTGCCTGGCGATGAAATTACCTATATTGACCGCACTTTATTTGTAAACGGTAAGCTGGTTAAGACTGAGTTACTGGGCAAATACAAAGGTTCTGACTCTGGTTCTGTTATGAATGGCGCATCCGTTATTAAAGAGACTCTAGCGAATGGAAATAGCCATGAGATCTTATTAGATATGAATAAACGTAGCGTTGATATGAAAGCGACCGTGGTACCAGAAGGGCACTATTTTGTAGTGGGTGATAATCGTGATCACAGTAATGACAGTCGTTTTTGGGGCTTTGTTCCTGAGAAAAACCTAAAAGGTAAAGCGTTTGGTATTTGGATGAACTGGGATAATGGCATCAATTTTAATCGTTTAGGTCAGGGGATTGACTAAATGGCGGCAAGAAAAACCGAAAAACTCTCTGTTGAGCGAAATGCTAAGTTAAACCAGTTATCTAAGAAGCTAGGCTACCAATATAACAATATTGCGTTATTGCAACATGCTTTAACGCACCGTAGTGTCGGCTCTAAGAATAACGAGCGTTTGGAGTTTTTAGGCGATAGTCTAGTTAACTTTATGATTGCGGATGTATTATTCCACCAATTTGCCAATTTACCTGAAGGCGATATGAGCCGAGTGCGTGCGCATCTTGTAAAAGGCGATACGCTTGCCGTGATTGGTCGAGAATACAATTTAAGTGATTACCTTGTGTTAGGACCAGGTGAACTGAAGAGCGGTGGCTTTAGACGAGACTCTATTATCGCAGATGCGGTTGAGGCGATTATTGCTTCGGTTTATGAGGACGGTGGGCTAGAGGCTTGTCGATCTTTAGTTGGGCGGTTTTATGAAGAAAGATTGACAAAGCTAGACCCTAAACGAATTGGTAAAGACCCAAAAACTCGACTGCAAGAGTGGTTGCAGTCTCGTAATCAACCTTTACCCGAGTACAGCATTATTATTGTCAATGGCGCAGCACATGCACAAGAATTTACCGTGTCCTGTTATGTTGAAAAATTAAACATTAAATTTGAAGCAACGGCTTCTAACCGTCGTAAAGCTGAACAAAAAGCGGCCGAGTCGGCTCTGACTGCACTTGGCGAAATGTAAAGGAAATAAGATTATGACGGATAGAAAAACACTGGATTTAGACGCTATCTTGGCAGGTGGTCAAGATTCGAATGCGCACGAAAGCACCGACTATCAAACAGGTTTTGCCGCCGTTATTGGCCGCCCAAATGTAGGTAAATCAACCATTATGAACGAGTTGCTAGGCCAAAAGCTTAGCATTACCTCTCATAAGCCACAGACGACTCGTCACCGTATTCATGGTATTTACACCACGGACACTCATCAAATTATTTATGTCGATACGCCTGGTATGCATTTAGGCGGTGAAAAATCAATTAATGAATATATGAATCGAACGGCTAACAGTGCCTTTGCCGACGTAGATGTTATTTTGTTTGTGGTTGAGGCGGGACGTTGGACTAAGGAAGACGAGGCGGTTGCTAAAAAGTTAGAAGGCATTGAAACCCCTGTGGTTGTTTTAATGAATAAAATTGATAACTACAAAAACAAAGAAGATCTTTTTCCATTTATGCAAACGGTAGGTGAAAACGTTCAAATGGACACCTTAATTCCGATTTCAGCCTATAAGAAAAGTGGCTTAGATTTAATTAAAAAAGAGGTGCTGAAGTACCTTCCTCATCAAGATAAAATTTTTCCAGAAGAGTATGTTACAGATCGTTCTCAACGTTTTTTAGCGGCTGAGATTATCCGTGAAAAATTAATGAGAACCTTGGGTGAGGAAGTGCCTTATGGATCGACGGTAGAGATTGAACAGTTCAAATACGACAAAGAGGAAGATCGTTGGCTTGTGAACGCTTTGATTCTGGTAGAGCGTAAAGGTCAAAAGCAAATCGTCATTGGTAAGAAAGGCGCGCTTATTAAAGAGATGGGGATTCAAGCCCGTAAAGATCTCATCGCATTGCTGGATGCTCGTGTGCATCTAGAGTTATGGGTTAAGGTTAAAGAGAACTGGTCGGACGATGCACGCGCATTAGCCAGTTTAGGTTATGACGATAATTACAGTAGTTAATGTTGGCACGACTTCTTATATAAGCATGGAAGTGTGCTAAATCTACTTAATTTAGGTGACTAAGGTGAATTAGCCGAGTTATGGATATTGAACAACCTGCTTTTGTTTTACACTCCAGACCCTATCGTGAAACCAGTGCTTTAGTTACCTTTTTTTCTCCTGATTACGGCAAATTTAATGGTGTGGTCAGGGGGGTAAGAGGTGGGCGTAAAACCTCAGCGCAAAAGTCAGCATTACTACAGCCATTTCAATTATTAACGGTACAGTGGCGAGAACGTGCAAATAAAACATCTGATTTAATGTCTATTTATCAGATCGAGCGAGCCAGTCTTTATTATCCTCTTGCGGGTGAATCGAGTATTTGCGGCTTATACCTTAATGAGTTGCTTTATCGTCTGCTGTTTCCACAAATAGGTGTTGAATCACTGTTTGATTATTATCAGCAGTCTCTTTATCAACTATTAGCCGCGAAAAATAGAAATGAGCAAGCTTGGGCGTTACGTCAGTTTGAATTCCATTTATTGAATGAATTAGGTCAAGGCTTAATTTGTGATCTAGATATTCATCAAGTGCCCATTGATGAACAGGCTAACTACTTTTTTTACCCAGAAACGGGCGCGATTAAAGTAGAGATGGATGGTTTGGCTACAGGGATTCCTATTAGTGGTCAGAGCTTAATCTCCATCGCCGAATCAACCTATTGTGAGGCGTGTCTACCGCAGTTAAAGCAGCTTTTTAGAGTGATTTTAAATCAATACTTGGGTGATAAACCCATTGTGACGCGTCAGCTTTTTAAATGAGCGTGTCAATCAGAATATTTTTAAAAGGAAAATAAATGAATCCAATTTACTTAGGTTTGAATATCGATCACGTAGCGACCTTAAGACAGGCGCGAGGTACAAGTTATCCAGATCCCATTAAGGCGGCTTTAGATGCTGAAATGGCGGGTGCAGATAGCATTACCTTGCATTTACGCGAAGATCGTCGCCATATTCAAGATGAAGATGTCGCACGTATTTCAGCTATGCGACAAACTAAAGTGAATTTAGAGATGGCCGCCACAGAAGAAATGGTCAATATCGCCTGTGCTTACAAGCCAGAAGATGTTTGTTTAGTGCCTGAAAAACGTGAAGAATTGACGACCGAAGGTGGGTTGGATGTGGTAGGGCAAATGCCTTGGTTAACCGAGGTTTGCGATCGATTGGCAACAGCTGAGTGTCGAGTATCCCTGTTTATTGATCCTGACGAAAGACAAATTGAGGCGGCTAAAGAAGTGGGTGCGCCTGTTATTGAGCTGCATACAGGGACTTATGCCGAACTGACTAAGCCAGCTGAGATTGAAGCTGAACTAGAGCGTATTCGCCATGCCGCAGCCTATGCGACTCGCTTAGGATTGATTGTAAATGCAGGGCATGGTTTGCATTATCATAATGTGCAAGCCATCGCTGCGATCAAAGAAATTGAGGAATTAAACATTGGTCATGCGATTATTGCTCAATCCGTTTTTTCAGGTCTGCCTGAATCAATACGTGAAATGAAGCGTATTATGGTTGAAGCGCGTCAGCAAGCTTATTTGAAGTAAGTATCCAGATTTTAAAGAGGGAATTCTTTAGCGTGATAGTAGGTGTTGGAACAGATATTGTCGATGTTGATCGAATTGCAAAAGTTTACGCCAAGCAAGGTCAGGCCTTTGTAAAGCGCTTGCTCTCTGAAGAGGAACAATTAGAGTTTGGCCAGCAGCACTATCCTGAGCGTTTTCTGGCTAAACGTTGGGCTTTAAAGGAGGCCGTTTCTAAAGCATTAGGAACGGGGATTGCTCAGGGTGTCTGCTTTAAAGAGATGACGATTGGGCATAAACCTTCTGGTCAGCCAATTTTAGTCTTGTTGGGTACAACGCTCGAAAAGTCAGATGCTTTAGGTATTACCGATTGGGCGATCAGTGTTAGTGATGAAAAGCATCATACCGTTGCGTTTGTGGTTGCTGAGGCACGATAAGTTCTTGGTTTTAGGACGCTTTGTTGTTAATTCTATTTTATTTTTAGGGGACTCTTATGAAGTTGCATTTTTCATTGGAAAAGGGTGAGTCTATTGTATGCAATGATGCATTATGCATACCTTTAGCGTCTTTTTTTACGAATCAGTTGGTACAAATTGACCGTAAGCTGGTTCGTGATCTGAGTTTTATCAGTTCGTTAGCTCACTACAAAGGTGGCATGGAGATCAGTGGAGTAAGCTACCTGCAAGACAATTGTTATCAAGTGCATTTTATGTATGATTGGCATATTTTTCACGGTTGTATGGGAATGGATGAAACAGGAACAATGAAAGATAAAGCGAGTTTTACTGTGTCAGAGATGGGGGATATTCAAATAGATCTGAGTGCCTTCCAAGCCCTGACGACGGCAGACGAGTTATAAAAGTCGTGTCTAGCATTATTTGACAATAAAGAACTGAATTTTAAATAAACAATGAATCACTCGAAGGAAATGAATAAGTCATGAACAAAAGTATTTTAACCAATTTAATTGCCGCTACTATTTTAGCTTTAGGTTGGGGTCTAAAAGATAATTTATTGATGATGATTGGTCTATTTGCTTTATCGGGCGCCTTAACGAATTGGCTAGCGGTTCACATGCTGTTTGAAAAAGTACCTGGTTTGGTTGGTTCGGGCGTGATACTAAACCGTTTTGAAGCTTTTAAAAAAGCGATCAAAGACTTAATGATGGAGCAGTTTTTTACTCAAGAAAATATTGACCGTTTTGTTTCTGGAGGGAGTGTTAAATCTAAATTGCAACTGGCTCCTGTAATTGAAAAAGTCGATTTATCTCCTTCTTTTGATAAGTTAGTTGAAGTGATTATGAATTCTTCTTTTGGCAGTATGTTGGGTATGTTCGGCGGGGCGGATGCCTTAACGCCTTTAAAGGAACCTTTTGTCATAAGTATGAAAGAGTCTATTGTTGAAATTACCCAAAAAGACGATTTTCATCAATTGTTACAATCTGAAATAGATCAACCTGAAGTGATGGCAGATATTCGTGCTAAAGTGGCTGAAATTATTGATGCCCGTCTAGAAGAACTGACTCCAGAGTTGGTGAAAGAGATGGTTCAGAAGATGATCAAAGAACACCTAGGTTGGTTGGTCGTTTGGGGTGGTGTTTTCGGTGGTATTATTGGAATGTTCTCTTCACTGATTATTTTATAGTTTAATAGAGTGTTGGTTAGTCTGTAATGCTTTATTGAAGCATGCCTTGTAAAACAGGGTTAATCATTGTAAGAATTTAAAAAGCGCTTATTAAATAAATTAATAAGCGCTTTTTTTATTTAAAAGTCGTAAATAAGCGTTAAAACAGTTTGTGTGTCTGTTTTCTTAATATTAGATGCTGGATTGTCGTTATGGCGATATTTATAAGCGGCTTTAAAGTTCAGGCGTTCTGCTACTTTAACTTTTAAGCCAGTGTTCGTTTCAATTTGATTGCGTTCACTGCTGGTTTTATAGATGGCGTCTTGGTAGAAATCAACGGTGGCATTAATTTGATGATCTAACACTAATTTAAAACGGCCAACCGTCTGATCGGTTGATTTATCACCTACTTCATCGGTATAGGTTGTCGATTGGTACCCAATGCCCGCTTCCCCCGTCAACTGAGTGCGATCATTTTTGAATAAGTTTTTACCTAAACCAATAGCGAGGGTGGTGTCTAACTCAATGCCTTCAAAACGACTTTTTTCAAGCTGTCCACCGATAAAGCTGTAGTAGCTGCGATCTTGACTGTAAAAACGATTGCTTTGAACATCCATTAAATAGCGTTCTTGAGACTGTACATTGTTATCTGATTTGTAATTGACTTCAAAAACGGATTTTAGTTCATGGTTGGTTTCATTGTAATTTAGCTTTAATGCACCGTATAAAGTTGTGCTGGTCGTATTACCGGTGCTGTCATTTAATCCAGCTTCGCCACTACCGTAAAATCCTAAAGTAGGGGTTGTATCGTTTGCATAGACTGAAAAAGGGACGAAAGTGGCGCTTAAAATGGTAAGTACTTTGCTAGTGCGCTTTAAACGTTGTATTGACATAGTTTAGCCTTCTTTTGTGGTGGTTAGTATTTGGGATAGAAAGGCTGAAAAAGCACTTTATTATCGACCCCTATGTGCGAGGCGAGGATTCTACTTTAATTTAAAATGATCATAAAGAGATGTAGGGTGTTAATTTTGGATAAATCGCCTTTTAAAAAAAACATGAGCAATCGGTGTATAGTAAAATGCAAATTTGATAAAATGGCTCGTAAATTTGTCACTGAATCCAATGGAAGACGGAAATAGAATGAAACTTGATTTTTTAGATTTTGAACAACCGATTGCTGAATTAGAAGCAAAAATTGATGAATTACGTCATTTGGATGGTGGGGATGTTAATCTTCTGCAAGAGATTGCGGCTTTAGAAGAGAAGAGTAAAAATTTAACGGAATCTACTTTTAAAAAGTTGACTGATGTTCAAATTGCTAAATTATCTCGTCATCCACAGCGCCCTTATGCACTAGATTATATTTCTGAGGTTTTTACAGAGTTTACAGAGCTGCATGGTGATAGAGCGTTTGCGGATGATGAAGCTATTGTCGCTGGTTTGGCCCGTTTAGACGGTCAACCCGTTATGGTCATTACGCAAGAAAAAGGTCGTGATACTAAAGAGAAAATACGTCGTAATTTTGGTATGCCTCGTCCAGAAGGGTATCGTAAAGCGTTACGTTTGATGAAGATGGCAGAGCGTTTTGGTCTACCTGTCATTACCTTTATTGACACACCGGGCGCTTACCCTGGGATTAATGCTGAAGAGCGCGGTCAAAGTGAAGCGATTGCGAGAAACTTGATTGAAATGGCTGAATTAAAAGTACCTATTATTTGTACTGTTATAGGCGAGGGTGGTTCTGGTGGTGCTTTAGCAATAGGGGTTGGAGATGTTTCGATGATGATGGAGTACTCTACTTACTCTGTTATTTCACCAGAAGGTTGTGCTTCTATTTTATGGAAAAATGCAGCCAATGCGGCTGATGCGGCAGAAGCATTAGGTATCACTTCTAAGCGTTTACATTCATTAGGTTTGGTTGATGAAATTATTCCAGAGCCTCTAGGTGGCGCGCACCGAGATCATAAGTTGTCTGCTGAAAATTTGAAAAATGCCTTAATCGCTCAGTTAAATTTGATTAAAGACAAACCCATTGATGAGTTGCTGGAATCACGTTACCAGCGCTATATGGATTATGGTAACTTTGACCTCTCATAAAAAAGAGGTGGTATCTAAGATTGTAAATCAGGCTGTAACTCAAACAAACCTTGCTAGCGTTGTGTTGGCCAGGTTTTTCTATAGAGTGTAAATATGGCAAATCACTCTATTACCCCGTCTTTTCCTTCACACTTATCGAGCTTTTCTCAAGCGCTTAGCGATTTTATTACACTTATTTCAAACACATCAAGGGTGACTGTCGCTTATAGCGGAGGGCTTGATTCAACCGTTTTACTTCATCTTTTATCACAAACCTCGTGTTTAAAAGGGCGGGTTTCGGCGCATTATATTGATCACGATTTACAAGCGGCTTCAGAGGGTTGGGGGTTGCATTGTATGAAAGTTTGTCATTCGCTATCGATCCCGTTTAAATCAACAAAAGTTAAGATCACTTCTACCAAGCGTAAAGGCTTGGAGTCTGTTGCAAGGGATTTACGTTATCAAGCGTTGATTGATTCCTTAAACTTTCAGTCAGATGTGTTGGTAACGGGGCATCATCAGCGAGATCAGGCTGAAACCGTTTTGTTGAATTTAGTGAGAGGGTCGGGGGTTTCTGGTCTGTCAGGCATGCCAAGCTCGAAATCTCTAACGAACGAAAAGAGCAGCGTATTGCACGTTAGACCCTTGTTGAATATTCCATATCGATATTTAATAACCTACGCACAGCACTATAAACTCACTTGGATAGAGGATCCGAGTAATTTTTCAACGAAATATAAACGCAATGTTATTCGTCAGGAAGTTTTACCCGTTTTAAAAACTCATTGGCCACAAGTTGAAAAGACGGTGGCTCGTACAGCGCAAAATATGTCTGAAGCGCAAATATTATTAGACCGGATGGCTCAACTTAAAATAACCGATATGGATGGAAGTGGTCTATATTTTGATTTTAATGTATTGTCGAGTAGTGATTGGCTAGAGCAAAAGAATGCCGTGCGTTATTGGTTTGCTTGTAAATTTAATATTTCGTTATCAACGAAGCATTATGAGTGGATTAAGGGGGTTGTAGATGTCCATGCTCATAGTCGACAGAAAGCATTTTCTTATAAAATGTCAGTAGGTGAACTACGTTTTTATAAGAGTCGACTCTATTATTTAGTTAAACCGTTTCAGCCTTTCTCATTTGCCTGCATTCATCAATTTAATGAAGAGCCAATGGTTATGCAGTTTAATAATGGCTGTTTCGAGATTAAATCAGGCTTTCTGATTGAAAACAGAGCCGATTTTCAGTGGTGTGTTGATGAGAAATACAAATCAGGATTAAGAAAAGTTGTTGTAAGAAGTATCTCGCAAAGTGATGAATTAAATAGAAAAAAGCTGAAGGCGTTTTTTCAAAAACAGTTAATTCCGAGCTGGGAAAGGCTGCACTGGCCTGTGATGGAAATTGATGGAGTGCTTGTGAGTGTGTTAGGTTGTTGCTCCTGTGTAAAAGATGCGCCAGTTACAAAGGGAGCCTTTTTTAACATTGATTTTGCTGGGTTTGATTTGAATGAGATAGCTTCTGTACGCTCTTAGAATGGTATTTAAAAAAGCGAATGAGTGGAAAGTTACTTATATTGTTACGGTTGTTTATTGAATGTGAAAAGCACCAAAAGTTAAAGGGAACTAAGCTTTCTCGCAATAAATTACATTGCTGAAAGAGAGGGTTTCGGCTATAATTCCCTCCCATTCTGATTACTCGAAATCTTCGATTTCTAAACGTTTATAAAGTGTGCTAAATGACTAAATTTATTTTTGTAACAGGTGGTGTGGTTTCTTCTTTAGGTAAGGGGATTGCTTCTGCTTCTCTTGGTGCTCTACTTGAGGCGAGAGGCCTAAAGGTAAGTATGCTTAAAATGGATCCGTATATTAACGTCGATCCAGGCACAATGAGTCCACTGCAGCACGGTGAAGTGTTTGTAACCGATGATGGTGCAGAAACTGATCTGGATTTAGGTCATTATGAACGTTTTGTTCAACGCCATTTTACGCGTCGTAATAGTTTTTCTACGGGGCAGGTGTATGAAACGGTCATTCGTAATGAGCGTCGTGGTGATTATCTTGGTGGTACTGTACAGGTTATTCCGCACATTACAGATGAAATCAAAAATCGTATTCAAGGCGCTGCTGCAGGTTATGACGTTGTTTTGGTCGAAGTGGGTGGAACGGTAGGAGACATTGAATCTCTCCCATTTCTAGAAGCGATTAGACAGTTAAGCATTGAAGTAGGTCGAGATCGATCCCTGTTTATGCACTTGACTCTATTGCCTTATATTGCCGTGGCTGGTGAGGTTAAAACCAAGCCCACTCAGCATTCAGTAAAAGAATTACGTTCCATTGGTATTCAACCAGATATTTTAATTTGTCGTTCAGAAATGGCTTTAGAGTCGAGTGAAAAAAGAAAGATTGCTTTATTCACTAATGTAGAAGAAAAAGCGGTTATTAACTCTTTAGATGCGAAGACCATTTATTCTGTACCGAGAATGTTGCATGAGCAAGGGCTAGACGATTTAGTCCTCAATCGCTTGAATATTGAAGCTAAAGACGTTGATTTGAGTGATTGGGATGCCGTAGTCAGTGCGCAACTTAATCCAAAACAGTCGGTTGAAATCGCAATGGTCGGTAAGTACGTTGATTTAACGGAAGCTTATAAGTCGGTTATTGAGTCTTTAATTCACGCCGGTATTCATACCAATACCCGAGTTAATATTGATTATATTGATTCTGAAGAGCTAGAGAAATCAGGCTTATCAGCAATTAAAAATAAAGATGCAATTTTGGTTCCTGGAGGTTTTGGTGAGCGTGGTGTAGAAGGTAAGATTGCTGCCATTCAATACGCTCGTGAAAATAAGATTCCTTATCTTGGAATCTGTTTAGGTATGCAGATGGCGGTTGTGGAGTTTGCTCGTAATGTGGCGGGCTTAAAAGACGCGCACAGTAGCGAACTTAATGAGAATACACCACATCCAGTTGTTGCCTTAATTACAGAATGGACCGATGAAAAAGGTCAAAAGATTCAGCGTGACGAGTCCGTTGATCTAGGTGGAACCATGCGTTTAGGTGGTCAGAACTGTATGGTTACCGAAGGTTCAAAAATTTATCAAGCTTATGGCGATACGATCGTTCGTGAGCGACACAGACATCGTTATGAAGTTAATGATGGTTATGTGTCTAAGCTTGAAGAGGCGGGGTTGATCTTTACTGGCCGTTCAGAAGATGGCAGTTTAGTTGAAACCATTGAAATCGCAGATCATCCTTGGTTTGTGGCTTGTCAGTTCCACCCAGAGTTTACTTCAACTCCGCGTAATGGACACCCTCTGTTTACCGCCTTTGTGCAAGCAGCAAATAAATACGCAAAAAATTAAAGGATAAGCAGGTATGAATTTATGTGGTTTTGAGGCGGGTATTGATAAACCGTTGTTTTTAATTGCGGGTCCTTGTGTCATTGAATCGGAACAGTTAGCCATCGATACAGCGGGGCAACTGAAAGAGTTGACGGCTGAAATAGGCATTCCTTTTATTTACAAGTCTTCTTATGACAAGGCAAACCGTTCTTCTACAGCCAGCTTTAGAGGGTTAGGCATCGAAGAAGGTCTACGTATTTTACAAAAAGTGAAAGATGAAATCGGTGTTCCTGTTTTAACGGATGTTCATGAAGATACCCCTTTGGATGAGGTGGCTTCTGTTGTGGATGTTATGCAAACGCCTGCATTTTTAGTGCGCCAAACGAACTTTATCCAGAACGTTTGCCGCCAAGGTATTCCTGTTAATATCAAAAAAGGTCAGTTTCAGGCGCCTTGGGATATGGATCAGGTGGTTGCAAAGGCGAGAGAAGTCGGTAATGAAAATATCATGGTGTGTGACCGCGGAACTTCATTTGGTTATAACACCTTAGTTTCTGATATGCGTGGCTTGGCTTCAATGCGTCAAACAGGTTGTCCCGTTGTGTTTGATGCAACGCATTCTGTACAGCAGCCTGGTGGGCAAGGCACGACTTCGGGCGGGCAGAGAGAGATGGTGCCTGTGTTAGCTCGTGCTGCGATTGCGGCAGGTGTTTCAGGTGTTTTTATGGAAACGCACCCTGATCCTAAAAACGCTTTGAGCGATGGACCTAATATGTGGCCATTAGGACAACTAAAGCCTTTGTTAGAAACCATGAAGGCATTGGATGACGTGGTTAAAAAGCACGGCTTTATTGAAAGCACCTTGCTGGATTAAGTAAGTCGTTTAGGGTGACTTATTGTATTGTCATCCAAGCGTCATAAATAAATAGTAGAATAACAAAAAATTTTAAAATATAAGTGAATAGGAAGTATAAAGAATGTCATTGATTAAAGATATTAAAGCTCGTGAAGTAATTGATTCTCGTGGTAACCCAACGGTAGAAGCAGATGTTATTTTAGAGGATGGATCTTTTGGTCGCGGTATTTCTCCTTCAGGCGCATCAACGGGTTCACGTGAAGCGATTGAATTGCGTGACGGTGATAAATCACGTTACCTTGGTAAAGGGGTTCTAACAGCGGTTAAGAATATCAATACCGAGATTAAGACAGCTTTAGTTGGTCAAGATGCAATGAACCAAGCGGCCATTGATAAATTAATGATTGATTTAGACGGTACTGAAAATAAAGGACGCCTTGGTGCAAATGCTATTCTTGCTGTATCCATTGCAACAGCCCAAGCAGCGGCCACCTCAAAAGGGCTTCCTCTTTATGCTTACCTAAAAACAGATGATTATCAAATGCCTGTTCCGATGATGAATATCATTAATGGTGGTGAGCACGCGGATAACTCGGTTGATTTTCAAGAGTTTATGATTGTACCTGTTGGCGCGCCAACTATGTCTGAAGCGATTCGTTACGGTGCGGAAGTGTTCCATGCTCTGAAAAAAGTATTGCATGACAAAGGTTATAATACAGCCGTTGGTGATGAGGGTGGTTTTGCACCTGACCTTAAGTCAAATGAAGAAGCCATTACGGTTATTCTAGAAGCGATCGAGAGTGCGGGTTATGTGGCTGGCAAAGACATTATGATTGCAATGGATGCGGCTTCTTCTGAATTATATAGTGACGGTAAGTATACGTTAAGTTCAGAAAACAAAGTTTTATCTTCAGAAGACATGGTTGATCTGTTATCTACATGGGTAGATAAATACCCAATTATTTCGATTGAAGATGGTTTAGATGAGTCTGACTGGGATGGTTTCAAATACCAAACTGAAAAAGACGGTCACCGTCTACAAGTAGTTGGTGATGATCTGTTTGTAACTAATCCTAAAATCCTTGCAGAAGGAATTGAAAAAGGCGTTGCTAATTCAATCTTAATCAAAATTAACCAAATTGGTACGCTTACAGAAACGTTTGAAGCGATTGCTATGGCCAAAAAAGCAGGTTATACAGCGGTAGTTTCTCATCGTTCAGGTGAAACTGAAGATACTGTGATTGCGGATATTGCTGTGGCAACGGGTGCGGGTCAAATTAAAACAGGTTCTTTGTCTCGTACTGATCGTATTGCCAAATACAACCAGTTGATTCGTATTGAAGAAGCTTTAGGTGCAGAAGCCGTTTACCCTGGAATGAATGCGTTCTATAATCTAAAAAAATAACCCATTATTAGAGGAAGCTAGGTGAAAAAAATATATTTGGCCCTAGCACTTCTCATTCTTGTGTTACAAGCTCGCTTATTGTCCTCCGATGGAGGGCTTGGCGAGCTTTTTGCGTTACAGGAGCAGCTAAAAAAGTTGGAATCTTCGTTAGAACAGCAACGATTAGTCAATGCTCAGTTAGCGCAGCATGTTAAGGATCTTCAATCAGATAACTCCTCGATTGAAACGATTGCAAGGCAGACTTTAGGAATGGTTAAGAAGGATGAGGTTTTTATTAAGGTCATTGAGTTAAAGCAGCCAATGCCTACGGTAAAAACAGAAGCCTTGTCAGATGAGGAAGATCAAACAATCAATAAAGATTAGCTTTATCCGTTCAAGTAAAGCAATCAAGTTACACTTTTATTATTAAGATTATTTGCATAAATTGCTTTACAAGTAGGGTTGAATAGATTGTTTTTATTGGCTTTTTAGAAATATATTGATAGCACCTGTGCCGCCATCTTTTTCTGGGGCGCTACAGAATGCAATGACGGCCTTTAGTTGTCTTAATTCTTGATTGACTAGGTTTTTAATGACAGGAAACTGTTCATCAGAGTTGTAGCCTTTACCGTGAATAATTCGAATGTATCTGAATTGCTCATGATAAGCATTGGCTATAAATTCTTGAATGGCCATTTCCGCTTCATCTCTAGTACACCCGTGTAGATCCAGCTGAGCTTGGTTTGTAAAGTCGCCTTTTTTAAGTTTAGACAGTTCTTGTATGCGAATACCTTTTTGATGGTACAAAACTTTTTCATGCGAAGTCACTGACGACACAAAAGTCCGATTAGGATGTTTTTCAGAATTAACCGTCTTAACTCGGTTTTTTTGTCTTGTTTTAACCTTTCTGATAGTCGTTTTAGTTTGGTGTTTAATCAACTCTTTACTATATTGTTCGGTTTTATTCTGATTCTTAAGAGGGGTGGCATCATTTACCTCTAATAGAAATAGGGATTTATCTTCTTCTGTGATCATTGAGGCTATATAATTCTTCAATATTTATATTAATTTTAGTGTCTCTCACTTATTTAAAAGGTTAAGAGACGCCCATGAGCTATCACGGTATTTTACACGATGAAAATTCTTCTCTCCAATGATGATGGTTATTTTGCTCCAGGTATTCAAGTAATCTTTAACTTGCTTCAAAATCACGTTGAATTTGAGCAGCTGGTTATTATGGCTCCTGAGCGAAATCGCAGTGCCGCCAGTAACTCTTTAACCCTTTTGGAGCCTCTTAGATTAAGTGAGCACACCAGTTTATCTAATGATGATCGCTGTAGAGTGTTTAGTGTGAATGGAACGCCAACGGATTGCGTGCATTTAGGTGTTAATGGGGCTTTAGCTTATCAGCCTGATATTGTGTTGTCTGGCATTAATGCTGGTGCCAATATGGGTGACGATGTTTTATATTCGGGTACGGTTGCGGCGGCAACTGAGGGTCGATTTCTTGGTAAACCTTCAATTGCCATCTCTCTGTGCGGTGATAATCATTTTGAAACTGCGGCGCATGTTTTGATTCAATTTCTAAATGATATGCCAAGTATGGCACTGGACAGTGATACGATCATCAATGTCAATATTCCAGATGTTCCTTTAGCTGAATTAAAGGGCATTAAGGTCACTCGCTTGGGTCGACGTCACATCTCTGAAGCGGTTGTGAAGCAAAATGACCCAAGAGGATTGCCGATTTATTGGATTGGTCCAGCAGGCCGTGCGGCCGATGCGGGAGAGGGTACGGATTTTTATGCCGTTGAACAAGGTTACGCATCGATCACTCCCCTTAAAATTGATTTAACACATTATAAAATGATGGATGAATTAAATTTATGGGCAGAGCATCACTCGTAAATCAACTCTTTATCTCTATTTCGTAATTCAGTCAGCATTAATTTAAGTAACAGGTTTTATGGCAACAGCTTCTCTCAATCAATCAAACGTGGTTTATCCTAATGAGGCCTTTGATGAATATCAAGGCGTCGGAATGACTTCTCAACGCACTCGTAATCGCTTAATTGATCGTTTACAGCAATTGGGCGTTCGGGATCAAGCTGTTTTAGAAACCATGCAGGTGGTTCCTCGACATCTTTTTATCGATGAAGCGCTGTCAAGTCGCTCTTATGAAGATACTGCGCTGCCTATCGGTTATGGACAAACCATCTCACAGCCTTGGGTGGTGGCAAAAATGACGGAGTGGCTATTCGCTGGTTCAGAGCATCACCCCATTCAAACCGTGTTGGAAATCGGCACGGGGTCAGGTTATCAAACAGCCATATTAGCGCTTTTGGCAAATGAGATTTACACTGTTGAACGAATCGCCCCTTTATCCATTAGGGCCAAACAGGTACTGAATAGGCTCGGTTTGCATAATATTCATTTTGAAATTAGTGACGGGCATTGGGGTTGGCCACAAGTGAAAAATCCTGTTCAGAATTCGGAAACCCCTCAGTTTGATGCTATTATCTCTGCGGCGTCTCCTGCGCAAGTGCCCCCTGAGTTATTACAGCAATTAAAGCTAGGTGGTCGTCTTGTCATGCCAATTGGTGAGGATAAGCAACGCCTTTTTGGTTTTGTTAAAACAGAGTTAGGCATTACAGAAGAGTGTCTAGGAGAAGTTATGTTTGTACCTATGAAGCAAGGAATCGAAAATTGAAGTTATTTAGTACTTTGTATGAGAAAGCCCTTAATTGGTCTAAACACCCTCATGCCCCAAAATATTTGAGTGCCATGAGTTTTGCGGAATCGTCTTTTTTTCCGATTCCACCCGATGTGATGTTAATGCCAATGAGCTTGGCAACACCTCAGAAAGCCTTTTATTATGCATGGCTTACAACGATCTTCTCTTTGCTTGGAGGTTTGTTGGGTTATGCCATTGGTTATTGGGCAATGGATATGCTTCTACCGCTGATCGAGACAATTGGCTGGGGTGAAAAAATGCAGCGGGTTGAACACTTTTTTGCCGAATACGGGGTCTGGATTATTTTTATAGCGGGCTTTAGCCCTGTTCCTTATAAGTTGTTTACGGTGACTGCAGGAGCAAGCAGTATGGCGTTATTACCGTTTATTATTGCCTCCTTAATAGGGCGTGGTGCACGATTCTATCTAGTGGCTGGCCTTATGAAGTGGGGAGGCGCTAGAATGGAGGCCAGTATTAGAAAGTGGGTAGACTGGTTAGGTTGGGCATTTGTTCTATTGATTAGCGCTTATATTCTGTTTAAGATTTATGCTAAATAGAGCTTTAGGTTTGGTTTGAAGCTTCTCTAAAATCAGGATGGTTTCTTAAAAGAGATCTACTGTTTATTGATGTAACGAGGTTGTATTGTATGGATGCTTTGGTAAAGAATATTAACCCTTTGAATTTAACCAAGTTAAGTGCCGTTGTATTGATCAGTTTGTCATTGATCAATTGCAGTTCACCCACTAAATACCCTTTAAGAGACAGCCAAACCTATTCTGGACCGGACCCTGTAGAGAGTCCAAGCAAGTCTAAATCGTCGAGCTTAGTCTCTTCAAATTTGTGCGGAAAAATCTATCGTGTTAAAAATGGCGACTCACTGAGTGAGATCGCTCATAAATGCGATATTTCTATGAGTTTACTGGCTAAAACCAATGGTATCTTCTCTCCTTATGTTATTTATAAAAACCAGGAAATCATTATTCCTGACCAAGTTTCTAGTTATGATGCTGCGGAAATAGTAGCCAAACCGTCAATCAAATCATCATTACAGAAATTGAAAGCGAGTGAAAGTTCGACAGAAAAGACTCTAGGTAAGACCAGAGAGAACATTAAAATTAAACCCGCAACGGCTGTCAATCCGACGACCAACTCTGCTGTAAAAACAACTTCTTGGCAGTGGCCTGTTCATCAAGGAGCACCGCACCGCTTTATTAGAGATAACGCAGGCTTATCGATAGTAGAAGTTTACGGTCTTTCAGGCCAGGAAATTTATGCAGTAGCGCCTGGTAAGGTGGTTTACTCGGGGGATGGTATTGTTAATTTTGGTTTGATGGTTGTGGTAAAGCATGATGATGAATACATGTCTATTTATGCTCATAACAGTGCGTTACTCGTCAAAGAAGGTCAGCGTGTCAAAGCAGGGCAGCAGATCGCTGTTTTGGGCGCAACGGGTAATACCAGTCGCCCTAAATTGTATTTAGAAGCCCGTTATCAGGGGCGTAAAATTGATATTTTAAAAGTATTAGCGAAACCTAAGCCCTCGTAAAAGAGTCTAAACCAAGCGTGTTTTAAGGGGTGGATGGCTTCATTATTAGAGCGAGCAACACTTCTCTATCTTCTGTGGTTAATACATTATAAGTTCGGCAGGCTGCATCATTGGCCATCACTTCTAACCCAACTCCTTTTGCCGCACAATACGCAAACAGTTTTGGTTCAGGAAAGATCTGCTTCTCGCCTGTCCCTAGTATAATCACCTCGGCTTGGCTTTCTAATAGCTGTTCAAGGTGTTCTATGGTTAAGTTTTCAACCGAATCACAAGGCCACTCACTTTCAGTTGTAAACTGAGTGATAAAGCAACTCTTGTGAAAGGTTAAATTATTCACTTTAACGTAGCCTGGCTCGTAATGTTTGACTGCAAAAATATTCGAGTCTCGATGTTCTGTAAATTTCATTGAAATTTATCCTTGTCTAGGCGTGGTTGCGTAATTCAGCTGGTTAGCTGAAAAGTAAACTAATAGCGGTATTAAAGCCGATTTAAGCCTCTTTTTCAATTGACGAAAAAAATAACTGCTGTATCATTATTGGTTTATTAAACCCCCCTTACTATATGGGTTGTTAAGGCGTAAATAAGCGACACTTAACCCCTTTTTTTATTGAAGGCAATCTATCGTGGCAGACGATTTTCAAAGAATAAACAGACTTCCTCCTTACGTGTTCAATATTGTTGGAGAGCTTAAAGCAGAAGCGCGTCGTAGAGGTGAAGATATCATTGATTTTGGGATGGGAAATCCAGATCAAGACACTCCAAAGCACATCGTGGACAAATTAATTGAAGTCGTTCAGCGAGAGGGTACACACCGTTACTCGGTATCGCAAGGTATTCCTAGATTGCGTAAAGCGATCTGTAACTGGTATAAAACCAAGTTTGATGTTGATTTAGATGCGGATACTGAAGCGGTTGTTACCATTGGTTCGAAAGAAGGGCTTGCCCATTTAGCGATGGCCACGGTCGACAAGGGGGATACTGTTTTAGTACCTAACCCAGCCTATCCTATTCACCCTTATGGCTTTGTGATTGCTGGGGCTGATATTCGTCATGTGAAAATGACGCCTGACGTTGATTTTTTTGAAGAGTTAGAAAAGGCTATTAAAGAATCTTGGCCAAAACCCAAAATGCTGGTTTTAAACTTTCCAGGTAATCCAACCACTCAAACGGTTGATTTGGACTTTTTTGAGAAAGTGGTCGCCATTGCCAAAGAGCATAATATTTGGGTTATTCATGATTTAGCTTATGCAGATATCGTATTCGATGGTTACAGAGCACCTTCTATTTTAGAGGTTGAAGGGGCTAAGGACATTGCTGTTGAGTTCTATACCTTATCAAAAAGTTACAATATGCCAGGTTGGCGTGTTGGCTTTATGGTGGGTAATCCAACATTGGTGAATGCTTTAAAACGTATGAAATCTTATTTGGATTATGGCACCTTTACGCCGATTCAAGTGGCGGCTATTGCTGCATTAGAAGGGCCGCAAGAGTGTGTGCAAGAAATTTGCGAGATGTATAAAGTACGCCGAGATGTTCTTTGTAGTGGTTTAAACGCCATTGGCTGGAACGTTACACCTCCTAAAGCCACCATGTTTGTTTGGGCCCCCATACCAGAAGCCTATCGTGAGATGGGATCAATTGAATTCTCTAAAAAATTACTAACGGATGCTAAAGTAGCGGTTTCGCCTGGTGTTGGTTTTGGTGATTATGGTGATGATCATGTTCGTTTCGGTTTAATTGAAAATGAACATCGTACACGTCAAGCCATTCGCGGTATTCGTGATATGTTTAGAAAAGACGGCTTAATTGAACAAGCTTAATTAAAGTGCCTCAAGAAAGCTCTGAACAAGAGTGGCGCTTTGCCAGCTTGAGTAAAAATAGAATTTAGAAAGTTAGGAAATAACCAAATGAATACTGTGAAAATCGGTTTGTTAGGACTTGGTACGGTCGGTGGCGGTACTGTTAGCATTATCCAGAATACGTTGCCTGAAATAGAAAGACGTCTGGGACAAAGTATTGAAATCGTCATTATTGCCGTACGTGATTTGAATCGTTCTCGACCTGTTGACACCCAAGGTATTCAGTTAACAGATAACACCGCCGATGTGGTTAATCATCCAGAAGTTGATATCGTAGTTGAACTGATGGGTGGAACTGGTTTAGCAAAAGATCTATTAGAAGCGGCGATTAAAAGTGGTAAACATGTTGTTACTGCGAATAAAGCTTTGATTGCTGAACACGGCAATGCGTTATTTGCTTTGGCGAAAGAGCACAATGTGATTGTTAACTATGAAGCGGCCGTTGCTGGCGGTATTCCCGTTATTAAGGCTGTTCGAGAAGGATTGGCTGCCAATAAAATTGAGTGGGTGGCGGGTATTATTAACGGCACTGGAAACTACATTCTGACTGAAATGAAAAAACCAGGGGCCGATTTTGCGAAAGTATTAAAAGTCGCTCAAGAACTTGGTTACGCGGAAGCGGATCCTACTTTTGATGTGGAAGGAATTGATGCGGCCCATAAGCTCACCATTCTAGCTTCGATCGCTTTTGGTATCGAGCTGCAATTTAATAAAGTTTATACCGAAGGCATTAGCAAAATCAGTGCGGATGACATTCGCTTTGCTGAGCAGTTAGGCTATGAAATAAAACATCTCGGTGTAGCCAGTCGTGTTGAAAATGGTTTCTCATTGCGAGTGCATCCAACGATGGTGCCAAAGTCGGTTTTAATCGCCAATGTTAGCGGCGTTATGAATGCCGTTATGGCTTATGGGGATCATGTCGGCCCTACCATGTATTACGGTCCTGGGGCTGGTGCCGGCCCAACGGCGAGTTCTGTTGTAGCTGATATTATTGATGTTATTCGTTGGAAAGACCAGCCGCAAGCTGATCAAGTACCGGCATTAGGCTTTGCCTCTGATCAACTGAAATCGGCTCCTGTTGTTTCGATTGAAGAGATTGAAACCAGCTACTATCTGCGTTGTTTTGCAAAAGATCATGCTGGAGTATTAGCTAAAATTACCGCGATTCTTGCTGACTCTGATATCAGTATCGAACACTTGCATCAAGAGCCTTGTAACCAAGAAGACAATGCGGCCACCTTAATTATGATTACGAATAATGTGAAAGAGTCTTCATTGAATGCAGCAATCGATTTATTGTTACAATTGGATGATATTGAAGGCGATATTATGCGTATCCGTATTGAGTCACTTGGAAGTTAAATTCAGCACTGGAATGACCGTTAACACGATTAAAAAAAGGCTGAGTTCATAAGTTGTTGTGAACCATGTCTTCTACTTAAAAGTCGGGCTTGCCCGATTTTTTTTTGCTTGGAGAAAACTATGTCTGTTGCTGTGACCTTATCGGTTCCTGATTTATTGAACCCGCTCAGAATTAAAGAAGCCAACTCATCTTTAGCCAATTTAAAACTGCCAGCTTTGCAAACCCTATTGTCAAAAGGCGATGTGTTTTCGGCTAAGGCACAAAACGCCTATGAGATAGCGAGTTATTTATTTCATCAACCTAAAGCGTGCGCTTATGCATCGGTCATGGCCGCTGCAGAGATCGTTGATTATGATCAATCCATTTATTGGTTGCGGATAGATCCGGTGCAAATGATTGCTGACCGAGATTCGTTGGTCTTGATTCCTAGTGAAGATCTGGCGATCACTGAAGTGGAATCTAAAGCCTTGCTTGATGCTTTTAATCAATACTTTGAGCAGGATAAGGTCTGTTTAGAATATGGTTCAGCAAGGCACTGGTATTTAAGAATGGCTCATCCTGTTGATATTAAAACGCATGTTCTAGAATCTGTCGCTTATAAACCTGTCGGTGAATGTTACCCTGATGGTAACGCAGCGGTTTATTGGCGCAAGATGATGAATGAAGCGCAAATGCTCTTTTTTAGTCACCCCGTTAACGAAGCTCGTAGAGAATCGGGGTTACCAGAAATTAATAGTATTTGGATTTGGGGTGAGGGGCTGCTCAAAGACTCTGACATTGTTTCACGTCCAAATGCCATGATCAGTTCTGATAATTTGTATTTAAGAGGCTTGGCACGTTTGGCTGGCTCGCAACTCGCTGGCTCGCCAGAAACGTACCAGACTTGGACTGATTCAGTGAAGGCAAAATCTGACACAGGTTCGTTGGAGATTAGCCAACACCTGATTCAATTAGATCCCATTTCTGACGCTTTAGGTCATATGCAGCAATCGGAGTGGCTAGCGGTTTTAGAACAGTTAGAGCAGCAGTGGTTAACCCCTTTGATTCAGGCTTTAAAAAACAAAGAGATCGATTCGTTGTTATTAGATTTTGGCAGTGGAGCTAGATATCATTTAAAACCTATGCACCTTAAGCGCTTTTGGCGATTGAAGAGGTCACTCACGACGATTTAAAAGGGGTGTGTTTTCAAACAATTGAAAGCAAAGTCGCAGAATATTTCTGTATAATTTGAACATAATTTAGACAACTTAAAACACAGGTTCGGCATGAATTTTATTGAAACACGCGGCAATGATGGCCAAAAACCCACTTCGATTACGTTTTCACAGGCAATATTGAGTCCTATGTCCTCTTTTGGTGGCGTTTATTCACCAGAAAGTCTTCCTACGTTTGACGATGCTTTTTTCCAAGCGCACACTCATTCAGGTTATAAAACGCTAGCAAAAGATGTTTTGAAAGCTTTTGAAGTCGATATTGATGAAGCCGTTATTGATGAGGCTTTGAGCCTATATGATGAGTTTGATGATGCCAGTAATCCAGTGCCTGTTGTTAAGGTTTACGATGACTTATATGTCAGTGAACTCTATCACGGGCCCACTCGTGCTTTTAAAGACATGGCATTACAACCTTTTGGTAAAGTGTTGTCTTCGGTGGCTCAAGCACGTAATGAAAAGTACCTTATTCTAGCGGCCACCAGTGGCGATACAGGGCCAGCGGCGCTAGAAACCTTTAAAAATCGTGATAATGTACAAGTGGTTTGTTTGTATCCTGATGGCGGAACTTCTGATGTACAGCGTTTACAAATGGTGACAGAAGATGCGAAAAACTTGAAAGTGATTGGAATTCATGGTGATTTTGATGATGCGCAGAGTGCACTTAAATCGCTGTTAGTTTCTGACGCTTTTGCTGAGGCATTAAAAGCGCATGATACGTCGTTATCCGCAGCCAATTCAGTGAATTTTGGTCGTATTATTTTTCAAACTATTTATCACATCTATAGTTACTTAGAATTGGTTCGTACTGAAGTGATTAAAATGGGTGAAAAAGTCTATTTAAATGTTCCGAGTGGAAATTTTGGTAATGCCTTAGGGGGTTATTACGCTTACAAAATGGGCTTACCTGTTAAGCAGATCCACATCGCTTCTAATAATAACAATGTGTTAACCAAGTTTATTACGACAGGTCATTACGACTTACGTGATGTTTCAGTTATTCCAACGACGTCTCCTGCCATGGATATTCTGAAGTCTTCTAATATCGAACGTATCTTATTTGATTTGTTGGGTGCAGAAAGAACCAAAGAGCTTATGTTGCAGTTAGATAATGATAAGTTCTATGCGTTAACGGAAGAGGAATTGGCTAAAGTTCAAGCCATTTTTGCCGCCGATTTCTGTACCGATGAAGAAGGCCTTGATTATATTAAACAAGCGTTTGAAGTAGGCTACTTAATGTGTCCGCATACGGCCACCTGTTTTAAGGCTTATGATACTTGTCGAGAAGATAAAAGCATTAAAACCATTGCTTATTCTACCGCTGAGTGGACTAAGTTTTCACCTGTCATTGCTATGGCATTAACAGGAGAGAAAATCGAACACGATAGTGAAGCGCTGTCTATGATTGCTGAAAAAGCGAATATTAGCATTCCTAAGCAGATTTCAGCTTTATTCTCTAAAGAGATCGCTCAAAAAACGGTCATTGATAAGCAAGATATTGAAAAAGAAATTTTAAGCTTTTTAAACGCTTAGTTTTATGAGTGAAAGTGCTGAGTCTTTCAGCGCTTCCATTTCTGTCCTAAATCTTATCTGTAGAGTCAGCCAAGCTATTTAAGTAGATTAGCTATTTACCTTTGTTATTTTATAGATTTAATTTTTTGAGCAGATACCAGTCTTAATTGCAGTGTGGTTCTGCCGTAATAAATATTAAGGCTTGGTTGATAAACACACTCAATTTGATCCCCTTTTGCGAAGGGGTCTAACTCTTTATCAGACTCTTTGGCATTAAAGTAGATCGCTGAAATTCGTTTGTTATCGTCTGACATTAATTTAAACGAAAGATGCGTTTTAGTTTGCCCAACCGCTTTAATTTCACTTACCAGAAAAACACCTGAAAACAGTGGCTTAGGCCACTCTCTTCCGTAGGGTTCTAATAAGTTTAACTCTTTAATTAATTGCGGCGTTAGTTGCCAGCCCTGTAGCGGACCATCGGTTTCAATGGTAGGGGTAGGGGCTTCATCGCCTAACTGGTTTTGAATGGCTTGCTCGAATAGGGTTTCAAACACATCAAAATTTTCTTCAGGAATCATGCAGCCCGCAGCACCAGCGTGACCGCCCATTGAGACAAATAAACCATCATGTTGGTCGGCCATCCATTGAAAAGCGTCACGTAAATCAATACTGGGAACAATGCCTCGTCCACTGCCAGCAATAAAGCCATCTTTAAGATCGGTCATTGCAATCGTCGGTAAGCCGTACTGCTCACCAATTCGAGAGGCGATAATCCCTTGTATACCTGCGTTGCCTTGCATTCGTACAGTTAAAGTATATTTGTTTGGGTGATAGGTTTTTTCAGCGATTTCTTTTGCTTGTTGAAGCATACCGTCTTGTTGATTACGTCGATTGATATTGTCACTATCGAGTTGTTCAAGGTGAGTTTGAGCTTGCTGGGTGGTTGAGGCCGTTAAAAAATGAAACGCCGTTGTCACATCACTGACTCGACTTGCGGCATTGATTCGAGTCGCTACCTGAAAGCCTAAGAATTCAGCATCATAAGGTTGTTCTTGATTGTCATTCAAAAGACGCATCGCCTGCCAGGCAGGGGATTGAAACTGATTGATAAATTGCAAACCAGCTTGAACAATGGCGCGATTATTAGCGCTTTTTAAGCTGACACTATCTGCAACGGTACCTAAGGCCACATTCATGGCAAGCGCTTTTAAGGAAGGCGTTTCTTTTGGCAAAATCCCTGTTGCAATCAGCACCTGTCGAACTTGACTCATGACAATAAAAATAACATAGCAACCCGCCACGGTTTTATCATATTCACAGCCAGATTGTTGTGGGTTAACCGTACAGGTGGCGCTTTTAGGCGGGCCTTCCTGTGGCATTTGATGATGATCTGTCACACAGACTTTAATGCCAGATGCTTTTAAACGGGCAATTCTGGGCTCATCACTGGAGCCTTGATCGGCCGAAATAACCAGAGCAATTGGCGTAGGGATGTCTAAAATACGGTCAACGACTTCATCGGTAATGCCATAGCCAGATTTACGTTCGCCAATAATGTGTATAACACGTTCTGCTGGCACACCGAAATAATCGACTAAAGCGGTTCTGGCTACCCAAGCAGAAGTGACACCATCGGTATCATAATCGGTGGCTAATACAATCACGCCATCACTCTGTATGGCTTGAGAAATTAAGTGGGCGGCTTGCTCAGAGTTTTTTAAAGCACTGGGATGTTGAATGTGTTTTAATTTGGGAAAGACAATCTTGTCTAAATGAGTTGTGTCATCAATTCGATTAGCAACCAATAAGGCTTGTAAATCTGAGAGTCCAAGTTGTTTAGCGGCGTCAAAGACGGCTTGATTAGCTGGTCTTTGGCGTATTTTAGGTGTTTTTATCATGATGGGATTTTAACAGAATGCATTCGATTACATGTGTCTATCTACACGGTTTTTTAAGCAACGGCAACAGCCACAAAGGTCAGTGGTTTGCAAAGCAGGCGAAACTTGAAAATAGTATGTGCACGGAGTCTGATGAAGGCGTGTTTTTTCAGGACTGGTTGACGCCTAGCTATCCTATTGCTTCACCGCAGGCCAGTGTCTCCAGTATTGAAAATAGATTGAAAGCCTTATTAAACACTCCTGAAACTACCGTAGTATTAATGGGCTCTTCAATGGGAGGCTTCTATGCCCAGTTCTTAGGGCAGAAATACCAGCTACCTTATGTTCTGATTAACCCTGCTTTAAATCCACGTCCTATTTTTGAGGCGAATAGAGGGGAGCATGTTAATCCATCAACGGAAGAGTCTGTCTGTATTGATGAGGATTACATTCAGCAGATTGAAACTTATCAGGTGGCTAAATTAAATCTTCAAATACCAATATTACTCTTAATAGATAAGGGGGATGAGTTGATTGATATCCCTTTTGCAGTATCGCAACACCCAGTGTCACAATCTAAGTGTCAGGTGCAATTATTTGAAGGGGGGGATCATGCATTTCAACACTTAGAACAGGCATGGCCAATGATTAAGGCATTTATGCAAACTATTCATGCAGAGTAACGAAAACCAAGTCGTTGTTACGCCCAGTCCTCAAAGAGCTGAGCAATCAAGTTATCTTCTGTTTTAATGACTTTAGCTAAACTCTGTATTTGAGTTTCTACCTGATTATTCTCTAATAATAGGCTTTCTACACTTTTTGTTGGAGTCGTTACTTGTAGCGAAGTTTGGGATTGGTTTAAGGGCGGGTTAGGAGGTTGACTGGTAATCTGTTGAGTATTTTCCGCCAGCTTTGTTAAGGAAGCTCTGAACAAGTCCTATAAAATTCTGTGGGTCTTCAAGTTGGCCTATTCAAGGCTTGGATCGCAGGGCATGGTTATTCCATTCGCAAGATCCATAACGCAGAAGAGGCTGGCTTGAAGCCCCACCCTTCGGGGCTTAGCCAAGTTTCAGTCCTCATCGTTATGATTTTTTGCGGTATCTAGATATCACTTCAAAATCATGCCTTGATGGCTAAAACTTGGCGTTGCCAGAAATTAAAGGACTTGTTCAGAGCTTCCTTAAGCCCTGTTGAATGCCTTGGTGTGCGCTATGAGTTGCAGAGATGTGCATGATTTAAGCCCCAGCTTCATTTTCAATGTTATTTTTTTGAACGACTTCATAAGGGTCATGAATATTAACAGAGTACTGGATAAAAATATTGCCAAGTTTTTCACTGCCTTCTCGATCGACTCTAATGGTGATTTTATCATCCTGCCAAGTATAAGAACGATAGCTTAATGAACCTCCCCAGCCTTTAGATTCTACGGAGGTAGGTTGCCCAATCTGTTTAATTAATTGAGTTGCCACATCTCTGGTTTTAAGAGCGGTTCGTTGATTATTCTGTTCCAGAGAGTAAGGTCGGTATAAGCGTTTCACGGAAGTGATTTTACCTGCGTGATTATAACGAAACGTAATATGATAACTGTCCCGCATGGTTGACCAGGGAAAGAATTTATCAATATTGTGCTGTTTAACGGTACTTTTTGCTTGAAGAAAGCCGCCAATGTCCCACAAACGACTACGTACAGAATTGAGATCAGATTCTATTAAATCCAAACCCAACACGGTTATTTGACTAATCGGTTTGAATTCTGCGGCTTGTATGGCATTGGATGAGAACAATGGCAAAAGACAAATACCCACCGTTAAGTTAATCCATTTAATAAACGGCTTAAAATGGACGTTAAATCGATAGGTAAGTTGTAATAAAAAATAATGACTCATGCTTTGACTCACTAGCTAATGGCTAAAGTGCTCTTTAAATAGGGCTTTTATATGGCTATCTTTATACGATTTATTGGTTGAAATTAAGTTTAAACCGTAATGAAAACCGGTTTAAGCTTACTGCTTACTAGACTATATCGGCCGATTTAAAAACTCTTGAATCAATTGTTTAGGAAAAAAGCGCCGCAGTTGTTGCGCTTCCAATGTTAACGCCTTTTCATCTTTCGCAGGACTTTCAATAGATTTAATTTGTTTTAGCATGACGGAAGGGGCGGCGTCGGAGGGGTTGTTGTTTTGCTGTTGCCTTGACTGTATCGCAAAATTGGCCAATTCTTTCTGAATTTTAATATAGATAAGATGGCAAGACACGCTGATTTCAAGCGATTTACTCTGTGAAAGGCTTTGACTCATTGTGTAAAAGCGATCACGGTGTTGCCTTTGTAAAAAGGTCGCATCCACAATGACATTAATACCCAACTTCAGCAACTGTTTAGCCTGATTTAATAGCTCCATGTAAACTCTTTGATTCATTTCAGGAGAGTATAAGGTCGATTTTTCAGATTCTGAAATACGATGAAGTGGCTCAATGCCGTATAGACGTTTTCGGACTCTGTCTGAGCTTAAAATGAGGCCATCTATTTGTGTTAAGAGCTGTTCGGCTAAATGGCTTTTACCCGAACCAGACACGCCTTGTAACAGAATCAGTTTAGGGCTTTTATTTACTTGGGTATAGGTTGAAGCTAAATCGATGTAATCCATCGCTGTTGACATCATCTGTGTTTGCTCAAGGCTTTTATCTGGCAGTTGACAGGCTCTTAAGGTGGTTATTTTGGCCCTCACTAAGGTTCGGTACACTTGATAAAAGGGCAGTAATTTTAAGGCGTTATAATCCCCCGTTCTACTTAAATAGAGAGAGAGAACTTTTCTTTTTAGTGTCGATTTTTTTCGATAGTCGAGGTCAATTAATAAGAAAGCAAGGTCGCTGATAACATCGATCCAACGAAAAGCTTCGTTAAATTCTATTCCATCAAATAACATTGGTACATCGTCAATTAAGGTGATGTTATCAATGTGTAAATCACCATGACAAGCTCTAACATAACCTTCTGTTTTTCGAGAGCGAATCAATGGCATAAGTTGCTGATATTGATCTAATGTCCAATGCTCAAGTGATTCTAATTCTGGTTGTCGTTTTGCTGAAAACTGTGAGTAGAGAATTGGAAAGTTATCCGTCATCGGTTGTAGGATTGTTTTGGGCTCACCCAGTTCTGATCTGTGTTGTTCTTCTAGTTCAGTATTAGGTTGAATTTTCTCCGCCGTCTGGTGGAAGTCAGCAATTTGAAAGGCTAAAGATTCAATTTGTTGGCTGTTTAAGCTTTCCGATTGCAATCTTTTGCCCAGTACTTGGTTTGGGTCAAATTGATTCATTTTAACGAGGTAATCAATTAGAAGACTCTCTTTATCCGTTGAAGATCGTTCTATGAGAGACTTTGAGGGTTGCAGTGTAATTTGATTATTATGATTTAAGCACACGGCCATAACGTCTAAATACAATTGCGGTGCATAGCGTTGATTGAGTTGCAGCTCTAAATCACAGAATTTCTTTCGTTGTGATAGCGTACTGAAATTTAAAAAACCAAAATCAACCGGTTTCTTAAGTTTATAAGCGTAGGGGCCCGTTAAGAATACCACAGAGATATGAGTTTCAATGGTTGTAATAACATCAACAGGGTGGGGGTAGCTCTCTGGTAAACAGAGTAGATTAATCAGCTCGGTTGTTTTCAAGTGATTGAAACCTTAATGAACACCCTATTAAAAAGGGAGAAAAAGAGGAATAAAGAAAATGGTACGACATTGCCTATTAAAAAACGTTCTCATGGTAAAAGTTACGTTTACATAATAGGCAATAACGATGACGGAAACGAGAGGGTTGTTAGGGGCTTGTATTGTTTAACTAATATAGGTTGTTTAATATAAGCTCGCCTAACATAGATCGTTTAAAGGCTTAGTGATTAGGCAACGCCTTGTTTTTCACGAATTTCTTGTTTACGCTTCATCTCTACGGTTAGATCGGCCGTCGGGCGAGCTTCCATACGAGCCAGTCCAATTTCATCACCGCTCATTTTACAGTAACCGTAATCACCGCTTTCAATGGTGCGTAAAGACTTGTCAATTTTAGAAATTAATTTACGCTCGCGATCACGTGTGCGCAACTCCAAAGCAAACTCTTCTTCCTGAGAAGCTCGGTCACTTGGATCAGCAGGCGTATCTGAATCGGACTGTAAGTGCGTTACCGTACTACTGGCTTCTTCAATCAGTTGCGTTTTCCATGCTGTTAACTTTTGTTTAAAATGCTCTAGCATTCCCGGGCTCATATAGTCTTCGCCTTTTGCTGGCTCATAGGAAGGGTAGTTTTCTATAAAATCCATCTGTTGTTCCATTCTCTCTCTCCTAATCTCATCTGAAGATAACTAACTATTCTATCTTATTTGTAGGAATCAAGGAGTCGTTATATGCTTTTAAAACGAACTCATTATCCTGCTTATTTTTATAACGGAGTTTTATATCAGGTTTACTTGAGTACAACAAGGCCTAAATTAGGTTATATACCCATAAGTAACTCTTATTGCTTGATGAGCTACATCCCATGTTTACCTTGATATTCATTTAGATATAACGCAAAATTCACTTCGATTTTTGAATAGATAATAAAATAAAAAGAGAGAAAATATGGCTACACTGCAAGCACTGCTATTTGATGTTGATGGAACTTTAGCGGATACCGAAAGAGATGGTCATCGACCAGCCTTTAATATGGCTTTTAAAGAAGCGGGGTTGGATTGGGTTTGGGATGAATCTTTATACGGAGAGCTTTTAGCTGTGACAGGTGGTAAAGAACGCATTCGCTATTATCTAGAAAAATTTAATACTGCATTTGTGAAGCCTGATCATTTTGATGACTTTGTTAAAGGGTTGCATGCTTCTAAAACCCGATTTTATACGCAACTTATGGCCGAAGGGAAAATTCCGCTTCGTGTGGGTGTTGAGCGTTTAATTAATGAAGCGAGAGCTGTGGGAATGCGTATGGCGGTTGTTACCACCACCACGCCAGAAAATGTGACGGCTTTATTAGAAAATACCTTAGGTCCTGACTCTGAAAGCTGGTTTGAAGTGATTGCGGCGGGTGATATTGTGCCAGCTAAAAAGCCAGCCCCTGATATTTACGACTGGGCTTTACAAAAAATGAACTTAACACCTCAAGAAGCGATTGCTTTTGAAGATTCTTCTAATGGTATTCTGTCTTCTGCTGCGGCCAAGCTTAAAACCATTATTACGATTAATGAGTACACCAAAGAAGATGATTTTAGTCAGGCTCAGTTAGTATTAGATCAAATGGGGGATGTGGACTGCGCATTCAGTGTTTTAGCGGGTGATGCGGCAGGCCATACATTCCTAGATTTGGAATTAGTCAAGAAAGTCCATGCCGCTTAAATTACCTTTCTTATGCCCTCTGTTTAAGGTGAAGAAACTGAAATAAAGGTTTCTTTATTTGAGGAAGCTTAAAGATAAACTTAAAAAGCCCGTCATTATTAACCTTTCTAAAGAGAAATAATTAGATTGGATTAATTGACGGGCTTTTACGTTTAAGCTGAACCTACCTATTTTAAAGCTAAAGCAGGTTGCTCGAACGAAATACCTTTCCAGCCAAAGGTTATAAAGTTGCGAATGTTTTGATGATCGTCCTTTTCAGGGTTCTGTAAAACATCAATGGTATAAAAATCACCAAAAGCATTTAAAGTAGCTTGTTCTGATAAATTATTTAATTGACCAAACGCAAAAATTTTACAAGAGCCATTGTTGGTGTTTTTATCGTTTACGGTTTCACCGTTGGTGAATGCAGTAGGGGTAAAGTTGTATTTATCTTCAATCAGTTGGATTACCTTTTTAAAATCCACCGATCCTTGATTTAGTTGATCAATCAGTTGGTTTACATCACTTAAGTTAGTCATAACTATTTCCTTATTACTGTATTTTAGTTGTTTTGTATTTGAATATTTTTGCATCTTATTTATTCAATTAATTTCGTCACGCCATAAGCGGCCTCTAAAGAGTCGGCTCGTTTTATATCTGCCGTCTGTCCAAATTGTGTCTTTCTTAATTGCATCCATAATGTATTTTGGACTCCGCCACCAACACTGAACAGGCCCTGTAATTGAGTGCCGCTGACTTGACTCAATTCCTTATAAGCTAAGTGCTCAATGTGAGTGAGGCCTTTTATTAAATTCATAAAATAGGCCTGATGCTCTTTAGAGGCGAGTTTAGGAGTTCGGTTAACAAGAGGGGTGTTAGGTTTAAGAGGCATTTTAGGCTGCAAGGTTAAATCTGCAATAGGAAAGCGTTCTCCTACGCCGTTAAGAGGGTAATAAGCGTCTGATAATTTTGTTTGATCTGCGTGAGAGAAAGAGGTTTTAATTGAATGGATTAAGTACTCGATCTCTTCAACAGAGTATTCTTTTAATAGGATTGCACCACCTGAATTAGAGGCGCCACCTACCAGCCAGTTATGCTTAAGTTTATGACTATAAATACCAGATTTAGCATTAAATACCGGTTTTGTTGTAATCAGCTTGACGGCTAAAGTAGAGCCTAAAGAGCTGACAGCGTCACCTACTTGCGAGGCTCCAGATGCTAAAAAACCGGCAATGCTATCCGTGGTACCTGCATGAACAACTAAGTTGGGTGAAAAGCCGTATTCTTGAACCAGTTTAGAGTCAATGAATCCAAGCGGTGTACCAGGTGTAACCACTTTCGGTAGAAAGTCAGGATCGATCAACTCTTCCAACCAATCTGGCCAAGCCTGTTTGATGGAATCGTAGCCCAGCTTTAGGGCATTGTTTTCATCTGTAATCTTAAGGCTGCCGCATAAATAATAATTTATGTAATCTATTTGGTGGCAAACAATAGGTGTGCTTTGGAATGAGTTTGGCAAGTTGTTTTCTAATAAAAACAGGGATTTAGCTAAGGTACTGGAAACACCTTGTGCAGCGGTCTCACTGTTCGAGCCAACAATGCGTTGAATATCCTTTGCTTGTTTAATGGCTTGTTGATCGTTATACATTAAGGCATCGGTTAAAGCTTCACCTTGTGGCGAGCATAGCAAAACGGTTGAGGAGGTGGCATCTAATATCAACTGGGTTACTTTTGAAAGATCAAAGGATTCTGCGAGCTTTGCAAACAGCGTATTGGTTAACTCAATCCATAATTTGGGGTTTTGAGTCGATGCTTTGTTTGCCTGCTTAAGATTGGAATGCCCCCCTTTGACAGGGGATTTAATCGCAACGGATAGTAGGATTCTGTCATATCCCATAGGCTCTGATGAATGAGGCTCACTTGTTTTTTCAACAATGCAGCCTCGTACACCTGAGGTGCCTATATCAATACCTAAGACAATTTTAGTATTTTGAAAGGACGTTTTTTGGGTCTTTTGTCGTGACATGGTTATGGGTTTACTGCAGCTCTGGTCGTATTGATTTTAATGAAACGGGATCTATTTACTGATTTAAAGTGGTTAGCACAATTATAGAAGAATAGGTTACTTTTTTGACTAAAAATTCCAGCGTTAAATAGTAGAAAATATGTGATTTAACGACGATTAGACTGGAAATAGAATGGCTATAAAAGGTACAATTCCTTAATATTTTTTTAAATTTCTTTCAATAGAAACGCTCTGTTGAAAATCAAAATTCGTGTTTTGGAGCCATTATACATGAACGAGTTACAGCAAGTTTTACTTGTGTTTGCAGTCGTAGTGATTGCCGGTCTATACTTTTTAAGCCGCAGCCGACAAGCGGCGATCAAAAAAGAATCACCTAAGTCTAAAGATTCTCAAGAAGTTTCTAAAAAGGAATCTAGTGACGTTGATGAAAGTACTTCATACCAGAAGGCTTCTCAGGCATTAAATGATTTGGGTGAACCTCATATTCCTGTTTCAAAGGCGACAGAAAATCGTATCAATAAAACAAATGAACCCACTTCTGAACTAGAAGTAAATGAAAATCAGGGGCTTCTACCGTTTGGTGAAGAGTTTGATTTACCACTGGAAAAGCCTTTTGAAGCGGACGCTCAAAAGACGATGACTTCTGTACCAAAGCCAGCAGCAGAGCAATCTTCAGAGCAAATCACGGAATCCGTTGAACCGAACCAATCAGAAGCCACCATCGTGAATGAATTGGGTGGTAAGCATCATGTCTTAGTGGTAGATGATCCTGGTATGGTCAGTGATGATTATCAATATGTGGCTCCAGAGACTGTTACACCTTCTTTTGGCATTCCAGAAGAGGATGTGGGGAAATCACCTGGTCAAAGTGTCGGAGAGAAGAAAGACCCTGAAATATTTGTCATTATGGTGATGAGTACAGGCCAAGAGTTCTCAATGCTTGAATTAAATAAAGCTCTGTTAGGTGTGGGGTTGGTTTACGTCGACAACCATATTTATGTAAAGCGCGATAATATGGGAAATAATATTATTAAGGTCGCCAACCTAATGGAACCGGGTATTTTTCCATCAGAGGATTTACAGAACTATACGACAGCGGGTGTCGCAATGATTCTTGAACTACCCTCATCGGTTAGAGCACCAGCTGCAATGCACGATTTAATCATGATGGCACGAAAGGTTTCTCAGCGTTTACAAGGTCGACTGTATAATATGGAACGACATTTGATTAAGGAGTCTGACCTACAAAGCATGCGAGATGCCGCCGTTGAGTATGAGTCTGAACCTTTGTAACCCATTCGTTTAGTGTAAAACCACCTGAACTTATTCATATAAGAACTTATGATTAAAGCATGAAAAGGGCTCAAGTAGCCCTTTTGATATTTCAGGCTTTTCATTTTCTACATTAATCCAAATCACCCCATACAATAAAGTTTATTCATGTCGTTAGAGTCCCTTCAAAACACCTTAAATGATCTTAAACAGACGATTGCACAGCATGATTATGCCTATTATGTTTTAGATACCCCGCAAATTAGTGACGCTCAATATGATCAGCTCTATCAATCTTTACTGAAGATTGAAAAAGAGCATCCTGAATTCATTACACCTGACTCGCCTTCGCAACGCGTTGGTGGGCAAGCGATTGCCAGCTTTAACTCAATCAAGCATGCTGTTCCTATGTTTTCTTTAGACAATGCTTTTAATCAAGAAGATTTGATTGATTTTGAACGCAAAGTAGCAGAGAAACTGTTGAGCAAAACGGCAATTCATTATGCGGCAGAACCTAAAATGGACGGCTTAGCGATTAATATTCGTTATGAGCATGGGAAGCTGATACAAGCCACTACACGAGGTGATGGCTCCGTTGGCGAAGATGTGACGCACAATATTCGTACCATTCGTTCTGTACCTTTACAGCTGCTTGGCACGGGGTGGCCCGAGGTTCTTGAGGTTCGTGGCGAAATATTTATGTCTAAAGGCACGTTTAATCAACTCAATGATCAGGCGATAAAAGCAGATGAAAAACCGTTTGCCAACCCTCGTAATGCTGCAGCGGGTACTTTAAGACAGTTAGACCCCAAAGTGGCTGCCAAAAGGCATTTGAGTTTGTATCTGTATGGTTGGGGCGAGATCAGTGAAGATTGGACTCTACCAGAGCGATATCATGAAGCCATTGATCAGTTTAAACAGTGGGGGCTGCCTACTAACCCAGATGCCAAGGTGGTTTTAGGTGCAGAAGGGATGGCTGAATACTATAGATTACTGCAGTCAAAAAGGGTTGATCTTCCTTATGAAATTGATGGTATTGTTTATAAAGTGGATCAAATTTCGCAACACAAAATATTAGGTTTTACGGCCAAGTCACCGCGTTGGGCGATTGCTAGAAAATTCCCCGCAGAAGAAGTCTGGACGGAATTATTGGATATTGAAATTCAAGTGGGTCGAACGGGGGCTTTAACGCCTGTAGCGAGACTATTACCAGTTTCTGTTGGCGGTGTCATTGTTTCCAATGCCACCTTGCATAATTTAGATGAGATACGCCGTAAGGACGTTAAAATAGGCGATACCGTGATTGTGCGTCGTGCAGGCGATGTGATTCCTGAAGTCGTCGGACCTGTGCTCACACAGCGTACAGAAGCGGTAAGCCAGTTTGATATGCCGATTCACTGTCCTGAATGTGGCTCGGATGTGGTTAAAGAGCATGATAAGGCAGTCTATCGTTGTACTGGTGGTTTGTTTTGTCCAGCACAGAAAAAGCGAGCATTACAGCATTTTGTCTCACGAAAAGCCCTTGATATTCAAGGTTTGGGCGATAAGCTGATTGATCAATTGATTGAGGTGGGGCTGGTAAAACACCCTGATGATTTGTTTAAATTATCGGTTGAAGCGCTTTCTAAATTGGATCGCATGGCCGAAAAATCGGCTTTAAAAGTGTTTAATGCGATACAGTCGGCTAAACTAACCACTTTATCGCGCTTTATTTTTGCTTTGGGCATTCCAGAAGTGGGTGAAGTCACCGCTAAACATCTGGCAACGCACTTTGTGGAATTGGATAATATCAAGCAAGCGACAATGGAAGCTTTAATAGAAGTGCCTGATGTTGGAGAGATTGTGGCGCAGAATATCGAGACTTTCTTTCAGCAGCCACACAATCAAGAAGTGGTAGATGGGCTACTAGAGGCTGGACTTCATTGGCCTACCCCTGAAAAAATAGTGATCAGCAGTACTTCACCCTTTGCCGGAAAAGTCGTGGTCTTAACAGGCACACTGGTTTTAGGATCCAGAACCGAAGCCAAGCAAAAACTTGAAGCGGTCGGTGCAAAAATAACGGGCAGTGTTTCTGCCAAAACAGATTTTTTGATCGCAGGTGAGAAGGCTGGTTCTAAACTTACTAAAGCGGAAGCTTTAGGCGTTACCGTGCTATCAGAAGAAAAATGGAATGCAATGATGGGAGAGACAAATGGTTAGACCTCGTAATGTAGGCAGGGCTAAAAAAGAGCATGAAGTCCGTGATTGGGAACAGGAAGAGTTTGAAAGTCGTACCCAGATTAAACATGCTGCGCAAGCGGTGACAGATTTAGGTGATCAGATCGCTAATATGACGGACACTGAAATTAAAAAAATGCAGTTACCGAGCAAGTTTACGGAGGCTATTTTTCTTTATAAGTCTATGGATAAAGGGCCTGCGCTTAAACGCCAGAAACTGTTTATTGGTAAGATGTTACGTCAAGATGAACCTTTAATCGTTGAAATTAAAGAGAAGCTTGCTGAGCAAGAAACTAAGGTAAAACAGCAGAATGCGCACTTTCATAAATTAGAACAGTGGCGCGACCGAATGATAGAGCAGGGTGATGACGCGTTAAATGAATTTATACTCCACTACCCGCAAGCAGATCGACAACAGCTACGTCAGTGGATTCGTAATGCTCAAAAAGAGGCGGCACAACAAAAGCCAGCCAAGTCCGCTAAAGAGATGTTTAAATATCTAAGAGGTTTAGACTGGTAAGCGGTTCAGAGATTCCTTAAATTACTCACATCTAATTTTGGCGATTTCTTTTCGTGAATCGCCACTCAAATAGCACCAGTCCTAAAATAACAATTCCCGTTCCAAACCATATACTTAAGCTTAATACTTCATTGTTTAAATAGTGGCCAATTAACAGTGCAAATACTGGGGTGATCACAGGGATGAGTGCAACCTTCATGGCATCGACATGGCGAACTAAATAAAAATACAATACAAAGCCTATGACAGACCCCACTGTTGCGGCGTATAAAATGGCATAACTCTCTCTGGCTTGCAAAACAGGCCACTCTAATAATGCCGTAGGGCTTAAAATCAAATGCACGAACACACTGGCCCATAAAGCACCAATGGCGACATGCACAGCAGGCAGTTGAGTGCCACATCGTTTTACTAAAACGGAACCTAATGAATGTAGAAAGACGGATACCAAAGCTACCATAACCGCCATAATTTGAAAAAAGGCTTGGTTGGAGATAGAGGTTACTGGGGTGGAAACGGTTAAGGTTAAATTAGGTGCAAATAAAATCCATAATCCACATAAACTGATAAGAATGGCTAATATTTTTCGGAAAGTGAGTTGGCTATTAGGCAGAAGATAGTGAGCTAAAAGGCCTGTCATAACCGGTGTCATGGCAAATAAGATAGATAACCAACCTGAAGGTAGGTATTGTCCTGACCAATACATTAAAGTCATGCCGCCAAAAATAGGCAGACCAGCTACGATATAGATTTTAAAGGCATTAAGATTCAGCTGAAAAGCCATTGTTTTTGAAGCTTGCCACCATAACAGCGGTAAGATTAAAAGCGCACCTAAAGCCGTTCTGGCGGCCACACCAAAAAACCAATCGGTTTCACCGCTCCAGACGATGGCTAAAGGGGTGGTGGTCCAGATTACAACCACTAAGAAATAGGCTAAAACAATGAGCATCAGTTGTGCCTAATTGAAAGTATTGATTTTAAAGCGGTTTAAATTGACCTAATTGACGATTTTTTTGCACATTATCTGCATTAAAAATCTGTCCATTCATGACAATATAAACCCCAGGATCAGCCAGTTGTGCAGCCATTAATGCTGCGCCAAGGTTAAAGCTGGCATCCGAGTTTCCCAGCATAAAAGGGCGCATAGCGCCTGTTAAAATGACTGTTTTACTGGTCAGGTCAGCCTGCTGTTGTAATACGAGAGCGGTGTCCACCATCGTATCGGTACCATGGGTTATGACAATAGCCTTTTGCGGGCTGTCGATACAAGCTTGGCATATCTGCGCTCTATCTTCATCCGTCATGTTTAAGCTGTCTTTTTGCATCAACACGGTACACTCGATGGCTAAGGTTGAATTCGCTTCCTTTAAGAGTATCGGTAAGTGGGTGCCTGGAAAGAAAAGCTCACCAGTGGACGCTTGATACTGTTTATCAAGCGTGCCACCTGTAATCAATAAATGGATGGTCGATTTTATTTGCATGTGTTTTAAATCAAACTTTAAAGTGATGTTTTGGAAGTACATTCTAGGTTAGGTGGAAGGCCACAAACCTGTAAGGAACTTTTATTATTAAGGTCTTCTTAATATACCGGTGACAATACCAAGAATTTCAATTTCTTCATTGTTTAAAATAATCGGTTTCATATCGGGATTGGCGGGCTGAAGACGAACGCCTGTTTTCTCGATATACAGTTTTTTCATGGTCACTTCTTCATTGTTAATGCGCACCACAACCGACTCGCCATTTTCAGCGGAAGAACGACGCTCAATAATAACAATATCGCCATCTTGAATATTCTCTTCAATCATGGAATTACCTTTAACACGTAATGCAAAGGTCTCTTTTTTAACCATGCTAACAGGGACTGAAACCGTATCGTAATCCATCTCCATTTGAATAGGGTCACCTGCTGAAGTCCAACCTAAAAGTGGGATTTTAACAAACTCGGTATCCATCAGTTCTAGAGGGTGCTTTATGCTAGGATCGATTGATCCGGCATTGCCTAGCTGAGCTTTTTGATTTCTTCTGGGGATTAGGTAAGCCACATTCGACATGATAAATTCCTTTATTCCGAAAGCTTTAAAATTGAATAGATTGCTTCGCTCTATTTTGTAGCGGGTAACACTTGCTTAAACGGTTTGACATCCACTTTTTCATAAACCCCAGCCTTTAAATAAGGGTCTAATGATGCCCACTCTTTTGCCGCTTCTAAGCTGACAAACTCTGCCACAATTAAACTCCCCGTAAAGCCTTCGTCACTAGGAGCGTCACTGTCAACCGCAGGATTAGGACCCGCTAACAAAAGACGACCCTCTTCGTTTAACGCTTTTAAACGAGCAATATGTGCGGGGCGCGACTGCTCTCTTAGCGGTAAGCTATTTGGAACATCGTAAGCAAAGATAGAATAAAACATGCTGTAACCTTTTTAAATTAAATACGAATACGTTTTTTGGTTTTTATCTTGACTCTTATTTATCAGTAGAATCTTTCTTGTCTGTCTTATCGTTGGATTCAGCAGCCTTTAAATCAGAAGTGTCTGACTCTTTACCGTCCAGCAGCGCTTCCGTTTCGGCTTCAGAGTCAGACTCTTGCATATAGTGATTAATGTAAAGCCCCTGAACCACAATAAAGACCAAGGTCATACCCATTAAGCCAAACAGTTTGAAGTTCACCCAAGTATCCGTATCATAATTAAAAGCAACGTACACATTGGCTACCCCAGAAAGTATAAAAAAGGCGATCCATAACCAGCTTAGTCGGCTCCAAATAACTTCGGGTAAACTGATCATACCGTCCATCATTCGCTGAATAATCGATTTTTGGCCAATATAGTGACTGCCAAGAAAGACTAAGGCAAACCCCCAGTTCACAATGGTTGGCTTCCACTTAATAAAATCTTCGTCTTGTAAAATTAAAGTCAGTCCGCCGAGTATGATAATCAGTACTAAAGTAATGACGTGCAGCTTTTCAACGCGTTTATGTTTAAGGTAGAAATAGAGCACTTGTACCAGCGTTGCAACAATGATCACCGCCGTGGCTGTGTAAATGTCGTAAAGCTTGTAAGCGATGAAAAACAGTACAAGAGGGAATAGATCAAATAGTAGTTTCATTAAGGCATCTTAGGTTTGTTAATGTTAGTTTTGGCTTAACCCTATCGCTTAAAATAAACACAGCGTAGAATAGTTTCATAAGATTCTATATGGGTTTGAGCTCGATTAAAAGTAATGGATTAAAAATAGAACATGAAAGTTGATTTTCACTGTCACACCACGGCATCAGATGGCGCCTTAACACCGCAACAACTTATCGATTTGGCGGTAAAGCATGAGGTTAAATGTCTTGCTATTACTGATCACGATACCACTGCGGGTTACGAGTCGGTGATTGACTACGCACAGCAAAATGGAGTGCAACTTATTTCAGGGGTTGAAATTTCATGTGAATGGAATGGCTCAACCATTCATATTGTAGGGTTGGATTTTGATATGACTCAACAAGTGTTTCAATCAGGATTGGCCTCTATTCGAGAATTGCGCTGGAATCGGGCGCATCAAATAATGGCGCAATTAGAGGCGCGTCACAATTTTAATGTCGATAACCTAAAGTCTAAAATTATGGCGCAAGTGGGTTCTGGAGTGGTTGGTCGTGGTCATTTTGCGCAACTTTTAATTGAAGAAGGTTTGGTAAAGAATGCCCCTCAAGCGTTTGACCGTTATCTTAAAAGAGGTCGGGTTGGTTACGTTAAAAGTGAGTGGCCTGCATTAGCTGAGGTGGTCACTTGGATTAAACAAGCGGGCGGTGTTGCAGTAATAGCGCATCCTAAGGTGTATAAATTTACCAGTCGTAAACTCAACAGACTGATTGAAGACTTTAAAAATGCCGGAGGTTTAGGCATTGAAGTGGTTAATCAACCAAGGCATTCGGCCGAAATTTCAGGGATGGCCGATAGGGCCAATGCCCATGGCTTATACGCCTCATTGGGATCTGATTTTCATCGTCCCGAGCATAACTGGCGTGGTTTGGGGTGGTTGGCTCCTATGCCTGATAAGGTCAAACCCGTTTGGACACTTTTCAATTCAAAGATTCAAGGTTTAAACGTTCCAGAGTGACTCTAATTAATAGTGGAGCGTCTTAGAAAGGGAGTATAATTCAGTCATTTAAATAATTAATTTCGGAACGATTTCGGTGAATAAAGTACTTTCAAACCCATGTGTCTATATTGGCGTGCACCCAGACAACCCCCAAAAAAGATTACTGGAGCAAATGGTTGAAATTCTTGAAAAGGGCGGTGTGATAGCCTATCCAACGGAATCTGGCTACGCGCTAGGTTGCCTACTGGACAGTAAAAAAGGCGTTGAGGTCATTCGCTTTATTCGTCAATTGGATGAAAAGCATGAATTAACCCTAATGTGCCGAGATTTAAGTAATTTATCAGAATATGCCAAAGTGGGTAATTCGCAGTTTCGTTATTTAAAAAGTCATTTACCAGGAGCCTACACCTTTATTCTTCCTGCTAGTCGTGAAGTGCCTAAGCGTTTGCAATCCCCAAAGCGTAAAACCATTGGTTTGCGAGTCACGCCAAACATTGTAACAAATGCACTGTTGGCCTATTTTGATAAACCGCTTATTACGGCTTCTCTGATTTTACCTGGTGAAGAGCATCCCATGACTGAAGGCTGGTCTATTCAAGAGGCTCTAGGCCACACCTTAGACGCCGTGCTAGATGGTGGTTACAGTGGTTTTGAGCCGACGACGGTGATTGATTTAACGGATGAAGAACCTGTTCTTCTTCGACAAGGGCAAGGAGCCTTTTAAACGAATGGTCTTTCAAGAACTCACCTTAATGCAAAATATTGCAGTTTGGGCTTTACCCGTAATTTTTGCCATTACCGTTCATGAGCTTGCTCATGGTTTAGCCGCTTCTAAATTGGGTGATCAATCGGCCAAAATGTTGGGACGCTTAACCTTAAACCCAATTAAACACATAGACCCCATTGGTAGCATAGTCGTTCCCGTTGTTTTATTGGTCTTAGGCGGTTTTGTTTTTGGTTGGGCAAAAGCGGTTCCGATCAATGCCAATAATTTTAAGTCTCCTCGAAAAGATATGGCTTGGGTGGCCGTGGCTGGCCCGGCATCCAATCTGGTTATGGCGATTGCATGGGCCTTTATTTTAAAATTAGGCATGTTATTACAAGTGAGCACACCCGAGGTGGGCCAGTTTTTAGTTTACAGCGGTATCGCAGGGGTAAGTATTAATTTAGTACTGTTGATTTTAAATTTATTGCCTATCCCTCCTTTAGATGGCAGCCATGTCGTATCGGCGTTTTTACCTAAGCAACTTGCTTGGCAATTTGACCGTATTGGCGCCTACGGTTTCTTCATTTTAGTAGGCCTCATGTTAACGGGCATCTTAGCGCCCATTATGATGGGACCCTACAACTTATTTAAAGATGCGATTTTTAGCCTTGTCGGCATTTAAACATTCGAAATGATTGAGATTCAATCAATTGCACAATTATAAAGAGAACACGTATGACTTCACCTAATAGTGAAAAACTTCAAAAGATTTTAGCCCGAGCAGGATTTGGTTCAAGACGTTCTGTAGAACCGTTAATTGCCGAAGGGCATGTTAAGGTGAACGGTCGAGTGGCCACATTAGGTGATCGCGCCACGCTGGATGATCGAATTATGGTTAAAGACCGCCTTGTCAAAGAGTCTCGCCTTGAAAAACAGCCTACTAAAGTCATTCTTTACAATAAACCAGAAGGGCGCATTTGTACGCGCAATGATGAAAAAGGCCGAGAAACCATTTTTGAGCAATTGCCACGAATTTTTAATGGCCGCTGGATTAGTATTGGTCGTTTGGATTTAAATACCAGTGGTTTGATGATTTTAACCAATAACGGTGAGCTGGCGAACCGAATGATGCATCCTTCTTATGAGATGGAGCGCGAATACACGGTTAGAGTATTTGGAAACGTGTCGGATGAAAGCATTAAGTTAATGATTAAAGGGGTTCAGCTTGAAGACGGCCTAGCACGTTTTACTCGCATTCAAAAAATGCAACGAGACGAAGAGGGACAAAATAACTGGTACCGTGTCACCATAAAACAAGGGAAATATCGTGAGGTGCGTCGTATTTGGGAGTCGCAAGGCCACCCTGTTAGTCGCTTACACCGTGTTCGTTATGGCAGTTTTATCATTCCTAAAAACTTACGTAAAGGTAAAACGGAAGAGTTAACCTGGAAACAGGTCAATCAGTTGCTAAAGTCGGTTAAGCTGCCTGAAGAGGCGCGTCCCGATATGAGAAGCCAACAAGGACGAGTTAAAACCACCGAGAGGCAAGCCAAAGCGATCAATAAGCAGCTGAATAGAAAGCAAAAAACTATTCATGATTTAAGTGATGGTCGTTCTCGTTCAAAAAGAGGACGCTAGTTCTTTTTTTATATGATGCTAAGGGAAGTTTCAATGCTTCCTTTTTCAGAAGGTTCCTAATGAACGGTTTCAGGATTAATATTCATTAGGGTCTATCATTTCGATCTCTGTAACAAAGATAATTTCTCCAGAACCTTGCCCTATATCTGAGCGACTGAAAGAGGTCTTCCACTTCCAACCAGAACGAGTTTTCACATCCACAAGAAAACCATTAATATAAAGCAAATCCCCATTTCGAATCTCTTTAAACTGTAAACCAATCTGTTCACTCGCAGGAATTAAGTGCATATTGCCACTGTTTTGGGTGATTTCATTGGTTGAAAGCGCGTTGTTTTTTACTTTCCATTGATATTGACGTTTAGATTGTGAAATCTCAATGTCAGCGAGTACACTTTCATCGGACATTTCTTGCCAACCTAAAACAAGATCAAGAGGGGACACCGAAGCCTGACGGTCAAAGTAGTACCGCTCAGCCGAAAGCACTTTAGCAGTCACTGAAAAGGTGGCTTTTTTAGTAAGTACGCTGTCTTTATATTGAAAGCTTTCTGTTTCAGTTGAGTCTTGATAAGGCCCGCCACCTGCATAGACTCCTGGGCCTGTTTTAGGCGCATCTTTAATATAATAAAAATGATACCAAACAGCGAGTGCGATAATGATTAAGATGAGTTTTTTCATCTATGTCCTCTGTTAAAAGCCAATGATTTGCTTATACCAACTTATACCAAATGAAGTAATAACCTTATATCTCTTACGTTTTTATATATTAAACGCTTATTATCTGAATTTTGCATCATTAATAGTGCGGAGGCGGTACTTCATTATCAGGGTTTGTAATCACATCCTGTCTCAAGGTTCTTAAATAGTCAGAAAGTAGCTTGAGTTTATGCTCTAGGCGCTGAATATCCTGATGTTGCTGGGCAACGGTTTTTTCTAGATTTTCAATGACATCTTCTTGATACGATTGCGTTATTTCTAACTGCTGTAATTTTTCAAACAGTTCAACAGAAGGGTCGTTCTGTAGGTTGTTTTTCGACGATGAGGTCATAAGAGGGCTCTTTTCTGTTTTATGATTCTAAGGTTAGCCATTTTATATTATCGAGCTAACCAAGCTGATGTGTATTTAATGTCACTTTTATCTAGCGTGGATGGTTCTAATGTGTGCTCTTTTAGGCTCACTCGATCCTTAGGTGGCGCACTTAAAATCAGTTCACAACTTCTGAGTTCATCCCTTCTAAAGTAGTGACACGTCCACAGGCTATTGACAGTACTGCGTTTTAATAAGGTTTCCAGTTGCTGTTTACTGGTGATTTTAATTTGATTAATAGCAATTAATTCATCACCTGCTGAAAGCCCAGCCTGATAGGCGGCTTGCTGGTTCCACACATGAGTGATGTTGACACTTTGTTGAGCAGAATCAGCCACATTCATTCCCAAGTGACAGGCAAGGCCATCTTCATCAGCCATTGTACCGCCTAAATCGGATAAGCTGCTCGCTTGACGCAGAGTGAACTGAATTCCTTCAGAGGCAAAGAGTTTTTCAAAGGGAATGTCTTCTGTGCCATATAAATAACGATTAAAAAAGTCATTTAAATCAAGGCCTGAAACGTCTGAACAGATCGACTCAATCTGACCTTCCTGCAGCCCAATACCCTGTTTGCCAAATTGATTCCATAAATGGAGCAAAACGTCGTCTAGTGATTTTTGTCCCTGAGTTTGCTGGCGAATAGTCAGATCCAAGCCCAATGCGATTAAACTGCCTTTGGTGTAATAACTGATAATGGCATTGGGAGCATTCTCGTCTTGCTGATAAAATTTTGTCCAAGTCAGTAGACTGGATTCCGCAACAGACTGTTGAAAACGACCTGGCATTCGATAGACACGCGTCATCTGTTTAGCCAATAACTCCAAGTAGGTTGCATTATCAATTAACCCTGCTCGTTGTAAAATCAAACCATCATAGTAGGAAGTAATGCCTTCAAACCACCAAAGTTGATTGGTGTAAACGGGGGCTGATAAGTCTGATTGCTGGTAAACCGCAGGTTGAATGCGCTTTACATTCCAAGTATGAAAATACTCATGGCTGCAGAGTTCTAAAAATTGCAGGTAACCATCGGTGGCTTTTTGCATGCCCTTATAGGGTAGATCATTGCGACTGCACATTAAGGCGGTTGAGTTACGGTGCTCAAGTCCTCCATAGTCACTGCCCGTTACCATGACCTGAAACAGATAACTGTCCATTGGAGCAGGGCTACCAAATAGCTCGATTTCTGTTTCACAGATTTTGATAAGATCCTTTTTAAGGCGGTCTTGATCACAGTCAAACAAGCCCGTTAAGACCATTTTGTGTGGAATACCACTGGCCATAAAATCGATCTCTGTGTAAGTGCCCAATTCAAAAGGGTGGTCAATCAGAGCGTTGTAATCGCAGGCTTGATAAGTTCCAAAACCAGAATCATCAACGTCATCGATTAATAAGCCTGTGGCTACTTTCCACGATTGGGCTTGAGTAAATTCCGTTGGGATGACCTGTAAAGAGCAGACTGTATCTCGTTGATTTTCAACAGCTAAAAATACTGAGGTACCGTTAAAAAAGGCATGGCTTTCATCAAAGTGTGCACCCCGAACCGATAAATCCCAAGCATACACTTGATAGCGTAAGGTAACGGACTGGCCTTCACTGGCAAACTGCCAACTGGATTTATCAGTAAGCTGTAGATCAACGGGGCTTTGATCGGCAGTAAAGGCTTGTAAGACAATAATGTGTTTTGAAAAATCTCTAATTAAATAACTGCCTGGAATCCAGTTAGGCAAGCTGACGACCTGTATGGGTTGAACGGGTTGAGAAATCGTTACGGTCACCTCATAAAGATGCCCTTTTGGGTCACTGGGTTGAATGGTGTAATGAATATCTGAATCAGTTTTGTTCATATTAATTAAGCTTTATTGGGGTTGTTTAAATGCCATAAATTATAGAGCTTTTAAATACCGTAAAGAAAATACTATAAAGTTTTTAGGCGTTTTAATCAGTTGAAATGAAAACCCACCTTACTTCAGGCGGGTAATTAAGCATCCTATTTTGACGAATGTGTCGGCGGTTTAACAATTAACTGCTTATTTTTAATTGCCTGAAGGGTTTTAAAGGTCAGTAGCAAAATAAGTAGCGAAAGCACTGTTAGTAAAAAGAAGGCGATATACATAAATAGATTAAATTGTAAAAAGTCGTACATCATAAAACTGGCGACCGTGATAGCCGCTATCGGAAAAGTATAGGCCCACCAAGAAGGCGCAAAAGGAAGTCGTGCAAAGCGGCGAACTTGTGTGAGCAAAAGTAAGGTCAGGAAGAGTGCAATGTAATATAGAATGCGTGCAAAATTATCCAACACTTGTATCTCTGTTAGAGCGACATAAGAAGCAAAGCCAATGGCTGGCGGGGCAATTAAAATAAACAGGGTAGGCTGTAATATTTGCGCGAGCGGTGGGTGAAAGAACAGACGGTACATGACAATACTATTGAGTATTAACCAAAATATCAGGCCAATACTAAAGAAGAACCAGCCAATTTCAATGAAAGAGAAGGCAGGGGCGCCTAAAGGAATTAAAATATTACCCACCACTGGAATAAACCACGCTGGATTCATATGCGTTACTTGCCATTTTTCATGATGAATCCAGCTGTTCATAATATAGAGTAATAAGCCAAACTGAATGATGGCACCTAAATGCCAAAGCGCGCTGGCCAATTCTGGTAATAACGTTTGGTAGAGTAAACTGAGTAAAACCAAGCTGATACTAAATGTTGGGAAGAAATGTAATGCGACTGGATTATCAAATTCCTGACGAACAGCTTGAGGGTGTTTCATTATTTTGATGCCATAAAATAGGGCAATCAAAACAAAGAATAAGGTGGTAACGGCGGTTAAGGCTTGATGAATAAAAGCGCTGGTGCCAAATATCTCATTCATCTGGGTAAACCCTAATGTGAGGCCACTCAATCCCATTATGGTTCCAAATAGACTAATGGGAAAATAGGCGAGCCTTTCTGATGGTGTTTTTTCCATAATGCAATCCTTCTGTTAATGGTCCATTACCGTTTGAAAGTAAGGGCTTAACCCTGTAAGTTTGATACGGCTGTAATGTTTAGTTTAATCTGTTATGTGAAACCCAGTGATATTAGCACCTTCTAATTGAAGTTGTAGGCTTAAACTTCTTCTTGAAAAGAATAGCAATCAAACCAAAGCGTTTTATAATGTCCATATCTCTAACCCTCTACAAGGGCTTTGTTATTTGATCTATGCGCTTTAATTACCCGTCTTCTGTTCTCTATTTTACGATTCCTATGGGGTTGTTGGGCGTCAGCCTGAATGCGCAGCACTTAACGGAACAACTTTCTTTACACAATAATGTCTCTTTATGGATTTTATTTTACGGCTGGATAAGTTTTTTCGTCATCAGTGCGCATTATGTTTTACATTTCTTAGGTCAGCACCGAACGCACTTGTTACAGGAATGGAATCACCCATCACAATGCAGTCTATTCCCCGCAATTACGCTAACAATACTGCTTTTTATATTAAGTTTACAGGTATTTGTATCGCCTCAATCCAGTGCGCATCGTTGGCTTGAGGTAGGTTATTTTCTCGCTGTTGGTCTTCACCTCTTGCTTAACTGGAATTTACTGACACGATGGATGTTTCAGGACGATATCACGATTAATCACAAGCAGCCGAGCTGGTTTATTCTGTTGTCAGGAAACTTTTTTATCGTGATTGCAGGTGTACATATTATAGATTTGTCCTGGCTACCTATTTGGTATGAAGTGTTATGGCTGTTTTTTTCAGCCACACTGCTGTTGTGGTTAAGCTTTACCGTCAGTCTTTTCTATCGCTTAATGTTTGAGAAGCCACTTTTAACCCACCAACGCCCCAGCCTCTTTATTTTTTTAGCGCCACCCTCACTTGCCGTTATTGCATCAATACTCTTAATGCAAGTAAATGCCACGACATCGATTGCCAATCAACCACTCAGCCCTTTGACTTGGGTGCTGTATAGTTTTGCAACCGTTATGTTTTTGTTATGGTTGACACTGATTCGTTTTTTCTACAATAGTGGACTCTCTTCTAATGCTTGGGCGTATGTGTATCCATTGGCAGCCTATGGGTTAGCCACCCAGTATATTGCGCAAGCGTTAGGGAGCACTTTTCTACTCGTTTTCAGTGTTTTCATACTAATTGTATTGATCGCATTAATTGGCCTTTTAAGTGTTTGGCTGGTCAAACAGGCCTTACGTAATTAAAAGTAGGGTACAAAGCTTGTTAATTATCCCTATACAGAGTGGATCACCGTTTATAATACTGCCTTTACTTTTTTATATTAAATAATTGGATGGAGATTCTCCTGTGATTCGTACTCGTTTTGCCCCTAGCCCAACAGGCTATTTACATATTGGTGGTGTTAGAACTGCACTGTATTCTTGGTTGTATGCAAAAAAACTGGGTGGGGAGTTTACCTTACGAATTGAAGATACCGATCTAGAACGTTCTACAGAAGAATCGGTTAATGCGATCTTGGAAGGTATGAGCTGGTTAGGTTTAGATTACGATCAAGGACCCATTTATCAAACACATCGTTTTGAACGTTATAAAGAAGTCATTCAAGATCTATTTAAGAAAGACTTAGCTTACCACTGTTATGCGACACCTGAAGAGCTGGATGCTATGCGCGAAGCGCAAAAAGCGGCGGGAGAAAAACCTCGTTATGATGGTCGTTACAGAGATTTTAAAGGTGAACCGCCAGCTGGCATTGACCCTGTTATTCGTTTTAAAAACCCAATGGATGGCGAAGTGGTCATCGAAGACCTTGTTAAAGGTGAGGTGGTGGTTGCCAATAAAGAACTTGACGATTTAATTATTGCGCGTTCAGATGGCACGCCAACTTACAACTTAACCGTGGTAGTGGATGACTGGGATATGGGGATGACACAAGTGATCCGCGGTGACGATCATCTTAACAACACACCTCGCCAAATCAACCTATATAAAGCCATTGGTGCGGAAGTGCCTAAGTTTGCACATATTCCTATGGTGCTAGGTGAAGATGGCAGTCGTCTTTCTAAACGCCATGGTGCAGTCAGTGTTCTGCAATATAAAGAGCAAGGCTTTTTACCTGAGGCGTTACTTAACTATTTAGTACGTTTAGGTTGGTCTCATGGAGATCAAGAAATTTTTAGCATTGATGAAATGATTGAGCACTTTGATTTAAACTCGGTAAACAGTTCTCCCTCAACGTTTGATCACACAAAATTAACATGGGTAAATGAACAGCATATTAAAGAAGCATGTCCTGAGCATCTTGCACGTTATGTGGCTCCTTTTATGACTGAATTAGGCTGTGACCTATCACAAGGCCCACAGGTAGTTGATGTGGCTAACTTATTAAGAGATCGTGCTAAAACACTGATTGAGATGGCGGAAGGGTCGGTTTATTTCTATCAAGATTTTGAAGGATTTGATGCGGGCGCCGCTAAAAAGCACCTTAGACCGGTCGCAGAAGAAGCTTTGCAAACGCTGCTTACTAAGTTAGAAGCCTTGGATGATTGGAAGGCTGAGCCAATTCATGCTGAAATTAATGCCACAGCAGAAGCCTTAGAACTGGGTATGGGGAAAGTCGGCATGCCTTTAAGAGTGGCCATTACAGGAGGAGGGCAGTCTCCTGCTATTGATGCAACAGCCGAACTGATTGGTAAAGAACGCTGTATAAAGCGAATTTATATGGCACTGGCGTTTATTGAAGCCCGAAAATCGGCTTAAACTCAATTAAAATTCCAAGCATTATCAAAGAAGAGATTTTGTTTTTAGGCAAGCCTAGAAACAAAGTCTCTTTTTTTTTTGCATCCTACTTTGTAAAAACTTAAGTAGTTTTCCTGTCTTAAAAAATGGCTTATTCCTAAAAACAATAACTTAGCGGCGCTTTAATTTAAATTGAAAAAAAGACGGATATTTTTTTAAATTAAGGCTTGACGCTAAGCGGCAACTCTATATAATACGCCACATCAGCTCGAGGGGCTATAGCTCAGCTGGGAGAGCGCAACACTGGCAGTGTTGAGGTCAGCGGTTCGATCCCGCTTAGCTCCACCAATTGACTAGTTATAGTCCTGGTAATAAAACTCACTAGGCCGAGTTTTTGAGATGATAAATATTGATTTTAAGATTATGTTTTTACATAAAATTTAAATCACATTATGTGTGTCCCGTTCGTCTAGAGGCCTAGGACACCGCCCTTTCACGGCGGTAACAGGGGTTCGACTCCCCTACGGGACGCCACAATTTGCGGGAATAGCTCAGCGGTAGAGCACAACCTTGCCAAGGTTGGGGTCGCGAGTTCGATCCTCGTTTCCCGCTCCATATTTAAGTGGGTTGAAAAGAGCACACTAGGCCGTGTTATGACTTTCAGCCAACTGCTTGTTGAAATACAAGCGTCGTTACTAAGGTTTACCAAAGTAACAAATCAGCAGCTAAAAATCGACTTAGAAATAAGAAAGTTTTTAGCAGCTAACTCAATCTGATTAGCTTTAGTTCAAGGCAGGAGGAGGGAGCATACGAAAGTATGTGACCAACGAATAACGAAGAAATAGAGTTAATCAGGAAGAGTTAGAGCTAAAAAAATGTCCCGTTCGTCTAGAGGCCTAGGACACCGCCCTTTCACGGCGGTAACAGGGGTTCGACTCCCCTACGGGACGCCACATTCTAAACCCGCAATGAGAAACTTCTTGTTGCGGGTTTTTTTATACCTTTTATTCCTTATTTTCAGTAAGTTTTCTTTAAAACTGCTCATTCTACTGCTAAACTCATTACACACGTCGCCGTCAGGCTTGCCTTTATCTACAATGCTGTAGTTTTTCTTTTTCTATTTTTTGCGTAAAACGTGATCATTTGTAACTAAGCCGCCATAAACTTTCGTTACAATGCCTCTTTTACCAATCTACTTTCTTGGAGTCTTTATGTCTAAATCGGATATTGGGTTAATTGGCCTAGCAGTTATGGGACAAAACTTAGTGTTAAATATGGCCGATCATGGTTTTTCAGTGGTCGTTTACAACCGCAGTGCAGATAAAACCGATGAGTTTTTAGCGGGTGAGGCCAGTACAAAATCGATTAAAGGTGCTTATTCATTAAAAGAGATGGTTGAAAATTTAGCTTCTCCTAGAAAAGTGATGTTAATGGTTAAAGCAGGAGACGTTGTTGATTTGTTTATTGATCAGCTTGTGCCTCTTTTAGATGAGGGTGACATTATTATCGATGGCGGTAATTCTTTGTATACCGATTCGACTCGCCGTACCAACACGTTAAAAGAAAAAGGGATTTTATTTATTGGTACGGGCGTTTCTGGCGGAGAAGAGGGCGCTCGTACAGGGCCTTCTATTATGCCAGGGGGTAATCTTGGTGCATGGGAGTCTGTGAAGCCGATTTTTCAGGCGATTTCAGCTCAAGTAAATGGTGAAGCCTGCTGTGACTGGGTTGGAAAAGAAGGCGCCGGACACTATGTCAAAATGGTTCATAACGGTATTGAATATGGCGATATGCAACTTATCTCGGAAGCCTATCAATTAATGCGTGAAGGGTTAGGTATGAGTGCCGATGAGTGTCATCAAACCTTTTCAGAATGGAGTAAAGGCGTTTTAGACTCGTACTTAATTGAGATAACCGCCGCTATTTTAACTTTTAAAGATACAGATGGTTCACCGCTTATTGACAAGATTTTAGATGCCGCAGGACAAAAAGGGACTGGAAAATGGACAGGCATCAGCTCGTTAGATATGGGCGTGCCTTTAACACTGATTACGGAATCGGTTTATGCACGTTGTTTATCCGCTCTAAAAACAGAGAGAGGAGTGGCTTCTAAAATCTATCCAAGAACGCAAGCGCCTGTTACGGAAGACAAACAGATCATTCTCCAGTCGATTCATGATGCATTATATGCTTCCAAAATCATCTCTTATACTCAAGGTTATATGTTAATTAAAGAGGCCGAAAAGACCTTTTCTTGGGATTTAAATTACGGCGGCATTGCGCTAATGTGGCGTGGCGGTTGCATTATACGCAGCACTTTCTTAGCCGAAATTAAACGTGCATTTGATGAAAAACCTGATCTGCAAAACTTATTGCAGGATGCTTTCTTTGAAAAAGCGATCAAAACGTCTGAACCAAACTGGCGTAAAGCCATTATATTTGGCATAGAGCAAAGTATTCCAACGCCAACATTAAGTTCCGCCTTAGCCTTTTTTGATGGTTATCGCAGTGAGACGGTTTCAGCTAACATGTTGCAAGCACAGCGAGACTATTTTGGCGCACATACTTATGAACGTATTGATGCCCCGAGAGGTGAGCGCTTTCATACCGACTGGATTCAGTCGGGTGGCAAAATCAGCTCAACCAGTTACGAAGTGTAGTAAGGATTATTATGTCGAGCAAAACCCCTTGTACTTATGTTATTTTTGGTGCCACAGGCAACCTCTCTTTAACGAAGCTAATGCCCGCTTTCTATCACTTAGAAGCAGAAGGGCGCTTGGCAGAAGAAGTCAATATTGTGGCAATTGGACGTCGTGATTGGACCGATGAAAAATGGATTTCTGTTATTAAGGAGTACATTGATAAAACCGCACGAGGCGGTATTTCAGACGAGATATTTTCGCATTTTGCTCGGCGATTGTCTTATTTCAAGATGGATATCAGCACACCTGACGACTATGATCATTTGCAGTCCTTTATTCTTGGTAAAGGCGGGTCATGTAATATGGCCTTTTATCTATCCATTAGTCCTGCGGATTTTGGTTCTGTCGTCAAAAACTTAAGTGACCACCAGTTACTGGATGAAACCAGAGGTTGGAAACGAGTTATTTTAGAAAAACCCTTTGGCTATGATTCGGATTCTGCAAAAGCCCTTCAGCATCAACTGAATGCCTATTTAAACGAGAATCAAACCTACCGCATTGACCATTACTTGGGTAAGGGCATGGTGCAAAACATTATGGTCTTCCGTTTTGCTAATATTTTGATGGAACCGCTTTGGAACCGCAACTACATCGATCATATTCAAATCACACATTCTGAAGACCGTCCCGTTGGCAGTCGTGCAGGTTACTATGATGGCAGTGGTGCTATGCGTGACATGATTCAAAGCCATCTTTTACAGTTACTTGCGTTAGTCACCATGGAGCCTCCCGCGTCGATGGAAGCTGAAATGCTTAGAAATGAGAAGGTCAAATTACTTAAATCGATTCGCCCTTTAAATAAAAAAAATATCAATGCTCAAGCCTATCGTGCCCAATATGGTGAGGGCATGGTCGAGGGTAAAATCCTTAAATCTTACTTGCAAGAAGAGGGCGTAGCCGAAGACAGTGTGACCGAAACCTTTGCTGCACTTAAACTCTACATTGATAACTGGCGTTGGGAAGGGGTGCCTTTTTATATTCAAACCGGTAAGAACATGCCTAAGAGTCAAACCTTAGTTTCAGTTTGCTTTAAGCACCCTCCGCAGCAATTCTTTAAGGCCTCACAAGTTGAGAAAATGGAGCCTAACTGGATTATCTTTGGTATTCAACCTG
>Ga0316204_10001554_pt1 | contig 60495 bp, 57 predicted proteins | sample 6monrhotite_MG_2_FD_205661 | JGI IMG/M metagenome (GOLD analysis project Ga0316204, IMG submission 205661) | Microbial mat bacterial communities from mineral coupon in-situ incubated in ocean water Damariscotta River, Maine, United States -... | ecosystem: Environmental > Aquatic > Marine >...
ACTCTGGAATCGCGATGCCGTTGACTGTCGCTAGAGTTTTGTTTTGATCAGTAATTTTATCTGCGGCATAGACTGTGTTGGCGGCAATCGCTGTAAATAGAGCTAAGGCAGCAATATGGGTTGATTTGAGCGTCATGTTTGTCCTCGTGAATGTTAAGTAAAGTATGTTCCGGTATTGTTCCGGTTATGACTGCCGGTGCTTTTTGCACAAGATTCATGCAAACACCTTTTCCCCCGAGTTCGCAATATATCATACGATAAGAAGCGTTGTGTTTTGGTGAATTGAATTTAGCTGGGGAAAGTTTTCTTGAAGGGCTGAACCGAAACTTGTTGGTAAACTCCGCCGCTGACATAAGGGTCGGCAGCCGCCCATGCTTGTGCGTCGCTAAGCGAAGCAAATTCAGCGACGATCAGGCTTCCAGTAAATCCGGCTGCACCGGGATCATTGCTGTCTACGGCGGGAAATGGCCCCGCCAATAGCAAACGACCTTCATCTTGCAGTGCTTGCAAACGCGCTACATGGGCTGGGCGAACTGCTTGGCGTAAGGCTAAGCTGTCTGCTACATCTTGTCCTACGATTGCGTACAACATAGTTTTTTATAATCCTTCAAGATTCTTTGTTGTGTTCTTCTTTAATGTATTTGGACAGTATGTAAGCTTGCAACATGATGAATACAAACATCATGCCCGAGGTGCCGAATAGCTTGAAGTCTACCCATGTGTCCAAGCTAAAGTTAAAGGCAACATAAAGATTGGCAAAGCCCAGTAGCGCAAAGAAGGCGCTCCACGCATGATTGAGATGGTGCCAAATACGATCCGGCAAATCCATTTTTGTATGCAGTAGTGCGCGCATAATATTTTTGTCTAAAAATGCGCGTGAGAAAATAATCGCGCCAGCGAAGAACCAATACAGTACGGTCGGTTTTAACTTGATGAAGTTTTCATCATGGAGTAACAAGGTTGCACCGCCAAAGAGAGTAATGATGCACAGGCTGACCCACAAAGTAGTGTCTACTTTGCCGTGACGGTATTTCATCCAGATCACTTGTAAGATGGTCGCAATGATTGCTGTTGCAGTTGCTGCATATACCCCGAATAGTTTAAAGACGACGAAGAACAGTAAAACAGGAAAGAGATCGAATAAAATTTTCATAGTTAAGCATTATCCATATAGAGAGAATGCATGTCTAATTTCTGTCAAGAGCGAGAGAAGTAGAGTTGATGCAGTAGCGTAATCCTGTGACTCGTGGGCCATCTTCAAACACATGGCCGAGATGTGACTCGCATGTACTACAAGAGACTTCTACGCGATTCATGCCAAGGGGATGATCTTCTTCCTCTTCCTTATAGATGACGGCCTCCTCTGTAATAGGTTGCGAGAAACTTGGCCACCCCGTGCCTGATTCGTATTTTGTTTCTGAGTCGAATAGTGCCTCTCCGCAACACACGCAACGGTAGATGCCAATATCATGGCAGTCCCAGTATTCGCCAGAAAAAGCTAGCTCAGTACCGCATTCGCGGCAAATTTCAAATTGATCTGGGGTGAGTTCTTCGCGCCATTCAGCTTCAGTTTTTTCGAGAGTATTTGTGGTCATAGTTAATCTTTATTGGCACCGAGACACCGCTGGGAGTTTTTTCTTCTCAGTGTCTCGATAGCAAGTTGTTGTTAAGGAAACTCTGCTTAATTCGGTTTTTCTGTTTTATGGCACTCAAAAAAGCATTTAAATAAAGGCGCTGGATTTCCGCCTTCGCGAGATAAGCAGCCACTTGGCAGCTTGCTGCCTTAGTGGATTGGCTAGTGGTTTCATCAATGACGAATTAATCAGCAGCTAAAGCACCTCTGCTGCGTGGTCTGCTAGCCTTGAGCGTTCGCCACGTTGTAATGTGACGTGACCACTATGTTCCCAGCCTTTGAATCTATCTACCACGTAGGTCAAGCCGGAGCTGCCTTCAGTGAGGTAGGGCGTATCAATCTGCGCGATGTTGCCCATGCAGACCACCTTGGTGCCGGGACCTGCGCGAGTAATTAGCGTTTTCATTTGCTTGGGCGTAAGATTCTGCGCCTCGTCAATTATGAGGTATTTATTGAGGAAAGTACGTCCACGCATGAAATTGAGCGATTTAATTTTGATGCGTGAGCGAATTAAATCGCGCGTTGCCGCACGTCCCCATTCTCCACCTTCTTCGTCGGCTTTGTTCAATACGTCCAGATTATCATCCAATGCGCCCATCCAGGGTGACATTTTCTCCTCCTCGGTGCCAGGCAGGAAGCCGATGTCTTCACCTACAGGCACAGTAACCCTCGTCATGATGATTTCGGAATACTGTTTGGACTCTAGTGTTTGCATCAATCCAGCCGCTAGCGTGAGTAGCGTCTTGCCTGTGCCCGCTTGCCCTAGAAGGGTGACGAAATCAATCTCAGGATTCATGAGCAAATTGAGCACGAAATTCTGTTCGCGATTGCGTGCGGTAATACCCCAAACTGTGTTCTTACTATGCGTGTAGTCGGTGAGGGTACGCAAAGTGGCCGCATTGCCGTCCTGTGCTGTAACCACTGCGGAAAATTGTGTATCACCATTTTCCTGATACACAAATTCATTCACCAGCATGTCTTTACATAGCGGGCCATTCAGATGATAGAAAGTGTGACCCGCCTGTAGCCCAGACTGCATATCCTTGCCATGCTTGTCCCAGAAGTCGTCAGCCAATGGCATCGTGCCGGTATAGAGCAGATCGGTGTCTTCCAGCACTTTGTCGTTGAAGTAATCCTGTGCATTCAAACCCAGCGCACGCGCTTTGATGCGCATGTTGATGTCTTTGCTGACTAAGGTGACTTCACGTTTGAGTTGTTGCTTGTGCAGATACGCGACCACACCCAAAATGGCATTGTCGGCTTTGCCGTTGGCAAGATTTTCTGGTAATTGATGCTCGATGAATTCAGTTTGCAGGAACAGATGCCCTGTCGCATTTTTGTTGCCCAGCGATTGCAATGGCACACCGTCTTCGATGTTGGCGGTTTCGCTTACCAGTCCATCCATATAACGGCTAGCTTGACGGGCGTTGCGCGCCACTTCGGTCATGCCTTTTTTATTGTTGTCCAACTCTTCCAACACGAACATCGGTAGGTATATATCGTGCTCTTCAAAACGAAACAAGCTGGTCGGGTCATGCATTAATACATTGGTGTCTAGGACGAACAGCTTGGTATCAGTGCTTCTTTTGTTTTCGACTGCTTTACGAGTTGGCATGTTGCTCCTTACAGAGTTTGTACGAACGAGAGAACTTCTAGAGCATGGCCATCGGCCTTTAAACCGCGCCATTCTTTACAGATGATGCCTTGCTTATTGAACACGAAAGTGCTGCGCTCAATGCCGCGCACTTGTTTGCCATACATGTTCTTTAATTTGATGACACCGAACAGATTACACGCTACCTCTTCGCTATCCGACAGAAGTTCAAAGGGAAGCGTGAATTTGGACTTAAATCCTTCATGCATCTTGATACTGTCGCGCGAAATTCCGACCACCTCACAACCCGCTGTTTGAAATTCAGCATACAAATCGCGAAACTGCTGAGCTTCGGTAGTGCAACCCGGCGTATTGTCCTTGGGGTAGAAATACACCACCACAGACTTGCCGTGGATAGGGTGGAGAGTGAAATTAACACCGCCAGTAGCGGGTAGGGTGAAATCGGCAACAGATGTTTTTGAATCAGTGCTAACTACAACAGCAGGTTTTGACATTAAGTGGCTCCGGTAACTAGAGTGCATTGTTGTCAAAATTTCGCCATTAGGCAAGCACTACAGATAAGTAGAATGGTTATAAAATTCCTAGAACGTATGTTTTGTCTGTGGTTTCAAGTTGTTGACAGTGCGACCTGTTCGAATAGCCAAGTGCGAAATATGCTGACTTTGCGTAGCATGGTTTTATTTTCGGGCATCACTAGCCGAAAACTGAGTGTACTGGGGATGCGGTAGTTTAATACGATAGCCAGTCTGCCAGAGTGCAAATCGTCCATTACCAGCGTGTGCCATGCCAGAGTAACCCCCAAGCCGTTGGTGGCCGCTTGTATCGCCAACTCGGCATCGCTGAAGCGTCGGATGTGGAGGTGAGGAGCGGGAATACCTGAAGAGGCAAGCAAAGTCTTCCATTCTGGGAAGGTGTCGCTCATGATGTGCCAGTCATCTTCGATTAAATTAGCCCGTGCCAGATCAGCAAAGCTCGTGATGGATTCCGCCAACTCGGGTGCTGCCACTGGAACAATAAATTCTGGCATCAGGTTTTCGACATTCAAGCCGGGAAAAGCATCATTGCCAAAGCGAATAGCCATATCAACTTCTTCGATCGCAAAATCTACGATGCGCCTAGAGGCAAGTAGATGAACCTCTATATCAGGATGAAGAGAATAAAAATCTTTCAAGCGGGGAATTAGCCAATGTGAGGCGAATGAGGGTGGGGTGGAAATAGTGAGTGGTCCAGCGATACTGCCAGAGCGGATACGCAGCATCGTGCGCTCAAGTTGATCGAAGGCATCAGAAATAAGGTGCTGCGCATCACTAGCCGACTCATTCACTACCAATACTTTGCCGCGTTTAAATAGCGTAACGCCTAGATGTTCTTCTAGTAGTTTAATCTGTTGACTCACCGCAGCTGGAGTGACGTGCAACTCCTCTGCAGCGCGGACGAATGAGCGATGTCGTGCTGCGGCTTCGAAAAAGCGCAATGCATTGAGCGGGGGGAGGTGACGTGCCATTAGTTTTCCTTAAGTAAAGCCCAACAAAGTCTAGCTTGTGACGAGAAGCTTCGAGTTATACAGTCGCGATCTGTCTTAATCTTACTGGAACATTTTATGAGAACTTCAACTGTCTACTTATTAGTGACTTGTTCCGCATTTTTTTGGGGGGCGAACTTTGTGTTAGCAGGCCCTATTTTGGCTGATTTGCCACCACTGTGGGCGGCAGCGTTGCGTTTTGCGCTGGGGGCGCTGCTGATGTTTAGCATAGCCGGAGTGCGCCGTGAAAGCTTGCTAAACTCGCTGAAACGTCATGCGCCGGTGTATTTGTTGCTAGGCGTAGTGGGAATTACAGGATTTAATCTATTGTTTTTTTCAGCCCTGCAATCTACTTCTGCTAATAGTGCAGCGCTGATCATGGCGACCAACCCCTTGACGACTGCATTGCTAGCGGTAGCATTCCTTGGTGAGCGGCTCACCACCCGACATCTGTTTGCCTTGCCTATCGCATTAATCGGTGTGACAGTCGTGATATCACAAGGCAATATGCACAAGCTAGCTGAAATGAATTTTTCACATGGTGATTTGTTAATGTTGGCGGCTAACCTGTGTTGGGCTACATACAACGTATTGGTGCGTCGTTACATGCCGCAAGGCTCGCCTATTGCTAATACCACTTGGTTGATGACGGCTGGCGCGATTTTATTGCTGTCTGCTGCGCTAGCTAGCGATACGCATATTGCGGCACTAGATAACAAGGCTATTATCGCAATGGGATTTATGGTGGTTGGTGGCACGGTACTGGCCTATTTGTTTTGGAATGTCGGTATTGCGCATCTCGGTGCGGCTCGTGCGTCGATGTTTCTTAACCTTGTCCCCGTATTTGCCATGCTGGTGGGGGTGTTTATCGGCTCGTTGCCTACTGCCGCGCAATTGATCGGAGGCATGCTGGTTTTGGGTGGGGTGAGCATTGCTATGATTCCGTCACGTCGGGTGGCGGTGGCTTGAGTATTGTTAAGCCTAAAAACCTCACCGCAGAGGCGCAGAGAAAAGCAAAACATCAACAGCTTGCAGTCGTGAGGGGCTATCATCTGGTGCGTCAGAAAAGTGGTGGATGCTGTTTTTACCCTGTGTTCTCTGTGGTGTAGCAGAGGTTTGATGACTGAAGGACATCTCTATTAATCCAAACTACGTCGCGATACTGCGTTGCTCAGACAATTTTAATGCTTACATATCATATATATGCGGCGCAATAAAATTTTCTTCTCGCCTTGCCTCGCTTAGTATTTTGAATTAATAAAGGCACCCTGAAGGGTTTTTGATTGCAATGTTTACTTATGACGATATTAGCCATCGCTCTTGATCTTGGTTCCACTTCCGTTAAGGCGGGCTTGTTGCGCGCAGATGGCATGTTGACGGATGTCGTTTCTACGGCGCCCCCTAAGCTTAACGCTAGCGATGGTCGCTATGAAAGTGATGCGCTGGCTTATGCGCGAGAAGCAGAGCAAGTACTTGCTCAATGCCTTGCGCAAACTAATGAGCGGCCCTCACTTGGTCTTTGTAGTCAGCGTTCTTCGTTCCTGATCTGGGATAGGGCGAGTGGAGAAGTGCTTACGCCACTTATTTCATGGCAGGACACGCGCGGCGCGTGTGAGACATTGCGGGAAAAGGAGGGCGTGATACATGAACTTAGTGGCTTGTGCCTGACTCCGTATTATTTCGGCCCCAAGTTGCGCGTAGTGTTGCAGGATAATCCGGCATGGCGTGAACGGCTTGAGTGTGGTGAATATCTGGTGGGGACGCTAGATACATTTCTGATCTGGCGCTGGACGGGAGGCAAGCAATTTGTAACAGATGCGTCGATGGCGGCACGCACTTTGTTAATGGATGTGAAGCATCAATGTTGGTCGTCTGTCTTATGTGAAATTTTCGATATCCCCTTAAATTGTCTAGCGCAAATCATTCCTTCAGTTGGCGCGAATATCAAGCTGGATAATGGTCTGAGATTACAAGCCAGCATGGGCGATCAATCCGCCGCATTTTTTGCCAGCGTGGGCGCTGACGACAAGGCTGGATTGGTCAACCTCGGTACGGGAGGTTTTGTCATGCGTGGCATGGCGCAGCAGCAGGCTGGCCTGGATGCTTATCTGCGTACCTTGCTGTATCAGCATAGCGATTTGCATGTGCGTATTGCCCTCGAAGGCACGCTCAATTCTATTGCGGCGGCACTGGCGGATTTTCCTGTGGCGGACTGTCGTGTTGAAGACCTCGCTAAAACAGACATTCTGTGTCTCGCCGAGCCCAGTGGTTTGGGCGCGCCGTATTTTCGCAAGGACTTCGGCATTTATTTTTCACACACTGTTTCACATTTGTCGCCACAGCAGATTGGCGCACTGTTGCTGGAAGGCATCATCTTCCGTGTGGCACGTATTGTTGAAGAATTTCATCACGCCTCAGCGCTGGAGCGCATCTATCTTTCTGGTGGATTGTCAGCACTTGCCTGCTTGCAACAAGGCATCGCGCAATGCGTGACTATGGATGTGTATCGCATCATGCAAAAAGAAACTAGCTTACAAGGAGCTGCATTACTGGCGGCGGGGATGGTTGCTAGTGGAGAGGTGGAGCGAATTAATGTACAAGCCACCTCTTCGGCGCTAGCTCAGAAATACCAGCGCTGGAAGATGTGGCTTGATGAATTGCTGGCGAATAAATTCTGACAATCTTAAAAACCTCACCACAGAGACACAGAGAAAAGCAAAACTACAGTAGTGGCGGCAACCACCAATAGGGTGAGCCAGCAAAGCAGGGATTTAGGCATTAGGCAAGGAATACAGCGGAACGCATGACCGTCATTCTCGCGAAAGCGGGAATCCAGCCAAGCAAATATCCCGCGTAGCGGACAAAACCTTGATGTTGACCCGCTACGCGGGGGTTTTTCAATTCACTGGATTCCTGTTTTCACGGGAATGACGGGTCTGCTGTGAACTGCTGCTCGGATGTATGTAGGAGCGAGCCCTGCTCGCGAATCACGTGTAATCGTGAGCAGGGCTCGCTCCTACGCAAATCTCCAAACGATATCGCTGACTATAAATCGCTAATAGTATTGCCGCGTTTCTTGGCGGCTTCGTGAGCCATTGCGATGAGATGCGTATTCAAATCACTATCTATTTCGCCGCTCATAGGGCTGCTGGCCAATACGTTATTGGCGAATGCCAGCATCTCTTCTGCGTGAGCACTTTTATCGTCTGACTTCGACGCGGTAACTTGAAAATATAGCAAACCGTTGCGTTGTGTAATGGCGAGTAAATAAAAGTTTTTGCCATGCGCGGTGGCATCTTTATCTTTCACTTCAAAACACAGCGTCGCGCTATTTGCAGCCAACTCACTTGGAGAGCCAATTTGTTTCGCAAGGTTTTCGATAAATGGTTGCGCCAAATTAAGCTGCGGGGCGAGGGTCATGTGGTACTGACCGGGGCGATGAATGATTAGAGGGTTGTTGAGAGCGGGGGTTTTGCCGGGGCGGAAGAAGACCAGATACAGGGTTATAAGGGTGATGATGGTAAGGCTTTCGAGCATAACTTTTTCCTAATAAATATGTATATATTTCTGATTCAGCGTGTTCGCGTTGAGTCAAAAGCTGAAAAATGACGTGGTCGAGTTGCTGATGCCATGCGAGTTTCAGCAAGCATGCTAGCACGAATATTATCTTGAAAAGAGTCTCTCATGTGGCATTTAATCCTGTTAATATTTCCATAACAATGGAAATGTAAAATTGCAGTTAAGGATGCGTTATGAAAATAGAAATAGCGGTAGAAGCATTGGCCGCATTGGCTCAGGAATCACGTTTGTCTGTGTTTCGATTGCTGGTGCAAGCGGGAAAAGACGGCGTGCCTGCGGGTGTGTTAGGCGAAAAATTGGGTATTCCACCAGCGACTTTGTCCTTTCATTTGAAAACGCTCAGCCATGCCAGGCTGATTAAGTCGCGCTCCGAGGGGCGCTATGTGATTTATAGCGCCCACTATGCAGGGATGGACAAGCTAATTGCTTATCTAACCGAGCACTGTTGTGCCGGAGATGCGCAGCAATGCGCGCTGCTAAGTAAATGCTGATTAGTTCGTCATCTCCGCGAAAGCAGAGATCCAGCGTCTTTATTTAAAGGGTTCCCGTTTTTTGCGGGAACGACAAATAAATCAGTACTTCGCAAAATGTTAATAAGGAAAAATGAAATGAGTGAAAAACAATACAAAGTGCTGGTGCTGTGCACTGGCAATTCTGCACGCAGTATCTTGGGCGAAGTGCTGTTCAATATTCTGGGCAAAGGAAAATTTAAAGCTTATAGCGCGGGCAGTAAACCTGCGGGGAAAGTCAATCCGGGCGCGCTGGAATGTTTGCAAGCGCGCGGGCACGATACAGAAGGCTTGCGTAGCAAAAGTTGGGATGAGTTTGCTATTCCAGATGCGCCGGAATTCGATTTTATCTTTACCGTATGCGACAACGCTGCCGGAGAGGCTTGCCCGCTGTGGTTAGGCAAACCTGCCTCTGCGCACTGGGGAATTCCCGATCCTGCACATATCGAAGGAGATGACGCACGACGCGAGGCATTTAACAAAGCCTATGCGCAGCTAGAGCGCCGTATTCAAATGTTTATCGACTTGCCAATTGAACAATTAGACAAGCCAGTATTGAAAGAAAAACTCGCTGAAATCGGGCGCATTGAGGATTAAAAAATGAATATTTTCGAACGTTACCTGACCCTATGGGTGTTTCTGTGCATCATCGTCGGCATTGTGCTGGGGCAAGTTATACCCGCACCGTTCCACTGGCTGGGTAGCTTGGAAGTTGCCAATGTTAATATCCCCGTCGGGCTGCTGATCTGGGTGATGATTATTCCCATGCTACTGCGTATCGACTTTGGGGCTTTGCACGAAGTTCGCAAATACTGGCGCGGCATTGGTGTCACCTTGTTCATTAACTGGGCGGTAAAACCGTTCTCAATGGCGCTGCTGGCTTGGTTGTTTATTCGCCACCTATTCGCTCCCTATCTGCCCGCCGAACAACTCGACAGCTATATTGCCGGGCTGGTGTTGCTTGCCGCCGCACCCTGTACCGCGATGGTGTTTGTGTGGAGTCGTTTAGTGAACGGCGAGCCGCTATTCACGCTAAGTCAGGTCGCACTTAACGATGCCATCATGGTGTTCGCCTTCGCGCCGCTAGTAGCATTGCTGCTAGGTATGTCGTCAATTATTGTGCCATGGGAAACGCTGCTGGTTTCGGTGCTGTTGTACATCGTATTGCCAGTGATGCTGGCGCAACTGTGGCGCAAGCTGCTGTTGGCGCGCGGCGAAGATACATTGCAACGCACCTTAGTAATGCTCGGCCCTATCTCCATCTCCGCCCTGTTATTGACGTTGGTGCTGTTATTCGCATTTCAGGGCAAAGCGATTATCGAACACCCGCTCATCATCGCCATGCTCGCCGTGCCCATCACCATACAGGTGTATTTCACCTCGGGCCTGGCGTACTGGCTAAACCGTCGCGTCGGCGAAGCGCATTGCGTAGCCGGCCCATCGGCTCTGATTGGCGCATCTAACTTTTTCGAGCTCGCCGTCGCCGCAGCGATCAGCCTGTTCGGCTTCGAATCCGGCGCAGCACTCGCCACCGTGGTCGGCGTATTGATCGAAGTGCCAGTGATGTTGAGCGTGGTGTATTTGGTGAAGCGTAGTGCAGGGTGGTATGAGGCGGGGGCGGGGCGTTAGCTTGGTGTTAAATGGTTCCCGCCTTCGCGGGAACGATAAAACCGAATAAATCAGTGCTTCCTTAGCTATTAAAACGTTTTTTATTTCACTGGTTTTGTCAGTTTGATGATTTGTTTCTTAATGTCTTGTTAATTCGTGTTGGATTCTGTCTGTAATCTAGTACACGTCAGACTTGGATTGTTTCTCGTAGAACTGATGCCCGGCAGCAATATCTTGAATCGCAAGACTCAGTATTTCAATTTGCATAGCTTAGCTATCGCGCATTAATTTCTTTGCCGCACATAATGTGTCTCCAAGTGTGGGATAAGGGGAATTCTAAGGGCTATTCAGATGCCAAACCAGCACATCACGCTCAAACCACTGTGCATCCCGAGAACTGCGGCAATAAACTGAGAAAGCACTGATGAATTGTGGCCCTGGAATTCCAGTTGCTAAAATCAAAGTGCAAATCCCAATCTGCTACACTGAAAACTTTCACGGCCTGGGCACGGGAGCAGTTCCGGTCAGAGTGCAAATCCCAATCTGCTACACTGAGGCTATAATCATCTCCGCCCCCTGCTGAGTTCCGGTCAGAGTGCAAATCCCAATCTGCTACACTCGCTGTGCTATTGGGCGAATACGTCCAACAGTTCCGGTCAGAGTGCAAATCCCAATCTGCTACACTAAAACAACGTTATACCTACAGCCCTAGGAAGTTCCGGTCAGAGTGCAAATCCCAATCTGCTACACTGAATTCCGGCGATGGCATGTCGGAGTTCGAGTTCCGGTCAGAGTGCAAATCCCAATCTGCTACACTTGGATGTGAAACTAGGCGCATATCAGCACAGTTCCGGTCAGAGTGCAAATCCCAATCTGCTACACTGCCGCTGATCGAGGGCACAGGCATGGTTTAGTTCCGGTCAGAGTGCAAATCCCAATCTGCTACACTCTAGTGCGCCAACGAGGAGTAGCAGCTGTAGTTCCGGTCAGAGTGCAAATCCCAATCTGCTACACTCGCGGTTTCGGACGTGAACCCGTCTCGTACGTTCCGGTCAGAGTGCAAATCCCAATCTGCTACACTTGATCGCATCATCGCCGGATGGAAGCAATTGTTCCGGTCAGAGTGCAAATCCCAATCTGCTACACTTAATCCGTTTAGCGAAACACTACTACACCGGTTCCGGTCAGAGTGCAAATCCCAATCTGCTACACTGGTCTTGCTAGGCGCTACATGTTCGTTTTCGTTCCGGTCAGAGTGCAAATCCCAATCTGCTACACTATATCGCAGGGTTTTACTCAGCAATCAGTAGTTCCGGTCAGAGTGCAAATCCCAATCTGCTACACTTAAATGACACATACGGACATGCCATCGGTGGTTCCGGTCAGAGTGCAAATCCCAATCTGCTACACTACCAACACAATAACCACCTGATTTGCTAGGTGGTTATTGTGTTTTTGGCGTGAAAAAAAGAATGGTTTCATCAAAAAAGGTCGTATTGATCAGGTGATTTATTTCTTGGCTGTTTGGTTTTTCCGCGAAAAGTGATGATGCGTTCATATTGCTTGTCAGTGAATTGTAAGATATTCACTTTGCCGCCAGTAGGCAAGTTTTTTTCTACGTGTGTGCAGTAGGTGTCTGCTTGGCCTTGGCTGCTGCAAAAGCGCATGTAAACGGAAAATTGGGACATTTCAAAACCCATATCAAGTAAAGCATTGCGGAAGTCCGTAGCGGCTTTACGCTCCACTTTCTCGACGACAGGTAAATCAAACATCACCACAATCCACATTAGACGATATCCAGAAAGCATGTCACGTTAGTCGTCTTAAAATGAGGCAGCCAAGCTGAGCGGCAAGCCTGGCAAGGGAAGGTCGAGTTTGTCTTTTTCTGCCATGAATACTTGTGCTAATGAAGTGGCGAGTTTTTGTGTGCAAACCATTACGGGGGTAGCTCCCGCATTGGTTTGCATGTCATCGTATAGCGTTCTTACTAAGGCGCGTTTGCTTTCTGGTGATATCTCGCCTTCGCCTTGTTTGTGTAGCTGCCAGACCTTTAAATCAATCATGGGGCGAAAGGGTTCCATTAAATCGTCTACTAGGCGCATGGCGTTGCCCGCGTTGCTGTGATGAAGCCCTATGGTCGGGTGAAGTCCCGCTGCAACTACCGCGCGGGCAGTGGCAGCGCGCAGCACGGTATAGCCATAGTTGAGCATTGCATTGAGGCCCCCACCTTGTTGGTTGCGGCGAAAGTCCTCACTGAATAAAAGCCCCCAGTAACGACGTGCCCCCTGAGCTTCAATATTATCAGGGTCTCCTGACCGTACTTTGCGAACTAACGCGCTTAGAGGGATGAATGGTGAGCCAGTGGCTTCGAGTGCCGCTGCTTGTTGCTGAAGTTTAGATTTGACGATGTCTGCCCACAAGCGTTTTTTAAGCGGTTGGCTAGCGGCAATTTGTGCATCGAAACGTTTTGCTTGCTGATAGTTGCCTTCTATCGGCAGCACCATGCCCACAGCGTTGTGATTGGCGGAACATAATACAAATGGCGCGCAACGTTCGGCCAGCGCAACTAGGAGATTGTTGGTGTAGCTCAGGCCGTGTGCGTTAGCAATCACGGCGGCGATATCGTCCAGTGGAACCTGTCCTAATTCTACTCGTTCACCTTCGGTATCTTGTACGACCAGAAAGCCGCGTGAGAGAAACAAGTGTCTCCGGTCATCTGCCACTTCGACGATGCGGCCTATCATTTGGCCTAGCCCTTAAAACTCGGGGTGCGTATTTCGCCAATGGGGGAAATAGTGGCGTGGCGTGCATTGGCTTTTTGCAAAGAGCCTGCATACTTTGAAATATAGGCAAAGGATTCCTCTTTATTTCGATTTCTTGCGTCAACATTGGCTTCGTTTGTATCGACCACGAATACTTGTCCGTTGCCGCTTAACTTGGCAATTCTCATTGTACGAATATGCCCATCGACATTTAAACGAACTACATCGTCGATCATTAGCCGCATCACCAAAGGTTTTTGGCTAACGCTCAAAGTTGGGTGACGTAACTGAGCGGCTCCTTGCTTTCGTACCAACTGATATGCGTCATATGTGGAGATAACCTCTCCTTCCCACTTGCCTTTTTCACTGCGCACAATTTCGATACAGTAGTTGCTATCACCTTTGTAGCCCTTGTACGGCCTTGGCTCTCCATTTTCTAGTACGCCGTGTCTGTCGTTGGCTTTGGCATTCGTAAATGCAATGACTTTGAGGCTTTCCTCGATGCGCTCACGTCTTCCGTCCACCATTTTGTGGACGCTGACTTTACCTTCGCCAAGCAAGCTATAAGCTGTATCGTTGTGCATTGCGCCTTCATGGCTGTGATCCGGTTTGTGGCTTACCCAGATAGCATTTATAGCGCGCTGCACATGCTCCCGATAACGCTCCCACGGTAGCGGCATGTTATCCACTAATCGGTTTAGTTGTTGTTCGCGCGCATTTGCACTGGCTTTTGCGAACTGCTGTAACATGCCCTGATCTGTCACTGCAATCACACAGGCATCTACCGCATGATGGCGGTGGTCATTGCGATTTTTTTCACCGTTTAAACCGAGTACATCGTTGAGGCCGAATTTTGCGCGCAGCATGGCAGTCATGCGTCCAGGGATGACGCGAGTATCTGGACAAATCAAACTCATGTACTCGCGAGCTACTTTACTCATGTGTCGCGTGTCATTGAGCGCGCGATCTAAGAATCCTGCGTCGTCTTTTAACCAGCGTTGGTAGCCGTCTTCACCAAAACGATAGCGCTTTCCTTTCGGCATATGTTCGGCTCTGGCGAGAATGTCTGCGTAATCCCATCCCTGTGAGGCAAAGTCGTTTCGTGCTTCCCAAGGGTTACGGTTTCCTTTGATGCGATTGGCTTGGCGAAGTGCCACTGTTTTATTATTGAGGCTATCGTCCAGTGTTTGTGAAAAAGGCAGAATGTGTTCGATTTCCACAGCTTCGCTCAATAGCATGGCGGCGCTAATTTGTGCGCCGGAATAAGGACAATGGCGGTCTGCGGGATCGAAGCTTAGCTCTTCCCATAGAATCATTTTCTCGATGTCGTCGCGTCTGACTCGTTCTTCACTAATCTGCAAAACGCCTGCAATATCAGTACGCAGGCGTTGATTGCGTTTTTGATTTAGGGCTTGACGCTTGCTGTCTTCATCGCGCTGAACTTTGCTTTGCTTTAGGTCGCGTGCCACTTCAACAATTACTTCGCAAGGGTGTCCATAGCGTTTGATGAGTGCATTTACTACAAGCCGAATTTGATTTAGTCCGATATGCACGGTGGGATTGGCAATCTTGCCGAAGCGTTTTTCGTTGTTGTCTTTAGGGTCATTGCTGCCAAAACCGACATGACGCTGTAAAGGTTCGCCGTAGTAGGGTAGTTCTAGCAAAATCTCACCAGTGGCAGATGGGCTAATGTGACTGTGGTGATCGAAGCCTGCGGCTTGCACGGCTTTATCATACGTCACTACATTGCAACGCAGCTCTGGAAGAATGCGGGCTAAAGCCAAAGCACACAGGCTGCCATAACCTTCTGGAAGTCCGACATTTGCGATGGCTTCGGCGCGTTTTTCATCAACACCTGTTTCGTCTTGCAGCCAGCGCACTAGCCTAGCTTCATTTTCTTCTTTGACCAGTTGCAGCACGATGGCATCTTGTTTTGCTTCGTTGAACTTAAACCATGCGGGGCCAAAGTGTCCGTCTTTGCACAAAATAGCACTGGTGGTATTGCCTTTGAGTTCCATGCGTTTCGGATCTTCAAAATTAAATTGGGCGGAACCACCCACACCAAGTAATTTTTTGATTTTCGTAAACGTGCATTTGTTATTTTTTTCCAACGCAGCAATTAGGTCGTCACGCTGTTTTAATGTCAGCGGCTCTTCTTTTAAGCCTTCCCGCAAGATGCGCAGATTGTTAACTTCCTGATACATGCGAAAACGTTGTGTGCTTGGCAAGGCTAGTGGTGCGCGTTCTTCGTCGGGCATGAAGGTGCATCGCCCAGGTTTGACTGGCTTGAGCGGGCGTTGATGCAGTAACACGTCTTTCAGGTCGTCGCGGGCGGTTTCGGTAAATAGTACAGGGTTTAGCTCGGACTGTTTTTTCCATAACTCATCGAACTCATGTTCAATCATGGCGCGATCAATGTAGAGATCGTAATACTTGTTGATTTTTGCCTTGCCGTCATACTTGATGACTTTATCTTGGTGGTAACGGGCGCGGACGGTTAAGCCTGCTACATCGCGCTTATTTAGCCATTCGCCTACAGTGCGGCAGTTTTCAGTTTTGAGGGTTTCGCGTAACTGGTTAATAGCGGTTTTGAGCGCGCCACTATCGTTATCATTTTTATCCGTCTTGCGATTGCTCTTGAAACCACGCCGTTGATTGATGTGAAACAGCGCGCGGCCAAATTCTGCTGGGGTGAGTGCTTCATTCAATCCTTTGGCACGCAAAGCAAAAGGATTCATGGTTACTAGCGCTTTGCGTTGCATTTCATCTGAGGGAAGGAAACCGTATTCGATGAGTGTGCGCAACATGCGCGCTTTACGTTTGAGCAGGCGGTCACGGCGGCGGCGCATAGCGCGAGCTTCGCGGCGAGTCACCGCCAAAGACGAGCCGTCTTTGGGATTTCGTCCGTTTGAAAAAATACGCACACCTGCTTTAATTACTGCGCAGGGTTCGTTGTTGGTATTGAGCCGGATCATTGCCCAGCCGAGAGAAGTTGAGCCTAAGTCGAGTGCTAAGCGGTAATGCATCTTATGTAGCATGATTTCTCTCCCCCTTTTATGAGTGAGTGATTCTAGTACGATTTACTTGACCGTATGAGATTTACCCACTAGGATTCGTCGCTCTAGTAGATTGGGATTTGCGCTCTGAACGCTAACAAGCTGAAAGATGCACCAAATGAAAGGGCCGCTAAATGCGGCCCTTTAAGTTTCTAAAGAAATACACTTTACTCATTTCTGTAGCGAAATGCAGTCGATAGCATCAATAAAATATTAGTTTTTCCTAAAACCTGCCAATTGTTTGGCAGCGTATCCGCTTTTATCTGCGGTGCCTTATGGAATTGCCACCGCCTCAATTAATTCGCGGGCCAGATGTTCTGAGTTTGAGGCTAGGGTGTCTTGTACGCTTTGCAAACGGTGGCTGGCAACGCCCGGAAGGACGGCTTGAATGTCTTCGGGGATGACCGCATCGCGTCCGTCGAGTAAGGCCCATGCTCGTGCGGCGGCGAGTAGCGATAGTCCGGCGCGAGGGGAGAGTCCGTGCACATAGTTTGCGGATTCGCGGGTGTGGCGCAGGATGGCTTGTACGTAGTCGAGCAGGGCGGGTGAGACGAAGATTTGTTTGACTTGTTGTTGCAACGCCATGAGCTCAGCTGTTTCTATTTGCGGCGTGAGGTCGGCGATGAGGTCGCGGCGCTCGATGCCTGCCAATAGGCCACGTTCGGCTTGGGCATCGGGATAGCCTAGTTGAATGCGCATCAAAAAACGGTCTAGTTGTGATTCAGGCAGCGGGAAGGTGCCGATTTGGTTGCTCGGGTTTTGTGTGGCGATTACAAAAAATGGTGTGGGCAGTGCGCGCGTCTGTCCTTCGCTGGTGATTTGTTGCTCTTCCATGGCTTCTAGTAATGCGCTTTGCGTTTTGGGCGTGGCGCGGTTGACTTCGTCGGCGAGGATCATTTGCGCGAAGATTGGCCCTGCATGAAATTTGAATTCTCCGCTGTCGCGTTGGTAAATTGAAACACCGAGGATGTCGGCGGGCAGCATGTCGCTGGTGAACTGGATGCGTTGAAACTGCAAGCCTAGTGTTTTGGCTAATACGTGCGCTAGTGTGGTTTTGCCGACACCGGGCAGGTCTTCAATGAGTAAGTGCCCACGCGCTAGCAGGCAGGTAAGCGCTAACCGGATTTGACGCGGTTTGCCAAGAATGACTTGCTCTGTCTGAGTAATAACCTTGTGCAGTGGGTGAGTCATGAGTGTGCTTTCTTTATTGCAAATGTGTCAGCCAAGAATGATTTTTTGTCCTAGTTTTAATTAACACTGCCGCAACCACGTTACGGTCTTCCGCGACTAGTATATTGTAGGTGCGGCAGGCGGCATGGGTGTTCATGAATTCAATGCCTATTTTTGCGCGAATAAGTTCGCGGTACAAGTCGGGGCGGGCGAACTGCTGATTTGCGCCTGTGCCGATCAATAGTATTTCTGGCTTCAGGGCGAGAAAGTAGTCGAAATGTGCTGTGCTCAGACTGGCAAAATCCGTGGCATCCCAGTCAGTGCGCACTTCCCTAGGTAATACCACCACGGCTTGTTGGAAGCGTCGTCCACTGACGGCGACGTAATCCTCGCCGTATTCGGTAAAAAGTGTTCGAGTTGTATCGGTTTGTTGATGTAGTGCCAAAGTGTAGTCTCCATTTGCGGCGGGCAGTGCTGGCGCGGTAGAATCACGCTCTTTGCAACGCCTTGCCTGAGTGATGGTGATTCTACCATTGCTATTAGTGCAACAGATTAGGAAGCATTCAAGTGAAACCCGAAAAAAGCAACTCCAAGCCCTTGCTGAAGTCCGCCAAGCTCGCGAACGTCTGTTATGACATTCGCGGCCCCGTCATGGCGAGGGCGAAGCTCATGGAGGAAGAGGGACATCACATTTTTAAGTTGAACATCGGCAATCTTGCCCCGTTTGGCTTTGACGCACCAGAAGAGGTGCAGCAGGATGTGATTCGAAATTTGCCGAATGCATCTGGGTATTCTGATTCCAAAGGTTTGTTCGCTGCGCGTAAAGCGATTATGCATTATTCGCAGATGAAGAAAATTGCGGGCGTGACCATCGACGATATCTTCATCGGTAATGGCGCATCTGAGCTTATTGTGATGTGTATGCAGGGCTTGCTCAATCCCGGTGATGAGGTGCTGGTTCCAGCGCCTGACTATCCACTGTGGACGGCGGCGGTTACTTTGGCAGGCGGTACGCCATGTCATTACCTGTGTGATGAGGCAGATGGCTGGAATCCTGATATGGCCGACATGCGCAGCAAAATTACTGAGAATACGCGCGCTATCGTGGTGATTAACCCGAATAATCCGACGGGGGCGGTCTACCCTGACGAGATTCTGCAACAAATTATTCAACTTGCGCGTGAGCACAATCTGATTATTTATGCGGATGAGATATACGACAAAGTGCTGTACGATGGTGTAAAGCATACTTCAATGGCGGCACTGGCAGATGACGTGCTATTTGTGACACTGAACGGCCTGTCTAAAAACTATCGTGCTTGTGGCTATAGGGCTGGCTGGATGATCGTTTCTGGTGATATGCAGCATGCGCAAGATTATCTGGATGGGCTGAATATCCTTGCCTCAATGCGCTTGTGTTCCAATGTGCCGGGGCAGTTCGCGATTCAGACTGCGCTGGGCGGCTATCAGAGTATTGATGATCTAGTTGCGCCGGGTGGACGCTTGTATAAGCAACGTGAGTTGGCTTACAAACTGTTGACCGCGATTCCCGGTGTAACTTGCGTAAAGCCCAAAGCCGCGCTGTATTTATTCCCGCGTCTTGATCCTGTAATGTATCCGATACAAGATGACCAACAGTTCATTTTAGAACTATTGGAGCTGGAGAAGGTCTTGGTGGTGCAGGGGAGCGGCTTTAACTGGAAGCAGCCGGATCACTTTCGTATTGTATTCTTGCCAATAGAAGATGATCTGAGCGGCGCCATCGCTCGCATTGCTAGGTTTTTAGAACATTATCGTAAGCAGCACGGGACATAACATTGTGAAACGTGAAATGCGAAATATAGGATCGTTCACACTTCGCAGCACACGTTTCACATTTCACAATTACATTTACTTTTTACATCATTAAACTATGAAACCAATCAACGTAGGACTCATCGGTATCGGCACTGTTGGAAACGGTACTTTTACCGTGTTGCAACGCAACGCAAAAGAAATTATGCGCCGTGCCGGGCGTCCCATTCGCATCACCGTGGTGGCCGATAAAAATATCGAACTAGCCAAAAAAATTACGGCGGGTGCTTGCCGTGTAAGTGATGATGCTTTTGCCGTGGTAAACGACCCAGAAGTGGATATTGTCATTGAGCTTATTGGCGGATGCGGTGTAGCGAAAGAATTGGTGCTGAAAGCCATCGCCAACGGCAAGCATGTAGTTACCGCTAACAAAGCATTGCTGGCGATGCATGGCAATGAGATATTTTTAGCCGCGCAAAAGATGCGGGTCATGGTTGCATTTGAAGCGGCAGTTGCAGGTGGTATTCCTATTGTTAAAGCGGTGCGAGAAGGCTTGGCTGCGAACCGTATTGAGTGGGTCGCAGGCATTATCAACGGCACGACTAACTTCATCTTGTCAGAAATGCGCGACAAGGGCTTGGACTTCGATACAGTGCTGAAAGAAGCACAACGTCTGGGTTATGCAGAATCTGACCCTACCTTTGATATCGAAGGAGTGGATGCAGCACACAAAATTACCATTTTGGCCTCTCTGGCGTTCGGCATACCCATGCAGTTTGATAAAGCCTATATTGAGGGTATCTCCAAGCTGGATGCGGTAGATATTGAATATGCGGAACAACTCGGATATCGCATTAAATTGCTTGGCATAACCAAGCACACCGCAGAAGGCATTGAACTGCGTGTACATCCGACCTTAATTCCGAGTAAGCGTCTTATCGCCAATGTCGAAGGCCCGATGAATGCCGTTGTTGTGCAAGGTGATGCTGTAGGGCCAACTTTGTACTACGGCAAAGGCGCGGGAGCAGAGCCAACAGCCAGCGCAGTGATCGCCGATTTGGTGGATGTCACACGCATGCACACCGCTGACCCTGAGAATCGTGTGCCGCATCTGGCTTTTCAGCCGAATCAATTGGTTGATTTGAAAGTGTTGCCGATTGAAGAAGTGCAGACTTGCTATTACTTGCGCCTACGTGTGGCAGATAAAACGGGTGTGCTCGCTGACATCACTGGCATTTTGGCGGAAGAGAAAATTTCCATTGATGCAGTGATTCAAAAAGAACCCGCCAAAGGTGAAGATCAAGCTGATCTTATTATGCTCATTCATAAAACGCGCGAAAAACGCCTCAACGCAGCATTGCTCAAAATGGAAAAACTTCCAGCGGTAATTGGTAATGTGACTACGCTGCGTTTGGAAGAACTGGGGAGCTAAAATATAGGCTGGCTTTGTGTATTGGAAACTGGAATGTCGGCTATTCCTTCACAAAACCGGTGTGTTGAAATAGCAACGCAAGCAAAACCTCAGGCATTTAGTGTTCTGGAAATTGATTTGGGAGATTTTATGGTAGATGTCAAAGTATTGCGCGCCAAGGTCAAAACGTGCATCAATGCGCTGAATCCCCAGCAACCCATCGTGTTCGGAAAAAACGAGCTGGTTAAAAATGGCGCGGATGAAAGCCTATATGTTCCCAGCTTGCATGGTGGAGACAAGGACTTGGTGCAAGAACTGTCCGATCAGATAGACTTCGACGAAGGCGGTGGTACTTATTTGTTTTCCGGCAACCGAGGGACGGGCAAGACCACAGAATTGATGCGCCTCTCCCAATTGTTGGGGAAGATGGATTGTGAAGTTTTCTATGTGAACATGGCCGAGTATTTGAATCTCACCAAGGCCGTGGAAATTCCCGACTTTCTCATCAGTGTCCTCGGTGCTTTCTCTGAGAAAATTGAAGAGCGCTTTGGCGAAAATCCTGGCAAGCTCGGCTTCTTTGACCGCGCAAGTAACTTCCTCAAGACCAACGTTCAGATCAACGGCTTTACAATTCCAGTTGCGGGCGTGGATCTCAAGATGACATTGCTGGAAGATCCTGTATTCAAAAAGGAACTACAGGAAGGAATGCGCGGCCATGTCACGAATCTGGTGAAGGATGCGCGCAAGTTTGTGACCGAAGCGGTTGAGCTAGTGCGTTCCAAAACATCGGCGGATAAAAAAATCGTGCTTATCGTGGATTCAGTCGAGCAATTGCGTGGCATCGGCGGTAGCAACGATATCGCCGAGGTGTTTAAGAGCGCGGAAACGCTGTTTTCCGGGCATGCCGACAAATTGCGTTTCTCACCGTTACATCTGGTTTACACCGTACCGCCCTATCTTTCGGCCTTGGTAGGGAGCTTAGGCGCATTGTATTCTGGTGGGAAAATTTACATGTTGCCCAGTGTCCATGTCTATGAAGGCCTGCCGAAGGATGACACTGCACCAATCCAATCGGAGGCGGGACTCGATACGATGGTTGATGTGGTCAAAGGGCGCTTCCCCGAGTGGGAAGAATTCTTTACCCGTATGCAACTGCAACGCCTCGCGGCGAGTTCGGGTGGCGACCTGCGCGACTTCTTCCGTCTGGTGAAGCTGTGTATTTCGCAAGCCCTATATAAACAGCTGCCCTTGCCGGAAGATGTGTTCAAAGGCGCGGAAAGTGATTTGCGCAACGACATGCCGCTGGCGCACGACGACCGAGATTGGCTGCGAAAAGTGGTAAAAAGCCATAAACGTGAACTGGATAATATCGACCGTCTGCCGGACTTTGCCCGCTTGACGGAAAGCAAATATATCCTTAACTACCGCAACGGCGACGACTGGTTCGATGTCCATCCTCTGTTGCGTGCCACTGTTGTCGACGGTGCCTGAAGCCGACTACCAAGCCGAGCTGGATACCATCTGGCGCAAGCTACGTCCGCATCTGGAATTGACGGAAGGCTTCGCGCTGGCCGTCCTGTTTGCTCGCCACCCCGCGCCGGTCAATGCGCTGCGCACTCGCTTGCAAGAAATGCTCAGCATGAATACATTGCCTTTGCGCCAGTTCGTGTTGGATAAACCGGAGCAGCACGATGTCACGTTGGTCGGCATATTGACCAGCCGACCATTGAACGGCAAACATCCGCCGTTGTGGCTGGAAATGTGGCGTGATGTGGGGAGCGAAGACGAGCGAGCGGAACAACGCCGTGCCGTGTGGCAGGTGCTGTCGCGCCTCAACGAGCGGCGATTTTTGCTGGAGCGAGACGTATCTTGTCCGCTGGTGCTGGTGCTGCCCGCAGAATTGCGTATGGATATTCCCAGCATGGCACCCGATTTGTGGAGTGTGCGCTCTATTACAGCGGACTTGCCTGTGCCTGCGGTGGTGGTGCAACCGCCGAGGGTGGAAACGGAATATGCCTTGCCCACACTTGCCCAGAGCCGTGAAGCATCAGCGGCGGAAATTGAATGGCGGCGTTTGTGGCAGGCCACTGCCGACAAACAGCGGCTGTCACCAGAAGCCGCTTTTGCGGCTATCGAGGCGGCGCTGGAGCGGGTGGATTATGCTGCGGCGCGGCACATTGTCGGCGAAATATTGCCTTTGTTGCGCGAGGGCGCTAACGCAGAACCGGGAACCTTGCGCCGTCGCAGTATTGCGCTTAATTATTCTGGGCAAGCTGATTCCGGTATGGGCCGGTTGGAGGAAGCTCGGACGGCTTATGCGGAAAGTTTGGAACTTCGCCGTCGCTTACGCGAGGCGGTGGGAGATGCGCCGCAAACGCTGCGCGACCTGAGCGTATCGCTCAACATGGTAGGTGGTGTGGAAAAAGAGCTAGGCCGGTTGGAGGAAGCTCGGACGGCTTATGCGGAAAGTTTGGAACTTCGCCGTCGCTTACGCGAGGCGGTGGGAGATGCGCCGCAAACGCTGCGCGACCTGAGCGTATCGCTCAACATGGTAGGTGGTGTGGAAAAAGAGCTAGGCCGGTTGGAGGAAGCTCGGACGGCTTATGCGGAAAGTTTGGAACTTCGCCGTCGCTTACGCGAGGCGGTGGGAGATGCGCCGCAAACGCTGCGCGACCTGAGCGTATCGCTGGATAACGTAGGTGGTGTGGAAAAAGAGCTAGGCCGGTTGGAGGAAGCTCGGACGGCTTATGCGGAAAGTTTGGAACTGAGCCGTCGCTTACGCGAGGCGGTGGGAGATGCGCCGCAAACGCTGCGCGACCTGAGCGTATCGCTCAACATGGTAGGTGGTGTGGAAAAAGAGCTAGGCCGGTTGGAGGAAGCTCGGACGGCTTATACAGAAAGCCGAGAGATTTTTGCGCAGTTGGCAAAAGGGTTTCCTGCTGTGCCGCAGTACCAGAATGATTTGGCTGTCGCAGAGCAGCATCTTGCGGCGCTCTCTTAAATATTGAGCCTACGATTTTGTATTTTCCAATTAGTATTTATTGGGACGACTTTATAATTAACTATACTGTCACTTCGAGCGTGGCGAGAAATCTTAAGATTACTCACTTGGTTCGGAATGACAATCAATGAAACTGAGCGAGTAAAACAATGAAATACATTTCTACACGCGGCAATGCGCCCGCCAAGACTTTTACCGAAATTCTGCTGGGTGGCCTGGCTCCCGATGGCGGCTTGTATCTACCGGAAGAGTATCCGCAGGTAACGCGTGCTGAGCTGGATGCTTGGCGCGATCTTTCTTATGCAGACTTAGCGTTTGCGGTGTTGTCCAAGTTCGCCACGGACATTCCGGCGGATGACCTTAAGGCCATCGTCAGCAAGACTTATACCGCTGAGGTGTATAGCAATGGCCGTGCCAATTCTGATGCGACACAGATTACTCCGCTGCGTACTTTGGCTGACGGGGTGCATATTTTGGAGCTTTCTAACGGCCCGACATTGGCTTTCAAAGACATGGCGATGCAGTTGTTGGGTAATTTGTTCGAATATGCTTTGGATAAGCAACATGCTGAGTTGAATATTCTCGGTGCGACTTCTGGTGATACAGGCTCTGCTGCGGAATATGCGATGCGTGGCAAGCGTGGCATTCGCGTGTTTATGCTGTCGCCGAATGGTAAAATGTCTAGCTTCCAGCGTGCGCAAATGTATTCGCTGCAAGATCCTAATATTTTCAACATCGCCATCAACGGCATGTTTGATGATGCGCAGGATATGGTGAAGGCGGTTTCTAACGACCATGCATACAAAGCGCAACACAAAATCGGTACGGTGAACTCAATCAACTGGGGGCGCGTGTCGGCGCAGATTGTGTATTACTTCAAAGGCTATTTCGCCGCGACAAAATCCAATGATGAACACGTAGCTTTCTCTGTGCCTTCCGGTAACTTCGGCAACATCTGTGCCGGTCACATCGCGCGCATGATGGGTTTGCCCATCGGTCAGTTGATTTTGGCGACGAATGAAAACGATGTGCTAGATGAGTTTTTCCGCACTGGCGTATATCGTCCGCGTGGCACTGATCACACCTACGAGACGAGCAGCCCGTCTATGGATATTTCCAAGGCCAGTAACTTCGAGCGTTTTGTGTTCGACTTGGTTGGGCGCGATGCAGCAAAGGTGCGTGAATTTTGGAGTGAGGTGGATGCAGGCGGTTCGTTTGATATCAAGGGTACGGATTACTGGCATGTACTGTCTAAATTTGGGATTGTCTCGGGCAAGAGCACTCACCTAGATCGTCTTAAAATCATCCGTGAAATGTGGGAAGAGTACGGCGTAATGATTGATACGCACACGGCTGACGGCTTGAAAGTCGGCCTAGAGCAACGTCGTCCGAGCTTGCCACTGATCTGTTTGGAAACCGCGCTACCTGCCAAATTCGCAGAGACTATTCAAGAAGCACTAGGACGACAACCCGAACGCCCTGCCGCATTAGAGGGCATTGAAGACTTGCCACAACGCTGCGAGGTGATGGATGCGGACTTGGAGAAGCTGAAAGCGTTTATTTCTGCGAAGATAACGCAATAGTTAAACCTATAAAAACTGTTGTCCGCAGATTTTCGCCGATTAAATAACTAGTAATGCTGAGCTGCTGAATTACCCATAGCGTGCTAATGCGCACATATGCAAACGCTCGAAAACCTGCGTTAATCTGCGAAATCTGTGGATTGAACTGTTTTTAGATTAAACCGTCATCCCCGCTGCGCGGGACAATAGTGTTTTTGTATTAGGGGTGTTGCTATGCCAATACAGCCTTGTGTTTACATTCTTGCAAGCCAACGTAACGGCACACTCTATGTCGGTGTAAGCAGCGATCTGGTGAAGCGGATTTGGGAACATAAGAGTGACGCAGTTGATGGGTTCACGAAGAAATACGCTGTTCATATACTGGCTTATTACGAGTTGCATGCAGATATGTTGGCGGCTATTGCTCGTGAAAAGAAAATCAAGAAATGGAATCGAGCTTGGAAGCTTGAGTTGATCGAATCAAAAAATCCAGATTGGCGTGATTTGTGGGGCGAGATTTTGTAATGCCGTGCCTATGCCTATCCGTCATTCCCGCGAAAGCGGGAATCCAGTCAAGTCAACAAATCTCGCGCAGCGAGTCCATACCATTGGCTTTGTCCGCTACGCGGGGATTATTTAATTATCTGGATTCCTGCTTTCGCGGGAATGACGGGTCTGAGGGATGCTGAGTTTGAAAGGGTGTGTTGCAATGAAAACGAGTGATCTGTTAATACGTTTTGAGAGATTAATTGCATCTGAGGTGCTTAATCTGATGGCAAGGGGCGCTGTTTGAATAATTTAGTTCTACTCATTCTCTGCTTCATTGTAGGCATGTTGCTGCGTCGCATTAAACGCATGCCGGACAATGCTCCTGCAACGCTTAATAGTTTCATTATTCATGTTTCCCTTCCTGCGCTAACACTGCTGTACATACACGGCCTGCATTTTTCCAGTGAAGTGCTTTTGATCGCGGCGATGGCTTGGTTGGTGTTTGGTTTGTCGGCTGGGTTTTTCTGGCTGGTCGGGCGTTGGCTGCAATTGCCACGCGCTACGGTGGGCGCATTGATTTTGGTCGGAGGCTTAGGCAACACCTCTTTTTTCGGCGTGCCTATGGTCGAAGCATTTTACGGCCAGGCTGGGATAAGCACTGCGATTATCGCCGATCAACTGGGGACATTTTTCGTTCTGTCGACTTTGGGCATTACGGTTGCTGGGATTTATTCATCGGGTCGCCCGACAGCTAGGGAGATCTTTAAACGTATCGCATTATTCCCACCGTTTGTCGCATTAACCATCGCTTTATTATTGATTCCACTTGAGTATGCGGACTGGTTTAGCGAGATACTAAAGCGTCTGGGGGATACGCTGGCACCGTTGGCATTGGTTTCAGTTGGTTTGCAGTTGCGCTTTGGGCATTTAGCAGGAAATATGCGTAACCTTGCCATTGGGCTCGGTTTCAAAATGTTGCTCGCACCGTTGGCGATTTATTTGCTGTATGTACAATTGTTTGGCGCACATGGGCAGGCGATTCAGGTAACCCTATTCGAAGCGGCGATGCCGCCCATGATTACGGCAGCGATTGTCGCTTCAGAACATGATCTTGACCCTGAACTTTCTACTTTGATGGTGGCGATCGGTTTGATTATCTCTTTTGTCACACTGAGTATTTGGTGGTTGTTGTTGCGGGGGGTATAACAGTAACTGTTGGGCTGCATATTTAATGCTGAGATCAAGCAGAGCATGACCTTTATCAATAACAATAACGACGCTATGAGTAAAGCTTTTACAAGAGAAAACGACGACGCTGACGACGATGATGCAGAGTTGGCCTTGCCTGCAATTCCCGTCGGTACGAAGAATTACATGACCCCAGCGGGTTATCGTTGTTTGAAAAAAGAGTATATGCATCTTCTGGATGTAGAACGGCCAGAGATGGTGCAAACCGTATCCTGGGCAGCTTCCAATGGTGATCGCTCTGAGAACGGTGATTACATCTATGGCAAAAAACGTCTACGCGAGATTGATCGGCGTTTACATTTTCTGGCTAAGCGTATGGCAAACTCTGAGGTGCTAGATCCTGCTCAACGCATAGGCTGTGAGCAAGTGTTTTTCGGTGCGACTGTTACGGTGTGTCACGAAGATGGTGTTGAGCGCCGCTACAGTATTGTCGGGGTTGATGAAGCTAATGTTAGCAAAGGGCATATCAGTTGGGTTTCACCGTTGGCGCGCACCTTATTAAAAATGCGGGTGGACGATGTCGTCATGTTACAACTTCCCAATGGCGCGGAGGAATTGGTAGTGGTTGACATAAGTTACCAGAGCCTTGAGCCGTAAGGGTTTTAGCGCGGCATCCAAACAGTAAAATATTAATGGGCGTATTCACACAATTGTTCAGCTTCGGTCATGACGAAGATAGTCCAGAGTTGATGCGGGCTATTGATAGGGCGGTTTCCAAGGTCGAGCCCTTGTTGAGGCAGTCCGGTGCTTACCCAGATGACTATCGAAAATCGGTAATGGCAGGCTTGAAATATGCTCATAGTCTGGCTATGAGTGTGCCCGGCCCGTTAACACTTGATGCAGATGCTTATTCGAAGGACTCCTATGTGCACGCCATCTTTCCATCTAAGGATTACATCGAGGACGCGTTTCGTTCCAGTCTGGCAATGCAAAGCTATCTGCGTGAGAATTCTTCCGGCGATTGTGTTTATGCCTTGATGGGTATGAGTCGTCACGAAAAAACCATGATGGGGATGGAGCTGCTCGGTCAAGTTGTACAGCACGATGTAGCTCAACATGTGGTGTATTTCACTGGACATACCCTAGAGAATCCCGCCCCTGATGAGCAACAGGCCAGAGAGTTGATGGCCTGGAGTTTTTTCGATAGTCTGGTAGACAAAGTGGCGAAGCGAGTGGATGCGCGCAAGCAGGAGTTGCACTCGCAACGGCAGGAGGCAGATATGTTGATGGCGCGTATGCATGTGGCCGATGTCGAACAGCGCCCTGCAATGGAAGAAGAGTTGTCCAGCATGTTGAGTGAGATGCAGGATACGACTCGTGCTTTGAGTCTGCGTCACTATCTAGATGATTTTGAAGCTGTCATGTTTAATCCTGAACAGTATCTAAGCTTAAAAGCGACTCCGATGATCTTGGATGATCTGGGTATTAGGCGCAAGACAGACGGAATGAAACAAGGCCATAAAGTGGTCTTTAACGAACTGATAGGTTTTGATCGCCGCGATTGGGCGGTGATGTTGGTGTGTGCTCGCGATATGCAAACTGAAACCTTCACTAACCGTTTAGATACAGCCTATCGCAGGCTGTCTATTTAGTCAAAAGCCTTCACCACAGAGATACAGAGACACAGAGAAAATCAAAATCTTAATCTATGATGTTTTGGTTTTCTCTGTGTCTCTGATGAAACCTCTAGCCACTCGACTAAGGCTGGGAATAGCATCAGCCAAGTCGCTGGTTATGTGGTGAGGTCTTTAGGGTAAATTCAAACTACATCACGATACTATTTGATGTAGTAATTAACCGCGAATCTAGAGTTTTTCCTCATCACTACAATATTTTCACCTGTGATTCGTTTTCATATGCATGGATACGACACTTCCCCGGTATAGGCTGATGGCTGAGCAAGACAAACGCATCACAGAAACCATCACACGTGAGCGCGGACAGCTCAAAAACTTCATTCGCAAGCGAGTGCCGGATGCGGACGAAGCAGAGGATATCCTGCAAGATGTGTTCTTCGAGTATGTGCAAGCGTATCGCTTACCTGAATCCATTGAGCAAGTCGGCGCGTGGCTGTATCGCGTGGCGCGTAATCGCATCATTGACCGTTTTCGCAAAAAGAAGGAAGCGCGGCTGCCTGAGATGAGTGAGGCTGATGAGGAGTGTTGGTTGGATGAGGTGCTTCCTTCGCCTGACGCAGGGCCAGAGGCGGTTTATGCGCGGAGGGTGTTGCTGGATGAGTTGTGTGCAGCGCTCGAAGAATTACCTAGGCTGCAACGTGAGGTATTTATTGCACATGAATTGGATGGCTATAGTTTCAAAGAGTTGGCAGCGCAAAGTGGCGTGTCTTTAAACACCTTGCTGGCTCGTAAGCGTTATGCGGTGCTGCATCTGCGGACACGCTTGCAAGCGATCTATGACGAATTTAATTTATAAAGGAGAACAGAAATGAGCTGTAAAATGAAATGCTGGAAAATCGGAATATTAGTAGTGCTGGGTGTTGCTGCATTGGGCTGGGTCGTGATGGCTTTGTGGAATTGGTTGATTCCGACCTTGTTTGATGGCGGTAAGCAGATTGACTACGTGCAGGCGATGGGCGTCTTGTTGTTAAGTAAGATATTATTCGGCGGATTTCGTGGACATTGTGGTGGTCACGGCAAATGGCATCAGCACCGCTTGGAAAAAATGACCCCGGAAGAGCGTGAAAAATTTCAATCTGGGATGAAAGGTTGCTGCGGTTCTAGTAAACAGGAAGAGGACGTTCCAAAAGAATGAGCTAGGAATGTTGTTTTGGGTGTGTGATGCTGCGTCTGTGTAGTCCAAAACAACATTCAAACGCTGTACAGAAAATATTTAAAGGAAATATATGCACTTGAACATCAAAGCCAAACGTCAACTGCTCAAGGGCGCTTTGTCAGCATCGCTGCTGGCAGGTGGGATGGTTTGGTTGCTAGGCGGTAATGCGGAGCCGGTCGCCTCGGAGCCATCTGTTAATCGCCCTGCGCTGACGGTGCGTAGTACGCTGCTGCGTAGCGAGAAGTGGGCGCGTACTTTGACGGCTAATGGCAGTATTTTGCCTTGGCAGGAAGCGGTTATTAGTGCCCAAATGTCTGGGGTGCGGATTGCGGAAGTGCGAGTGAATATTGGTGACAAGGTAAAGCGGGGAGAAGTTTTGCTGACCTTGGATAATGCGATGCGAGCTAGTAATGACACTTCAAAGCACACTGTGCAAGGCTATATTATTGCGCCGGATGATGGCGTTATATCGCTCGCCAATGCCAATGTTGGTTCAACGGTCCAATCTGGTGCGGAACTGTTTCGCTTGATACGCAAGGGTCGCTTGGAGTGGCGTGCCGAGTTGACTGCGGAAGAACTGATGTTGCTAAAAAAGGGTATGTCTGTGGTCGTCAGCGTGGGTGAGGATAGGCTTATCAAAGGTCAGGTGCGCGCAATTTCCCCCTCGGTAAATATGCAGACACGTTACGGCTATGCATTGATTTCTTTGGCAGATAGCGAGGGAATTATTGCTGGTGCTTTTGCGCGAGGCAGTTTCGATATTAGTGGTGGTAAGAAGCGCTTACAGTCCTTGCCTCAGTCCGCTGTCATGCAGCGCGGTAGCAAGACTTATGTGTTTGTTATCGGAGAAGACAAGCATGTGCATGAACGAGTTGTGACAGTGGGGCAGCGTAAAGGTGATCGTGTACAGATCAAGCAAGGGCTTAAAGCGGATGAGGCGGTAGTGGAAAGTGGTGCAGCGTTTCTGACTAATGGTGATGTGGTTAAAGTGGTAAAGGCTTAAGTATGAACGTTTCTGCTTGGTCTATACGTAACCCTATTCCCGCAGTACTGGGTTTTGTGATGCTCACTTTTATGGGGGTCATGGCATTTAAGGCAATGAAGATCCAACTTTTCCCCGATGTGGACTTGCCGATGATAACGGTGACGGCTTCTATGCCCGGCGCATCGCCGGATCAAATGGAAGCTGAGGTGGCGCGCAAGATTGAAAATGCGCTAGCCAGTGCGCAGGGGCTAAAACATGTATATACCCATGTTACGGATGGCACTGCGATCATTACTGCGGCGTTTCGTTTGGAACGAGATTCGCGCTTAGCACTAGAGGATGTGCGCTCTACTGTTTCTCGTATTCGCAGTGACTTACCTAAAGAAATGCTTGATCCCGTCATCAATAAAATGGAATTGAGTAGCAAGCCTATCCTGACCTATACCATTGCTGATTCCAAAATTAGTGAAGAGGCCTTGTCATGGTTTGTGGATAACAACATAACCAAGCTCCTGCTCGGCGTGAAGGGGGTGGGGGCGGTTAATCGTGTTGGTGGAGTGACGCGGCAAGTGCGAGTGGAACTAGATCCATTAAAAATGTTGGCGCTCAATATTTCGGCTGCTGAGATATCCAGTCAGTTGCGCCAGATTCAACAGGAAGCTCCGGGTGGGCGCACTGATTTTGGTGGCATGGAGCAATCTGTACGCACCGTGGCGACAGTGCAAAGCGCTGAACAATTGGCGCAAATGGAAATTAGTTTGCGCGACGGGCGCTATGTGCGTCTTAGCCAAGTGGCGCAGGTGAGAGACTCTATCGCTGAGCGCCGCACGGCAGCGCTGCACAACGGTGTGCCCGTGGTTGGATTTGAAATCATCCGCTCATTGGGTGCCAGTGATGTGGAGGTGGGCGAGGGTGTTAAAAAGGCATTGCAGAACCTGAGTGCTGCTCACCCAGAGATTACGCTGGAGCGTGTATTTAATACTGTCGATCAGGTATATGAAGCTTACCGAGGCTCGATGGATATGATCTTTGAGGGCGCGTTGCTGGCGGTGATCGTAGTGATATTCTTTCTGCGTAATACGCGCGCCACTATCGTGGCTGCAACAGCTTTGCCGTTGGCGGTTATTCCAACATTTGTCGTGATGTACCTGCTCGGCTTTACCATTAATTTGGTTACGCTATTGGCTTTGTCGCTGGTAGTCGGCGTGCTGGTGGACGATGCCATTGTTGAAATTGAAAACATCATGCGCCATCTGGAGATGGGGAAAACGCCTTACCAGGCTGCAATGGAAGCGGCTGATGAAATCGGCATGGCAGTGATCGCAACCACGTTTACACTGGTGGCGGTATTTTTGCCGACGGCCTTTATGAGCGGCGTGCCGGGACGGTTCTTTGTGCAGTTCGGTTGGACGGCGGCGGTCGCTGTGATGTTCTCGCTGGTGGTTGCGCGTCTGCTTACGCCGATGATGTCTGCATATCTACTTCGTCCGCGTGTTGAACATCCAACGCCTAAGTGGATTGAGATTTATCTCAAATGGGCTAGCTGGTGCATGCGTAATCGCAAATCAACATTGTTTTTTACCGCGATCTTTTTCTTTGGCTCGTTTATGTTGGCAGGGACTTTGCCTAAGGCTTTTCAGCCCAAAGATAATTTGTCGCAAACTCAAGTTTCTTTGACTTTGCCGCCGGGAAGCAAGTTTGAGCAGACTTATGCCTTAGCGGAAGATGCGCGCAACATCATCATGCGTAATCCGAATGTCACTTTAGTCTATACCGCAATTGGCGGGGGAACGACGGGAGGCAATGCTTTTGAGCCGACGGGCGCAGCTGAGTCGCGTAAAGCCACCTTGTCTATTCAACTCAAACCACGTGAAGAGCGCAATAAGCGCAAGCAGCAAATTGAAGGTGAGTTGCGTGAAGCGATGACGGAACTGCCGGGAGTACGCGTTAAAGTCGGTCTGGGTTCGTCGTCAGATAAATATCAAATCGTGATGACTAGTGAAAATAGTTTGTTGCTGAATGAGCATGCCCTAAAAGTAGGGCAGGAGTTACGTACCATACCCGGCATCGGTAATGTCGTTTCCAATTCCAGCGTGTTGCGCCCTGAACTAGTGGTGCGTCCTGATTTTGCTAAAGCGGCAGATCTGGGTGTAACTTCCCGTGCTATTGCCGAGACGCTGCGTGTGGCAACCAATGGTGATTACGACCAATCGCTCGCCAAGCTCAATCTGCCGGATCGTCAGCTTCCTATTATTGTGAAGCTGCGTGACGATGCTCGTCAGGATATCGGTTTGCTGTCGCGGCTCGTGGTGCCAGGTTCGCATGGCCCCGTGATGCTCGGGAGTGTAGCAACTCTGAGTTTGGAAAGTGGCCCTGCGCAGATTGATCGCTATGATCGTCAGCGTAATATCAGTTTTGATATTGAACTGGCCGGTCAACCTTTGGGCAAAGTTCAGGCTGCCGTTGCTGGATTGTCATCTATAACAAATATGCCAGAAGGTGTGTCGATGGCACCGATAGGTGATGCCGAAGCGATGCAGGAGTTGTTCGCAAGCTTTGGTCTGGCGATGTTTACAGGCGTGATGTGTGTCTACATTGTGCTGGTATTGTTGTTCAAAGACTTCATGCAACCCGCTACGATTTTGTGGGCGCTGATTTTGTCGATTCCCGGAGCATTTTTAGCACTATTTCTGACGCATACAGCGATTTCGATGCCGTCGATGATCGGCATCATTATGCTCATGGGCATCGCCACGAAGAACTCCATTCTGTTGGTTGAGTACGCCATCGTTTCGCGGCGCACGCGCGGTATGAACCGTGCTGATGCCCTGCTCGACGCATGTAGAAAGCGCGCCCGTCCCATCGTGATGACGACCATGGCGATGGGCGCAGGTATGTTGCCAGTAGCGCTAGATATGGGTATGGGTGATGGCAGTTTCCGCGCACCAATGGCCATTGTGGTGATCGGTGGTTTGATTACTTCAACCTTCCTTAGCCTGCTAGTGATTCCTGTCGTGTTTACCTATGTGGATGATTTGATCGAATGGCTGAGAGCTATGTTTAATAAATTTCGGTTAGCTGAGGCTTAGCCCACCGACTTTATGGCAGGCCTCATGACGATTGCCGCAAGGGTGTAGAGCTTTGTAAACCATACTGCGTGATCCCGCATGTATTTACATTAATGATCACAGTCTGGATGCTGCTATTGGGTTGGGGCGTAACTTGCTTTTAATAGTGAAATATACGACTTCTTGCATCTGGTAAGTGAGCTATGTTGATCGAGGTGCCATTCTTGATGAGGGTAGGGCGAGTGATTCTGGTTCGCGAGTAGGGTGTGCGCAGAGTTAAGGGATAGTTGATTGTTCGTTCGCTCCAGCCCATCCACAGATATTCTGGCAGATAGCGCACGAAGCGGTAGTTTTCGCTGGGATCGAGTCGTTGGGAGAGTTCGTTGCTGCTTTCTTCGTAGCCGTCACTAGTGATCTCCCAGCCTTGTTTGAGGCTGGCTATAATAATGGCCCCCCCCGCAGCTGCGAGATCCTCTGAGTTGCCTTGTATGCCAAGATACACTGCGGCGGCTCCCAGAGCGGAGCCGCCCAGACCAACGGCTAATCCCAAGCTAGAGCTGATAGTGATTTTGGCGGTGGCGACTGCACCACCGATTGCAGCATTCCCACCGTAGGCTGAGTCGAGCATCATTTCATGCAATTCGCTTTCGCGTGCCACGTGACGTGCGTACCAGTGACTGGCATCGGGGGAGGTGTGTGAGGGAATCGAAATGCCGTTTTTATCCGCAATGGTGAGAGCGCTTTTTTGGCCACGCAGTTTAAAGCTGACTTTGCGTTCTGAGCGTAGGGGATTAATAGTAAATTCTGGAGACCATATAGGCTCTGGCCCAGGGCCACCTAATACGATAAATAAATTGGCGGGTGGGTGCTGTAGTTGCGCCAGCTCTTTGGCCCATACTAGGCTGTTGTCTAATGCCCATGCCGCGCGTAAGTCGACTTGTGCTTCTTCCCATTCGCCACACATTGTCCACAAGCTGGCTAAAAATAGTCGCAGTGCAGGATCATCAAAATGCCCTTCTGGACTCCAGGGGAGAGAGAGCAAGCTTGCTGCGATGCGTGCCTCAACGGCGGCATTTTCGTAATTTTTTTCGAGGGAATATCCCCAGCTTAATAATAAGTGCAGCCATATCACTTCATGTTCGGAGGCGTAGTAATCTTCCGGTGTCTGCAAGTAGAAGAAGGTCTTGGCTTCGCGCGAGATGTGGTAACGCACACGTTTTTCCAATATTTTTGCTTGGTGTCGTAGTGCTTTGATAGAGGGTTTGCCTTGAATTAGGCTTAAATAGCCGCTCTCCATTGCGCTGATAAAAGTGCCTTGTTCTGCGTTGTGGGGTAGGTCAAGAAGAGCGTCATTCGTATCGCCTTGTATAAATTCGGTCTGACTTTGTTCGTAATCGTGTTTGGTGAGCAAGCTGGTCTGGCTACAGCCAGCAGCGAGTAGTAGCAGTGTCAATGCGAACAACATTGGAAAAATACGCATGGCTAAGTCGGTGTGATGACGATAAAAGGGTTTTACGCGATAGTTTCTGTTGCCGTCAAGCGGCGTTGGCGTAGGCGTTGTTAGGGAGATTCCTTTACAATCCGCCTATGTCTGAATTTTACGCACTCGTTCCCGCCGCTGGCTTCGGTTCCCGTATGGGAAGTGAGCTAGCTAAACAGTACCTACCTTTGGCTGGGTATCCGATGATTTACCACGCACTTACTACTTTGTGTGCCTGTCCGCATATCAGTACGGTATTCGTGGTGCTGGCGCCGGATGACGAGCTATTTAAAAGTTTTGACTGGTCGCATTGCGTGGATAAGTTAGAGCCTTTGTATTGTGGTGGCGAAACGCGTGCCGAGAGTGTGGCGAATGGTTTGCTGGCATCAGAGTTGGAGTTAGATGATTGGGTGTTGGTGCATGATGCGGCACGACCATGTTTGACGCAGGCGCATTTGCAAAAGTTGATCTCTGAGCTACGCGACGATGCGGTGGGCGGCATTCTCGCCGTGCCCGTGGCGGATACCTTGAAACGTGCCGACGCGCAGCAGCGTATCGCGTGCACTGAAAACCGTGAGCAATTATGGCAGGCGCAAACGCCGCAAATGTTCCGCGCCGGATTGTTGGCGCAGGCCTTGCAGCAATGCCGGAATGTAACAGATGAAGCATCGGCTGTTGAGGCGCTGGGCTTGCAGCCAAAATTGGTGGCAAGCGATTCAACGAATTTTAAAGTGACGTATGCGCAGGATATTCGCTTGGCGGAGTTGTTGTTGAAGAAAATGTAGGGTGGACAAGTTTGCTCACGAGGAAAGCTAAAAAACTTCACCACAGAGACACAGAGAAATTCAAAGTCTTAAAAAGTTAGCTTTTTACTCTGTGCCTCGGATGAATAAAAGAGATTTTTAGATTTAATGGTGGGCAAGTTTGTCCACCCTAGGAGAGGTTGTGAATATGCGTATAGGACAAGGTTTTGATGTCCATCAATTAGTGCCGGATCGCAAGCTGATTATCGGCGGTGTGGATATTCCGTATGAGAAAGGTCTGCTCGGACATTCTGATGCCGACGTGTTGTTGCATGCGATTTGCGATGCACTGCTGGGTGCGGCGGCGCTGGGTGATATTGGTAAGCACTTTGCCGATACTGATGCGAAGTTCAAAGATATCGACAGCCGTATTCTGTTGCGTGATGTGGTGAGTAAAATAAAAGAGGCGGGCTACCGTATCGGCAATATAGACGCAACCATCATTGCGCAAGCCCCCAAAATGTCCGCTCACATTCCGCAGATGGTTGCGAATATCGCTGCTGATCTAGAGCTAGAAATTAATGCGGTGAACGTGAAAGCGACTACGACAGAAAAATTGGGCTACACAGGACGCGGCGAAGGTATAGCGGCACAGGCGGTGGTTTTAATATGGAGTTGAAATACATGCACCACAGAGACACAGAGACACAGAGACAAGCTATAAATAAAATATCTGAGCAATACAAAAACAACATGCCCCAATGTTTTTTACAATTGGGTTTGTTTTTCTCTGTGTCTCTGTGTCTCTGTGGTGGGGATTCGTTTTGAATATTCTAGCCATAGAAACTTCCACTGGATATTGTTCAGTCGCTTTGTGGCGTGACGGTGTAGTGAGTGAGCGTTGCGAACAGGTCGGGCAGAAACATTCCGAGTTGTTGCTGGCGATGCTTGATGGGTTGCTCAAGGATGAGGATATTACCGTCAAGCAACTTGATGGCATCGGTTTTGGCAAAGGGCCTGGTTCGTTTACCGGAGTGCGTATTGCCTGCGGTGTGGCTCAAGGCTTGGCGTTTGGGGCTGATTTAAATGTAGTCGGGGTGTGTACGCTGCAAGCGCTGGCACAAGCATCCGGTTACGGTAAAGTGATCGCAGCACTGGATGCGCGCATGAGTGAAGTTTATCTCGCCGCCTATGAAAAACATGAAGGCGTATGGGTGACGGCGCTGGAGCCGTGCTTGTGTAAAGCAGAGGATGCGCCAGCGCTAGCAGGTTCGAACTGGTACGGGGTTAGCACTGGGTTCGCGGTGAATGAGAGTGCGCTGGCCTTACGCTATGCGGAACAGTTGAGCGGAGTTGATGCGCAGCTTGTGCCGCAAGCGAGTGCAGTTGTGCAGCTTGCCGCAGAGGAGTTCGCTCAGGGTAAGGGCGTGGATGCCGCGCTGGCCTTGCCGCTTTATTTGCGCGACAAAGTAGCTTTGAAGACGTGCGAGAGATGAGGGCTGTGCCGAGTGAGTTGGCGTGCGCTGAATGACTCTGACATTGCGCGATATGACTGTGCAAGACATTGATAGTGTGTTGCACATTGAGCAAGAAGTGCATACGCATCCTTGGACACGCGGAAACTTTAGTGATGCATTGGCAAGCGATTATCTGTGCAAAGTGGCCGAATTCGATCAGGTCGAGGTGGGTTACGCTGTGTTGATGCAGGGGGTGGATGACGCTGAGTTACTTGATATTGGCATTTCTTTGCCATTTCAACGCCGTGGCTTTGGTCGCATGCTACTGGATGTGATGTTAGGCTTGGCGCGTGAACTTGGTAAGCAAAGAGTGGTATTGGAAGTGCGAGCATCCAATACGGCAGCAATCGAGCTTTATCAAGTTTCAGGTTTTTCTGAAATTGGCTTGCGCCGCAATTACTATGCGAGTCAAACTGGCCGCGAAGATGCAATATTGATGGGATGTGAATTGTGAATATCAGGGATGAAGCAGTATTGCGGGAACTCAATCTTTATCCTTTGTGGGTGAGGAAAGACATGCCTGCGCCTGTAATTGAGCCTGAGGTGGAAGTGGCTTTAGTTGAAAGTCGTAGTGAGCTTGCCGAGGAGGTGGCTAGTGTTGCGACACTCGCGGCTGAAGCCGTGTTGGAAGCCGGCGTAGTTGAAGTGGCTAATTTCGCTGCGGAGTCGAGCGAAGTGGCGACTTCTGAAGCGCTTGCTCCAGTTGGCTTGCAAGACGAGAGGCCGATGCTTGGAGTTGATTGGACTAGCCTTAAACAACAAGTACATGACTGCACTGCTTGCGTTTTACGCGCTGGGTGTACGCAAACAGTATTCGGTGTAGGCGATGAAAATGCAGAATGGCTGTTTGTAGGTGAAGGCCCTGGCATGGAAGAGGACGAGCAAGGTGAGCCGTTTGTGGGGCCTGCCGGTAGGCTGTTGGACAATATGCTGGCGGCAATTAAGCTGAAGCGTGGTGAGAATGTATATATCGCTAACGTGATCAAGTGCTGTCCGGCCGCTAACCAGAAGCCTCATGTGGGTGAAATTGCCACTTGCTTGCCGTATTTGCAGCAGCAGATTGCTTTGCTAAAGCCAAAGCTAATCGTAGCGCTGGGCAAAACAGCGGCAACGGCATTGCTTGGCAGCGATGCGACGCTAGGTTCTTTGCGCGGCACGCTGCACGATTATCACGGTACACCGCTGATAGTGACTTATCACCCCGCGTATTTATTGCGCAGTCCGTCTGAGAAAGCTAAAGCTTGGCAAGATTTGTGTTTCGCCATGCAGCAAATGGCAGAATGAGGGATCGTGAATTATTTCTCTCATATAGCAGGCAATCAGCATGCTAATTCATCTAAGCAAGTAGTCAGAAAATGCGAAACGGGAGTGCCAAAACCAGAAAAATTTAAATTGGCATGTTTTTTTATCGCTATTCCCCTAAATAAAACAAAACAAATGCCGTTAGAGTAAAGTGCCGATGTGAAGTTTGGGAATATCGGCAGTGCACGCCTTTGTGTGGAAGTGAATAGCAATGGATGTGAGTGGCGTAAATGGACAGTCAGTCTGAGCAGTTTTCGGATTCTTGCCCGCTAATTTGGAGCGCATATTGAAATGCTAAATCTAATTAAATCAAGTATCGCCTTTAAAGTGCAGGTGTTCGTCCAATTGTTGTTGCTGGTCGTTAGCATCGCAACTGCAATTTCTTTCTATAACCTTGAACGTAGAGCGAACGAACGAGGGGCGGAGGGCAAGATAGAGGCGCTAGCCGATGGTGTTATCAACGGTGCGAATATGTTGATGCTGAATGGCATTATTAGCGATGTTGAACAGAGGCAATTGTTTATTAAAAAGATGGGTTCCGGTGATGGTATTAAATCGCTGAGGATCATTCGAAACAAGCTGGTATCTAAGCAATATGGACCGGGTTTACCAGAAGAGCAACCTACAGGAGAAGCAGAGCTGCGTGCTTTGGAAGATGGGAAGGTTTTCTTCGAGCAGCGTGGTGATATATTGCATGGGATAGTTCCGTACACCGAAAGCAAAAATTTTCGGGGTACAAATTGCCTAATGTGTCACGATGTCCCAGTGGGTTATCACAATGGTGCCTCTGTGGTCGATCTGGATATATCAGCTAATAATGCAGAATTGAAAAAACTGGCCTGGGTGTCGGTATTCGTGGTTGTCGGTTTTCAGTTGGTGCTTTGGCTGATGTTCCATTATATTTTGCATCGTTTTGTGTCGGGTCCTGCGGGACGAATGAAAAAGGCGATTAAGGAGATTAGTAATACAGGCGACTTTACTCGCCGTATCTCGGTGGATAGTGAAGATGAGATTGGGCAAACCGCGCGTTCTTTCAATGATCTGATGGGGAATTTGCAAACGGCATTTCGTAAAATGCAGGATGGTATTGAGAAAGTGGCAGACTCGTCACACTCTTTGTCTGCATCTTCGCAGCGTGTTGCAGAGGGGTCGGTAAATCAGAGTGCTGCAACGTCGGCAATGGCTGAAACGGTTGATCAAGTTACGCTCAGTATTGCGCAAGTTTCGGATGGGGCACAGGCGGCACTGAAAATTTCTCAGAGCTCAGGTGAATTGTCTGAAAAAGGAGGTGAAATCATTCTGCGAGCTGCTGAGGAAATGCGGAAAATTGCGGGCACAGTGCGACAGACTTCTGTTTCTATAGAGAATCTTGGTGAGCAATCAGCTCAGATTTCTTCTATTGTGAAAGTAATTAATGAAATTGCCGATCAGACTAACTTGCTGGCACTGAACGCGGCGATTGAAGCGGCTAGAGCGGGTGAGCAGGGACGTGGCTTTGCTGTGGTGGCGGACGAAGTGCGTAAGCTTGCAGAACGCACCAGTCAATCTACTCAAGAGGTCACACATATGATCGACACCATACAGCAGGCCTCTCGTGAGGCTGTGGCGGGTATGAACGACACTGTCGGCCAAGTTGACGAAGGTGTAGCGCTGGCGGAGCAAGCTGGAGATGCGATCAATCAGATTAAATCAGAATCTAGTCAAGTTCTCCGCACCGTGAGTGGTATTTCCATTGCTCTAGAGGGACAAACCCAGTCCAGCGACGAGATTTCGGCACATATCGAAAAGGTTGCTCAGCTGACGGGTGAAAATAGTAGTGCTGCTGGGCAAACAGCGGAGGCGGCGGGTCGCCTTGCGGAGTTGGCAGATGATATGCGAACTACTGTAAATAATTTCAAAATTTAGTTTCAGTAGGAATACACGCAGGCACATCGGTAGTAGTTGACCGTTGTGCCTGCATCTCTTTCAGCGCCGGTTCTAAGGCGTGGTCGTCAGTTCGTTTTTTAGGAATCCATTTGTAGTAACGCGCTTGCTGAAGCCTTTTAAGGAAAGGTAGCACACCATCACGTTTGATAACGGCAAAAAGCTCGCGGGACACGAAAGCATCGCAACAGAAAAGAAAGCATCTGTCTATTTCGCGCACCCTCACAGCTCGTGGGAGCAAGGGGTGGACGAGGACAGCAGCAGGCTGTTGCGGCAGTATTTGCCGAAGAAGATGGAGCTAGTAGATGAAGTACGGTGCGCAGTAGAAAAACTCAGCCACCGTCCACGCAAAGTGCTGGCTGGGCGGTCGCCGCATGAAGTATTATTCGGGGTGAAAATGCGCTACACCCAGCAAGCATTGGCTGTCGCACTTCGAGTTTGAAGCCCAGAAATTCAAATAAATTGAAGATGTGCGCTTAAACACTCAATGGTTGGCTTAGAAGTTCAGTGTTAGGTGCTGTTTATTAGGTGAAAATATGTGTGGCATCGCGGGTAACAGTTTTTTATAGGATAAACCCAGGCATCAAGTTCACATCCCAATTTGATACCTGACACAAGTGCTGTTGTTGCAGTAGAATGAGCGGCACGAGATTTAATACTAAGAGTAGGAGAGATACTATGGAAAGCAAAAAATATCGTTTAGTGACGCGTAGCGATTTTGATGGTTTGGTCTGTGCCGTATTGTTGAAACATTTGAATATGCTCAGCGAAATTAAATTCGTGCATCCTAAAGATATGCAGGACGGGAAGATCGAAATAGGTTCAGGCGATATTACTACTAATTTGCCCTATGTTGCCGGAGCGTATCTGGCCTTCGATCACCATTTGTCTGAAACTATTCGTAACACGGCAGAGCATAGCAACCATATCATAGATCCGAATGCTCCTTCTGCCGCACGCGTAGTGTATGACTACTATGGCGGTGCAAAAGTATTTCCGTCTGAGTGGAATGACATGATGGACGCGGTGGATAAGGCTGATGCTGCTCAGTTTTCCCGCGAAGAAATTCTTGATCCAAGCGGCTGGGTGTTACTCAATTATTTGATGGATTCACGCACCGGCCTAGGTCGCTTCCGCGAATTCCGCATTTCGAACTATGATTTGATGATGGATTTGATCGATTATTGCAGAAATCACAATATTGATGAAATTATGCAGTTGGCTGACGTCAAAGAACGTGCGGAATTGTACTTTAGCCATGCCGACAAGTTTGAGGAGCAAATTGAGCGTTGCGCTACGGTATCAGGTAATTTGCTGGTGTTAGATTTGCGTAAGGAAGAAACCATCTATGCGGGTAACCGCTTCATGATTTATGCCTTGTATCCCGCGACTAATATCTCGATTCACGTGTTGTGGGGTGTGAAACAACAAAATACAGTTTTTGCAACCGGGAAATCTATTTTGAACCGAAGTTCTACAACGAATATTGGCGAGCTGATGCTGCAATATGGGGGTGGCGGACACCAAAATGCCGGAACTTGCCAAGTCGAAAATGATAAGGCAGAAGAGATACTGAAAGTGTTGGTCGCTACGATCAATGCTGATGGCTGAGATGTGATAAAGGCCAGATGTTAGCCAACAAAAACGCCCCTGTTTTATTAGGGGCGTTTTTTATGCTCTTTGCACTGGCCGGACTGTAAAACTTAACGCTTCATCTGTGATCAGCGCTGATTCTGTCTTCGGCGTTCCGATTGATTTCAATTCGTTTTCCAGAAATATTGATATGCCCATCATCTGCCATATTTCTCAAAATTCTTGAAACCATTTCTCGCGATACCCCAACAACATTTGCTATGTGCTGTTGTGTGGGTTTTTTCTCTACTAGTAATAGACCATTCTGCTCTTTTGCTAGTGAGAGCAACATATTCATGACACGTGTATATGCCCCCGAAAAGACCAGACTGGATATTTTTTTGTTAGCCTCGCGTAGATTGGTGATAAGTCCCAACATAATCTGCTCAGAAATGATGGGATTGGAGCGCATGCATTTCCTAAAATCTTTTTGACTAATTACTGTCAGCTCTGCATCTTCCGTGACCATTACTGTGGCAGAGCGTTGTTTTTTATCAATTAAGGACATTTCACCAAAATACTCTCCGCTTGCAAGCTCTCGAAGAACAATCTCTCTGCCATGTTCATCACTTAGGATGATTTTCACCTTCCCTGAGTGAATAAAATAAGCACTATCGGAATAGTCACCCTCGTCGATAATGATCTTGTTTTTTTTATAGCCCCCCCGTTTCCCGCTTAGGATAAGGGCATTTAATTCGTCTTCTTTTAGTAAGCCTAGAAGGTACTGCGGGCTGTTAATCATGATTATATTTGCTTGAATGCGTGAATGATTATTTTTTGGTGTGGAAATATATATTTCCCTGTAGGGGCGTATTGCCTCGTCAATTGAATGGTAACTTCTTAGCGCTTATTTTGCACATTTTTTGCAGGAGTCTGTATCGGTAATTGTCAAGCTAGTTGCCGCCTAACTGCTTGCGATTATGCTGCCATTTTCAGCTCTACATATTCCTCTTTTAATCCATCTTTTTCGACGAGGTGTTGATCTGGATTCAAGTGAACAACACGGACGGGTTGCCAGTTTCGAGTGGCGCCGCTCCAGCGCTCTGGATGTCTTTTCTTTGCCCCTGCAACGATTGTAGTGGTCAAGTAATTTCGCACACCTCGATAGGTTGCTTTACTGCGAACTGCTTTTCGTAAACTAATGGAGCTAAGTTTCCCAAGGCGGAGTGCCTTCGTGTGCAGTTATAGAATGCCACGATGTAATCCGTCACGTCTTTACTTGCCTCCATTTGGTTTGCATATTCCCGTTGCCACACCCGCTCCATCTTCAAGTTCAAGAAGAAGCGTTCCATCACTGCATTATCCCAACAATTACCTTTGCGACTCATGCTGCAAATGATGCCATGTTGTTTCAGCAAGGCTTGGTATTCGTGGCTGGCGTATTGGCTCCCCCTATCCGAATGCAATATCAGCCCAGCTGTCGGTTGCCGCTGTCCAATCGCCATCTGCAACGCCTGGCAGACTAAGCCCACTGGCATCGTGGGACTCATCACCCAACCAATGATCTTGCGTGAGTACAAGTCCATCACTGCTGCTAAATACAACCAACCTGTTTTGGTGCGAATGTAGGTAATATCTGAAGTCCAAGCCTGATTCGACTGCGGGGGATTGAACTGACGGTTGAGTAAGTTCTCCGCCACCGGCAGATCGTGCTTGCTGTCGGTCGTATTCACGAACTGCTTCTTCCATACTGGCTTTAAACCCGCTTCTCGCATTAAACGACGCACTTTGTAACGCCCAATATTAATACGCTGCTCCTTTAGTTCGTCAACAATACGACGACTGCCATAGCAGCGTTGATTTGCTACAAAAGCGGCGTTGACCTGCACGCGGGCGATGCAAATGGCGGGTTTCTCGGCGCGGCGCTTGGCGGCGTAATAACCCGAGCGGCTGACTTGTAATACTCGACATGCTTGGCTGACGACCTTCTGTTGTCCTTGATTGATTAGCTTGTAAATCATCTCAGTTCGCGGGCAAAGAAGGTCGATGCTTTTTTTAATAGTTCATTGTCAGAGCGCAGTTGGCGGTTTTCTATCTCCAGTTGACGGATGCGTTGCTGCTCGGCAGTAATAGGCTTCCCGATGCCAGCGTTACCTAGTTGCTCAGCGCGGTATTGTTCAACCCAGCGACGCACTGCTGTGCGACCTATGTTCATGTCGTTAACCACCTGCGATACGCTCAATCCTTGATCGACTACCATACGGGCGATTTCTAACTTAAATGCGGCTTCGTAATGCTTGTAGGACTGGGGCATTGGTGATTCCTCTCTAGGTGAATTGTAATCCTATTGAGGTGTGCGTTTTTATTAGACCACTACATGGGGCTTCTCCTGTCCTGGAAATTGACCCAAAATTGAAAAACAAGACAATGAAAGCGACAATTAGAATGAATAATAAGATGGTACCTGTTTTCATATATGCCTTCTTTAAGAGACTAACGTTCCGGTTCAGAGGCGGACCGCGAAGCGGACAGTCCGGTGCAACCGGTTGTTATGTGCTCCTTTGGAGTGCTTTCTTCCACTCTCTAGCTTCTCGTCTTGCTTGCGAGCGCCGAGGGCATCAGGCAGCCAACAATCGCAGGGACCTCGTGAATGAGTTTGTCGTCCTCAAGAGCTGTCACCATAAAAAGGGCAAAGTCTACGCGGCGCGTGAGGTTGCTCTCGAGGATCGGGTCGCCCACATGTCGACTCCACAACGGTAGGCCTTGGCTTTCCCCCTCTTCTAGGTCGCTCCCACGTACGACTGTCCACTTCGTGTCACTGGCAAATATCCGCCTGCATGCCCCTATCTGGTCGTCTAATTCCACCAGACGAAAAAATCGTGCGAACCGGCCAACGATCTTCACTAACGCCTTCAGTTTCCACGAGTAGACGTCCTTGCCGTCACGGCTAATGTGCCAGCCGCATGAGAATACGAGGCGTGCGGCTGGCTCGGCATAGTCCATTACCGCCTGAGCCGTTCCTGACGAATACTGCTGGATGCCCCAGGGAGCCAACACGGTAAGTACTCCATTGCACCCTGCGACCGCTTTTTTGATTACGGAACGGTCATTCGTTGCTCCGGGAATGATGGTGATAAGGCCTTTGAACTTATCGAGTTTGCCTACGCTACGCTCCCGACAAACGCCAACCACCTCGTAGCCCCGATCAAGCGCATGCTGCACCATGTACTGCCCAAGTTTCCCAGATGCACCTACAACGCAAACCTTCTTCATATTCCTTCCCTATTGGCAGTAGCACATAACAGCTAGTAGACAGCCCCATAGATCTGTCTACAAAAATAGTATGGAAAGCCTGTTTTTGTAAGCAATTGATTCACTAAAGCTCCCCGTTTTTATTGTTCCGCATATGCATAATAGTACAGACCGAAGTAGTTTGTATAATACTGGACATTTTAATCACCACCTAAGGACTAAGCTGTAGTGGTCTAATAAAAACGCACACCTCAATAGGATTACAATTCACCTAGAGAGGAATCACCAATGACCCAGCCCTACAAGCATTACGAAGCCGCATTTAAGTTAGAAATCGCCCGTATGGTAGTCGATCAAGGATTGAGCGTATCGCAGGTGGTTAACGACATGAACATAGGTCGCACAGCAGTGCGCCGCTGGGTTGAACAATACCGCGCTGAGCAACTAGGTAACACGGGTATCGGCAAGCCTATTACTGCCGAGCAGCAACGCATCCGTCAACTGGAGATAGAAAACCGCCAACTGCGCTCTGACAATGAACTATTAAAAAAAGCATCGGCCTTCTTTGCCCGCGAACTGAGATGATTTACAGCGTAATCAATCAAGGACAACAGAAGGCCGTCAGCCAAGCATGTCGGGTGTTACAAGTCAGCCGCTCGGGTTATTACACCGCCAAGCGCCGTGCCGAGAAACCCGCCATTTGCATCGCCCGCGTGCAGGTCAACGCCGCTTTTGTAGCAAATCAACGCTGCTATGGCAGTCGTCGTATTGTTGACGAACTAAAGGAGCAGCGTATTAATATTGGGCGTTACAAAGTGCGTCGTTTAATGCGAGAAGCGGGTTTAAAGCCAGTATGGAAGAAGCAGTTCGTGAATACGACCGACAGCAAGCACGATCTGCCGGTGGCGGAGAACTTACTCAACCGTCAGTTCAATCCCCCGCAGTCGAATCAGGCTTGGACTTCAGATATTACCTACATTCGCACCAAAACAGGTTGGTTGTATTTAGCAGCAGTGATGGACTTGTACTCACGCAAGATCATTGGTTGGGTGATGAGTCCCACGATGCCAGTGGGCTTAGTCTGCCAGGCGTTGCAGATGGCGATTGGACAGCGGCAACCGACGGCTGGACTGATATTGCATTCGGATAGGGGGAGTCAGTACGCCAGCCACGAATACCAGGCCTTGCTGAAGCAACATGGCATCATTTGCAGCATGAGCCGCAAAGGTAATTGTTGGGATAATGCAGTGATGGAACGCTTCTTCTTGAACTTGAAGATGGAGCGGGTGTGGCAACGGGAATATGCAAACCAAATGGAGGCCAGTAAAGACGTGACGGATTACATCGTGGCATTCTATAACTGCACACGAAGGCACTCCGCCTTGGGAAACTTAGCACCAATAGTTTATGAAAAGCAGTTTGCAGTAAAGCAACCTATCGAGGTGTGCGAAATTACTTGACCACTACACAACATCAGTTATTGGAGGATGGGTTGGCTCTGCTATGAGTAACACAGGTTCTGATGGTAGGCACCAGTCGATGCCATTAAATTCTAGCAACGCAATCAGGCGAGCATTTTCAGCTTTCAGGACTGCAATTGCATCAGGTTCGCGCAATTAGATTCTCTTAATTCACCCAGTCAAACAGGTGACAACTCAATGCGCAGTTTTTTTCCAAGTACAGAGGCGGCACTTGAAAGAGTGGTGAGAGTCAGGCTAGTGTCAGAGGTGTCAAGCAATCTGTTTAGCGCTGCGCGACTGGTGTGCATCTTCTTTGCCATTAATGTCTTGCTAAGATTTTGAGCTTTCATTTCTTGGTCGATTTGCCACGCAATCACACGCTTAACCGCTACTGCTGTTGCTTCGTTTAGCATGGCTTCTTCTGTCAGAAAATCATCAAAACTACTGCCGATATTTTTTGCCTTCATTATTCACTCCTCATTTTGTTTTTTGCCAATTTCAAATCTGGCTGTGGTGTTGCCTGAGACTTCTTGATAAAACCGTGCAACAAAACGATCTTGCCACTTGATACCGTAAACAGCACCCGCGCAATACGACCATCCAAATGAACACGAACCTCCCATAGATCTTTTTCCATTTTACGAACAAGCGGCATGCCTAGAGGCCAGCCAAGCTGTACCGTCTTAATGTCTTCACCTATCGCTTTTCGATCAATAGCAGATAACTCTCGCAACCAATTACGTACAGGCTCAGTTCCTGCATCGGTTCTAAAGAATCTGACTTCAAGGATTGGAGAGCTCATTTGCAAATCGTATCAATATTGATACATCAAGGCAATCTAATTATTAGCTTTCGCGGCTGGCAATTTGCAATGTTGGCTGATCACTCCGCCATGTGTTCGTACCGGACGCAGATTCAATTCCCGTGCAGTTTCAACGCAACAAATAAAAACGACACCGCGAGGGTGTCATTTTTATTTGTTGGTGGAGGCGGCGGGAATTGGCCTTGCAGGCCGCGCACCAGAAAATATTTTATTGCGCAGGACGTTTCTCTTTGCGGACTGGATTGGCGGCATTTTGCAGGTAGCGCATCATGTGCCGGTCGCCCTTGGTGGCGTGCGAGGAGAACCAATCTAGCAAGAGCAGTTCGATGCGGAAAGAGAGGTAGCGCGGGTCGTCATTGCCGGCGCTGATTTTTTGTTCTAATTCTTGAAAGTGTTTGATGAAATTTTGGTGTTCTTGTTTGTGGCTTTCCGCGAATGGGTATTTGCATTGTTCCATTAGCTCATCTTCGACGGGGAAGAGGTTTTGCGTGTACTCGTTCAGGAAGGCGAAGATGCTGCCAAAGTCGGCGCTGTCTTGTTTTATCTGTGTCGTGAAGATGTTGATTTGCGAGACAAATTCACGGTGAGCTGTGTCGATTTGTGTTTGCCCGATGAGTAGCTCATCTTTCCAAATTAGGCCGATGTCTAGTTCGCCAGTACTCCAGTGTTGTCCGGTGGCTTGATATTCGTAACAGCGCTCAAGATACATGAGGGCGGGGATGTCATTGGGCGCGATTTCTACACATTTTTTGAGTAACTCAATGGCGCGTGGCACTTCTTTTAAATGGTAGAAGGCAATGGCTTCGTCGAACAGTGGTTGGCAGGCAAGTTTGCTGCTGCGTAGTTCTGTGGGGTCGTTATCGAATACTTCGTAGATCGACAAAGGTTGAGACTTGCCTTTGACGCGGATGCGATCTAGGAAACGGATGTGGTATTTGTCTGGGGAGGCGAGTTCGTAAAGTACATTCTGGCTGATGATGAGTGGCGAATGATAGGTTTTAGTCGCTTCTTGTAAGCGTGCGGTCAGGTTGACGGCATCGCCGATTACCGTGCTGTCCATGCGGTTGATTCCGCCTACTGTGCCTATCATTACCATGCCGGTGTTGAGTCCGATACCAATTTGTATGGGAGTGTAGCCTGCGCGTATACGTCCGGCGTTGTAGTAGTTGAGTCGTTCCAGCATGGCGATGGCGCCACTGACGGCATCGTCGGCATCGTGTGCAAATAGTGCCAGAATGGCATCGCCGATGAATTTGTCGATAATGCCCCGGTGTTTTCCGATCACGGGTTCCATCTGGCTCAGGTAGGAGTTGATGAACTCGAAGTTTTCTGCTGGGGTCATTGATTCGGATAAGGGCGTGAAGTCGCGAATATCCGAAAACATAATCGTCATTTTACGTTCAACCTGATCACCGAGTTTGACATCGACAATGCTTTTGACATCAAGCAGAGTGAGTAGTTGGTGAGGCACCAAGCGGCTATATGCAGTTTCGGTTTCTTGTAGTAGTTTTAGAGCTTGCTGATGGGCAAGGATGACTTTGTGAAGTATTTCTTGCAGCCCTTCTGGTGTGGGCGCGGCAGGGGCTTGCTGATTCCCTGTTGCTTGCTTCTCATCATTCATGCGCCCACTCCAGAAATATTAGTGTTCTTTAATCTATATGCGAATGATACCGCTGATTAGACTTTTGTGTAATGTAGCAATTCTAACGGGTTTTGAATACGAGCTGCAGCATGCCATGTTTCGAGCTCGGCTTGTGGGGAAATATAACCATATAAAGCAATGATGGTGTGCATTTTTGCGGCATTGCCCGCATCCATGTCGCGCTTGTCATCGCCTAGGTATAGGCAATGTTCAGGCGCGACATTTAATTGCTTTGCAGCATGAAGCATAGGCATGGGGTGTGGTTTGGCCTGACTACAGGTATCTCCGCTCACCATGCAGGCGGCGCGTTCGGCATAGCCTAGTGCTTGCATGAGTGGTAGGGTGAATCGATGCGGTTTATTGGTTACGATGCCCCATGGTATGTCGAGTTTTTCAAGTTCGTCGAGTAGCTCTTTCATTCCCGCGAATAGTGTGCTGCGTTCGCAGATGTGCGCGGTGTAGTAGGCTAGAAACTCATCACGTATCCCATTGAATTCGGGATCATCGGGGGTGATGTTGAAGCCGAGATTTAGCATTCCGGCTGAGCCGTGTGAGGCTTGCAGACGGCTGGCTTCTAAGGGCAGGGCAGGGCGACCATGTAAGGCTAGTACATGATTGAGTGCCGCGCCAAGGTCTGGGGCGGTGTCAGCGAAAGTGCCATCTAGGTCAAAAAGGAAGGCTTTAATCACGACGGCATGCGAATAGATAGTTGACGTCGGTGTCTTTGCCCAATGAGTAGGTTTTGAGTAAGGGTTCGTAACTCATGCCGCTAATGTCTTCAACGTTAAGCTCTGCATTGCGACAGAACTGCGCTAATTCGGAAGGTTTAATGAATTTGGCGTAATCATGCGTGCCGCGTGGCAGCATTTTGAGCAGGTATTCTGCGCCGATGACGGCGAGTAGATAAGATTTTGTATTGCGATTGAGCGTGGAAAAGAAAATATATCCACCGGGTTTGACCAGTTTGGCGCAGGCGCGCACGATGCTTTGCGGGTCGGGAACGTGTTCTAGCATCTCCATGCAGGTGACGACATCGAACGATGCAGGGTGCTCTTCAGCGAGGGCTTCTACGGCAATGTGGCGGTATTCCACTTGCTTGCCGCTTTCCAGTAAATGCAGCTTGGCGACTTGCAGTGGTTTTTCTCCTAAGTCGATGCCAGTGACCTGCGCGCCTAAGCCTGCCATGCTTTCAGACAGGATGCCGCCTCCGCAACCTACGTCTAGCACGGTCTTTCCGGCAAGCGGGACGATGCGGTTGATGTAGTCCAAGCGTAGTGGATTTATCTCGTGTAAGGGACGGAATTCACTGCTGGCATCCCACCAGCGGTGAGCAAGTTGGCTGAATTTTTCGATTTCTATCGGATCTGCGTTGGACATTCGGCACTCTATGCAAAGGTAAACAGGGGTGGAATGTAGCAAAACTGGCCTCTGGCGGCTAGCCAATTTTGCTTTGGCTCGAAATCGTCTGGCGTGATAAACTCGCGAACTGATTTTTAAGCATTTTTAGGAAGCCGCCACAGATGGATCAATTCGCAAAAGAAACACTGCCCGTTAGTCTCGAAGAAGAAATGCGTAAGTCTTACCTCGAATACGCCATGAGCGTGATCGTTGGTCGAGCTTTGCCCGATGCGCGAGATGGTTTGAAACCAGTGCACCGGCGCGTGTTATTCGCTATGCACGAACTGTCCAATGATTGGAATCGAGCTTACAAGAAATCGGCGCGTATCGTCGGTGACGTAATCGGTAAGTACCATCCTCACGGTGACACGGCGGTGTATGACACCATCGTTCGTATGGCGCAGAATTTTTCCTTGCGCTATCCGCTGGTAGATGGTCAGGGTAACTTTGGTTCGGTAGACGGAGATAACGCGGCGGCGATGCGTTATACCGAAATCCGTATGTCGCGTATCGCGCACGAGTTGTTAGCTGACTTGGATAAAGAGACCGTGAACTTCGGGCCAAACTACGACGGTTCCGAGCACGAGCCGCTGGTGTTCCCGGCACGCTTCCCTAATTTGTTGGTGAATGGTTCTTCCGGTATTGCCGTAGGTATGGCGACCAATATCCCGCCGCACAACTTGTCGGAAGTGCTTGATGCTTGTTTTGCATTGCTGAAAAACCCAGACATTGATATTGAAGAGTTGATCGACATCGTTCCTGCGCCGGACTTCCCGACGGCTGGTTTTATTTACGGCTTGGTGGGAGTTAAAGAGGGTTATCGCACCGGACGTGGTCGTGTAGTGATGCGCGGACGTACTCACTTTGAAGATATTGATAAGACTGGCACACGTCAGGCTATCATTATTGACGAGCTGCCGTATCAGGTGAACAAGGCTAACTTGCTTATCAAGGTTGGCGAGTTGGTGCGTGAGAAAAAGATCGAAGGCATTACCGAGATTCGCGATGAGTCGGACAAGTCCGGTATGCGTGCGGTGATCGAGTTGCGTCGCGGCGAGATGCCGGAAGTCGTGCTTAATCATTTGTATAAGCAAACGCAGTTGCAGGATAGCTTCGGTATGAATATGGTGGCTTTGCTGGATGGTCAGCCAAAACTGCTCAATCTGAAACAGTTCTTAGATGCCTTCTTGCGTCATCGCCGTGAAGTGGTTACACGTCGTACGATTTTTGAATTGCGTAAAGCGCGCGAGCGCGGTCATGTTCTGGAAGGTCTGGCCGTTGCGCTATCTAATGTGGACGAGATCATCGCACTCATTAAAGCTGCTGCGAGTCCGTCGGTGGCGAAGCAGGCTTTAATGGCTCAGACTTGGCGCTCTGAGCTAGTGGAGGGGATGTTGAGCCGGGTGAGCGATGCATCGCGCCCAGAAACGCTGTCTCCCGAGTTCGGTATGTTGGGTAGTGGTAATGACCGTACCTACAAGCTTTCAGATGTGCAAGCGCAGGCAATTTTGGAATTGCGTCTGCAGCGTTTGACCGGCTTGGAGCAAGATAAGATTGTTGGTGAATATCGCGATGTGATGGATAAGATTAATGATTTGCTCGACATCCTGGCTAAGCCGGAGCGTGTGACTCAGATTATTCATGACGAATTGGTAGCGATTAAGTCGCAATATGGCGATAAGCGCCGCAGTGAGATCATTGTTCATACGCAAGACATGAGCATGGAAGACTTCGTGACACCGGAAGATGTTGTAGTGACGTTGTCGCACGGCGGCTATATGAAGGCGCAGAAGTTGGAAGAATATGCTGCGCAAAAGCGCGGCGGACGCGGCAAGCAGGCGGCTTCAACGAAAGAAGATGACTTCGTCGATAACTTATTTATCGCCAATACCCATGACTATATCTTGTGCTTCTCCAGTCGCGGTCGCGTGTACTGGCTCAAGGTGTACGACGTGCCGCAGGGTACGCGTATAAGTCGCGGCAAACCTATCGTGAATCTTTTGCCGTTGGAAGATGGCGAGAAGATCAACGCTATTTTGCCAGTGAAAGAGTTCCCAGACGATAAGTTTGTATTCTTTGCGACGACCGATGGTACGGTGAAGAAGACACCTTTGTCTGACTTCTCCAACCCGCGCAAGGCCGGCATTATTGCTATCAATTTGGATGAGGGCGACTTCCTCATCGGCGTGGCAATTACTGACGGCACGCATGATGTGATGTTGTTCTCTGATGGCGGCAAGGCTGTGCGCTTTGACGAGAATGATGTGCGTTCAATGGGTCGTGTATCGCGTGGTGTGCGCGGTATGAGACTGACTAAGGGTGGCAAAGTGATTGCGCTGTTGGTGGCTGAAGACGAAGAGCAAAGCGTATTAACCGCAACCGAGAATGGTTTCGGCAAACGCACTCCGATTGTTGAATACACCCGTCACGGTCGTGGCACACAAGGCATTATGGCGATTCAGACTTCCGAGCGTAACGGCAAGGTAGTAGCTGCAACACTGGTGAAAGTCGAAGACGAAATCATGCTAATTGGTACTAACGGCGTATTGATTCGCACCCGCATCAGCGAAGTGCGCGAGATGAGTCGTGCTACTCAGGGCGTGACACTAATTAATCTGGAAAAAGGCGAAAAGCTGGCCGGATTGAGTCGTATCGCCGAGACGGAAGATGATGGCTTGGAAGATGGTGATGACGCAGAAGTGAATGATGCAGACGTGAATGAAGCAGAAGCAAGCGACGCAGAAACTAATGTCGTTGACGATAACGAGCTTGGGCAGGAAGAGTAAGGAGAAGGGCTAAGAGAGAAGGTTCAGCCTTTACTGTTTTCCCTTCACAAGGACGCTATATGACTATTTATAATTTCAGCGCTGGCCCGGCTGTTTTGCCGCATGAAGTGTTGGAGCAAGCACGTGCAGAGTTGCTTGATTGGCACGGCACGGGTATGTCGGTGATGGAAATGTCGCATCGCGGCAAGGAGTTTATGAGTATCGCGGCTCAGGCTGAAGCTGATCTACGCGAGCTGATGGGCATCCCGAAAAACTACAAGGTGTTGTTCCTGCAGGGCGGAGCGAGCTTGCAGTTCTCTATGATTCCGCTGAATCTGTTGCGCGGAAAATCGTCTGCTGACTATGTGAATACAGGTGCATGGTCGAAGAAGGCTATTAAAGAGGCGAGCAAATTCTGCCAAGTGAACGAAGTCGCGAGTGGTGCGGATCAGGGCTTTAGTTATGTGCCAGCGTTTGATACATGGCAGTGCAACAAGGACGCAGCTTACCTGCATTATGTAGTCAACGAGACTATCGGCGGCGTGGAATTCGACTGGGTGCCGGATGTTGGCGAAGTGCCTCTAGTGGCTGATATGTCTTCTAATATTTTGTCGCGCCCATGTGATGTTTCCAAGTTTGGATTGATTTATGCGGGTGCGCAGAAAAACATCGGCCCAGCTGGTTTGACCTTGGTGATTGTGCGTGAAGATTTAATCGGTCACGCACCTGTTGGCACTGCGAGTATGTTGGATTACAAAATTCATGCCGATCATGATTCAATGTACAACACCCCGCCAACTTACGGTATGTATATGGCGGGTCTAGTATTTCAATGGTTGAAGCGTAACGGCGGTGTGGCGCAAATGGAGCAGGTGAATATCGCGAAGTCTAATTTGCTGTATGACGCTATTGATAGCAGCAATGGTTTTTATCATTGTCCGGTGAATAAGCAGGATCGTTCACGTATGAATGTGCCTTTCTCCACCAAGGATGCGGCACTGGATGCTGAGTTTATAAAGCAAGCGGATGCGCGCGGCATGTTGCAACTTAAAGGTCATAAGCTTGCAGGTGGTATGCGTGCCTCTATTTATAACGCCATGCCGCTTGCCGGAGTGCAAGCACTGTCTGGTTTTATGGGTGAATTCGCTAAGAGCAAAGGTTAATGAGTTATGCCTGATAGATTAAATAAATATCGCGATCAGATAGACCGCATCGACGATGAGTTGCTGTGTATGTTCAATGAGCGCGCTAAGCTGGCGCAATTGATTGGTCACGCCAAAGGTACTGCCGTGGTACTGCGCCCCGAGCGTGAGGCGCAGGTGTTACGGCGTTTGGTGGAAGCGAATCAAGGGCCACTGCCAGCTAAGGGCGTGAAGCAATTGTTTACCGAGATTATGTCTCAGTCGCGCGCGCTTGAGGAGCCACTGCGTGTGGCATACCTTGGGCCGCATGGCACGTTCACTGAGGCGGCTGCGTTTCAACGTTTTGGTCAAGCAATCGAAGGTCTGCCAGCCGAATCTATCGACAGCGTGTTTTCCGCAGTGGAAAGTGATGCGGCAAACTATGGCATGGTGCCGGTGGAAAATTCCACCGAGGGAGCCGTGGGGCGTACGCTTGACTTGTTACTGAGTAGCAATCTTAAGATTTGCGGCGAAGTTTTGTTGCAAGTACATCAATGTGTGTTGTCGAACGAGAATGATTTGTCGCTGATACGCAAAGTGTATTCGCATCCGCAGTCGTTCGGACAGTGCCAAAATTGGTTGATTGCGCATCTGCCACATGCTGAACGCGTTACGGCATCTAGCAATGCAGACGCAGCGCGGCTGGCGGCAGAAGATTCGTTTGCGGCAGCGATAGCAGGCGAGCAGGCAGGCGAGCATTTTAAATTGAAAGTGCTAGCAGCAAATGTCGAGGATGATCCGCGAAATACCACTCGCTTTTTGGTGATGGGGAAGCAAGATGTTGCGCCTTCGGGGCATGATAGGACTTCACTAGTTATATCGGCGCAGAATCGCCCCGGAGCGGTACACGATTTATTAGTGCCCTTGGCGGAAAATGGCGTTTCCATGACTAAGCTGGAATCGCGCCCATCCCGTGCCGGTCTTTGGGAATATGTATTTTATTTGGATATTGAAGGGCATCAAGCCGATGCCAAAGTCGCTGCTGCATTAACGCAACTTAGGCAGATTTCGTCTTTCGTTAAGGTGCTGGGTTCTTATCCGGTCGCCGTTTAGTATAAGCAACTCTATCCACAGATTACGCAGATTTTCCAGGTTGGCTGATGATAGGAATGTCACTTAAAAAGTGAATGGCCTTTGCAAGGAAGAAGGCTTTTTAATCTGTGTAAATCTGCGTAATCTGCGGATAAAAGTTTTTGATTAAGCAAGGTAATAAATGAATTATTGTGATTTAGCACCACCCTATATTCGCGCTATTGCGCCTTATCAGCCGGGTAAGCCGATTGCTGAATTGGAGCGCGAGTTGGGCATTACGGGCATCGTCAAATTAGCTTCTAATGAGAATCCATTGGGGGCGAGTTCGGCCGCTATTGCTGCGATGCAAGAGGCGATCAAGACTATTGCAACATACCCCGACGGTAATGGTTTTGATTTGAAAGATGCGCTGGTAAAACGTTATGCCGTAAAGCATGAAAATGTAACTTTGGGCAATGGTAGTAATGATTTGCTGGAGTTGGTGGCGCGTGCATTTTTGCAGCCTGGTGATAAGGTGGTGTATTCGGCACATGCTTTTGCGGTGTACGCATTGGCGACGCAGGCAGTCGGAGCGAGCGGGGTTAGCGTAACAGCTACGAAGGCTTACGGTCATGATTTGCCCGCAATGCTCAAGGCTTCCGCCAGCAAAAAAGTAAAGATGGTATTTATCGCTAATCCGAATAATCCAACAGGTACGTTTTTGAGCGCGGATGAGTTATTGGTGTTTATGCGCGCTGTAGCGCCGGAAATTTTAGTGGTGTTGGACGAGGCTTATAACGAATATCTGCCGGAAGACAAACGCTACGATTCAGTTGCTTGGTTGCAGGAGTTTCCTAATCTTATTATTTCGCGCACTTTTTCTAAGGCCTATGGTTTGGCGGGATTGCGTGTGGGATATGCCTTAGCGCATGAGCAAGTGACTGATATGATGAATCGGGTGCGTCAGCCCTTTAATGTTAACAGTGTGGCGCAGGCGGCGGCAGTGGCTGCGTTGCGTGATGTGTCTTTTGTGAAGCAGACCTTTGAGTTGAATCAGCGCGGCATGACACAGATCACTAATGGTTTGTTTAAGCTGGGGCTGGAACACATCCCCTCGTATGGCAACTTTATTGCGTTCCGCGTCAGTAATGCTGCTGCGGTGTATAGACGTATGTTGGAACTGGGTGTAATCGTGCGTGAGATTGATAGTTATGATATGCCAGACTGGTTGCGCGTAAGTATTGGTCTGGAAAGTGAAAATTCGAAATTTTTATCGGCGCTTGGAAAAGCAATTAACCAGCAGATTCTTGGAGAAAGTAAATGATTATTGTAATGGGTAGAGAAGTAACCGACGGGCAAGTAGGAACTGTAGTTAACAAACTGGAATCTGCTGGCTTAAAGGCTAATATTTCGCGCGGAATTGAGCGCACTGTAATCGGCGCTATCGGAGATGAAAGCAGGCTAGATGCGGATATGTTTACATCGCTGCCAGGTGTTGAATCGGCGATGCATATCGCCAAGCAATATAAGATTGTGTCGCGTGAGTCGCATAAAGAAAATACCATCGTCGATATTGCTGGCCTCAAGCTGGGCGGAAATCAGATTCAAATTATCGCTGGGCCATGCTCGGTAGAGACACAGGAACAAATGGACTTGGCGGCGCAATTTACGCATGAAGCGGGTTGTCGTTTGATGCGTGGTGGCGCATTCAAGCCGCGCACGAGTCCTTATGCGTTTCAAGGCAAAGGTGTGGAGGGCTTGGATATGTTCCGCAAAGCCGCCAGCCGTTACAAGCTGCCAATCGTTACCGAGTTGATGGACGTGCGTCAAATCGACGCATTCCTTGAATACGATGTGGATGTGATCCAAATCGGCACTCGTAATATGCAGAACTTTGACTTGCTTAAAGAAGTCGGTCGCCTCAATAAGCCAGTTATTCTCAAGCGCGGAATGTCTGCCACTATCTCCGAGTGGTTGATGTCGGCGGAATACATTGCTGCGGGCGGTAATCACAATATTATTTTCTGTGAGCGCGGTATCCGTACTTTTGAAACAGCTTATCGCAACGTGTTGGACGTGACCGCGATTCCTATGCTGAAAAAAGAAACCCACTTGCCAGTGATCGTTGATCCCTCACATGCAGGCGGAAAAGCATGGATGGTTGCAGCTTTGTCACAAGCCGCTATTGCCGCTGGTGCGGATGGTCTGCTGGTTGAGATGCACCCTAGTCCATGTGATGCGTGGTGCGATGCCGATCAAGCTTTGACTCCTGAGGAGTTAAAGAAACTTATGGTGACAATGGGCGCGATTGCCGGAGCGGTTGGACGCACGCTGTAATGGCTGAGTACGATCACATCATTGAGGTTAAAGAACTAAACCCGCCATCATGAGGGCAATGTTGTGACCCAGCCACTTTTTAATAAAATTGTCATCTTCGGTGCCGGGCTAATCGGCGGCTCGTTTGCTCTAGCTTTGCGCAAGGCCAATGAAGTTAATGAAGTGGTGGGCTTTGGGCGCAGGATGACGACGCTGGAGCAAGCCAAGCAACTTGGCGTGATTGACCGCATAGGCACTGATCTCGCAGAGCTTGGCGATGCTGATATCGTGTTGCTGGCAACGCCTGTCGGGCAAATGCCGGAACTCATGGCACGTATCGCGCCGCATCTGGGTGAGCATACTTTGCTGACCGATGGCGGCAGTACTAAGAGTGACGTGGTCGCTGCGGCGCGCACCAATTTGGGCGATAAGATCTCACAATTTATTCCCGCTCATCCGATTGCTGGTGCTGAGAAGACCGGCCCTGAGGCGGCTCTCGCTGAGTTATATAAAGACAAGAAGGTCGTGCTGACACCTTTGGTGGAAAACAGCGCAGCATCGCTAGCACGTATCCGCCAAGCATGGGAATTATGCGGTGCAGTGGTGAGTGAACTGAGCCCGCAGCAGCATGACGAGGTATTCGCCGCTGTGAGCCATTTGCCGCATCTACTTTCCTTCGCTTTAGTGAATGACTTGGCGCACCGCGACAACCGAGATTTATTACTTTCCTTTGCTGCCAGTGGCTTCCGCGACTTCACCCGCATTGCCGCTAGCTCTCCAGAAATGTGGCGCGATATCAGCCTCGCCAACCGCGATGCCTTGATGTGCGAAGTGAAGCAATTTACCAATGAACTGAATGTTATGTATCAAGCCTTGGAAAATAATGACGCAGCCAAGCTGGAAGAGATCTTTAGAATGTCTAGCGAGCTGAGGGGGAGTTGGAAGCAACAGTAAATATTTATGTAATTATGCGGATAAAAGCAGCATAGGCCTTCCCATATATATTTGAGGTTCTCGCCGTAAACTTGAGCAATGAATATGGTTGTGGGTCTCAAAATTAGGGGGCAGCTTGTGGCTAAGTTTGTGGCTTATTGTTTGGAAAAATATCTGGAGGAAATCTAGTGTCTGATCAGCAAGTCGAAAAATGCAATTGGTCACGTATTTCCTGTAACTGGTCAGGCATGCTCACTAATTTGCATAAAAGCTCAAGAAGGTTGGCCTTGGGTGGCTTTTTACTCGTGCCTATATTTTGGTTCGCGGATGCGTATATAGATTTTTATGTTTTTAAAGAAAGTGACTCGTTTGTAAGCGCATTGACTGAACCAGAACCAGTCGAGTTGTGGATGCGTCTGTTGGTTTCTTTTATGGTTGTTACTTTTGGTATTTATGCCGCATTTTTGTTAGATCGCACTGAACAAATTGCGTATTAGCAATGAGAGCCTAGCAACACTGAAAACGGAGCTAGAACACCTTGCCGCGGTGGACGTGCTTACGGGTGCATAGAATCGGCGTAAGTTTCACGCATCTATTGATATCGCCATTTTAAATGCCACACGATATAAGCATAAATTTGCATTGCTGATGATCAATGTTGATCATTTTAAAAGCGTTAACGACAGATTCGGACATCGGGGTGGCGATAGTGTTTTGTGTGCTTTATGCGAGCTGATTGATTCTTTAATTAGAAGGACTGATCAATTGTTTCGCGTAGGCGGTGAAGAATTTTGTTTGATTTCAACGATGATTGAGCAAGAGTATGTCAATGCTCTAGCCGAAAAGCTTCGAGAAGCTATCGCGTCGCATGAGTTTGTAGGCGTCGGGAAAGTGACGGTCAGTATTGGGATCGCCTGTTTTAATGATAACGATACGCATCAATCTATTTATTCACGCGCCGATGCCGCGCTTTACAGCGCCAAAAATAACGGACGTAATTGCACTGTGCTTAGTAAATAATACTTTGCTTTAACCGCTGTGAGTTGCATTTCCGTCTCATGCAAACCATGCGCTCTATGGCACTTCTAACTGAGTGCGCAGATGAATTCTAAATTAGCAACTGAGGTTTCTTTATTTATGACCACCACAACTTCAGAGTATGCATTATTTACTATTGGCTCTTCTTCTCCGCAGCAATAACCGCCAAGAATTTCTGAAAATAGAAATCCCACTTTTATTATAAGGTTGAGCTTCTTGCAAAACTATTTTTAAAATGAGCCGTGCCGACATCTGATGCAGGAATTTATGCATCGAAGTAGCAATTCTCCCCCTTGTAAACGTCAATTTTTCAAATTTATCGCTTCTCTCTGCT